>ERZ808240.251-NODE-251-length-73877-cov-15.770895_pt1 | contig 73877 bp, 88 predicted proteins | sample MGYA00521084_ERZ808240 | MGnify/ENA primary metagenome ERZ808240 (study PRJEB31516, sample SAMN03275571) | gut metagenome | biome: mammalia-associated habitat; material: feces | host: Papio cynocephalus | place: Kenya | collected 2012-08-06 ...
CCTGTGCCGCGGCACCGGGTAAAGAGCTTAAAAATGATAGCATTTTAATGTTCCTTTCAAAACCGCAATAAGCGACAGGGTATAAAATACCCCGTCGCTTTCGTATAGATTTTACGAATTATTTTATTGCTTCATAGCCGCTCGGAACGGTTATTCCGAGAGTCTGACAACGGCTTTCGATATACTGCTTTGTAAGATCCTCGGCAAAGCCGATATCCATCTCGGCAGGATCCTTGCCGTTTACAAGTATTTCGTATGCCATTTCGCCGGCTTTTTTGCCGATGCTGTAATAATCAATCGAGAGAGTGGCTATACCGCAGCCCTCGCAAATGCCCTTTTCACCCGCAATGATCGGAATTTTTGCAGGCTCCGCAATGTTGTTGATTATCTGTGCGTTGGAAGCCATTGTGTTATCGGTAGGAACATAAAGCGCGTCAACCTCTGCACACGCCGTAGTTACCACCTGCGCTAAATCGTTTGAATCGGCGCTGGTGTATTCCTTAGTTTCAATACCGAGCTTTTTAAGGTATTTTGCAACCTCGGTCGCCTGATATTTAGAGTTTGCCTCGCCCGAACAGTAAAGTATGCCTACCTTTTTAGCGTTGGGTAAAAGCTCCTTAAACATTTCCGCCTGTTTATCAAGCGGAGCTAAATCAGAGGTTCCGGTTACGTTTATGCCGGTTTTGCCGCTCCAATCCTTCATTTCAAGCGCGGTTGCATAATCTGTTACCGAGGTGCCCACTATCGGGATACTGTCAGTAGCGGAAACTGCCGCCTGCAAAGCGCCGGTTGCGTTTGCAAAAATAAGATCGACCTTGCCCGATACAAACTGGTTTACTATTGTGGTGCAGGTTGCAGGCTCGCCCGCGGCGTTCTGCTCGTCAAACGTCACCTTATCGCCGAGCTTTTCCTTAAGCGCGTCCTTAAAGCCCTGTGTAGCGGCGTCAAGCGCTTCGTGCTGAGCCAACTGGCATATGCCTACTTTATATTTATCACTTTTCTTTTCACCGCAGCCCGAAAGCGAAGCGCAAAGAGCGGCAACAACGCTTAATGCCGTTACTGCGGAAACAAGCTTTTTAAGCTTCATAAAATTCCTCTCCTTAAAATTCTATGCTGATAGTATAGCACTTTAAAGCATTAAAGTCAAGCATTTTTTTAATTTTTTCATTTTACAGTGGAAATTAGGGAAGATATAGAGTATAATTAACGTAATACATATATACGGAGAATGAAAAAATGCGAATTGTAATTAAACTGGGCACCTCAACCCTTGCCCACCCTACGGGGCTTTTAAACATTAAAAGAGTAGAAGAGCTTTGCAAGGTGATGAGTGACCTTAAAAATGCCGGAAACGAAATTATTATAGTATCGTCGGGCGCTATCGGAATGGGCGCGGGCAAGCTTGTTTTAAGCGAAAAGCCGAAGGATGTAAGAACCAAGCAGGCAGCGGCGGCAGTAGGTCAGTGCGAGCTTATGTATACATACGATAAGCTTTTTTCGGAATACAACCACACCGTAGCGCAGATTTTAATAACAGGCGAGGATATAGAGCACGCCGAGCGCAGCCGAAATTTCGTAAATACAATGCTCAGGCTTTTAGAGCTCGGCGCTATTCCGATAATAAACGAAAACGACTCGGTTGCAACCGATGAAATAGTAATAGGCGATAACGATACCTTAGGCGCAATAGTGGCAAAATCGATAAGTGCGGATCTGCTTATTCTGCTTTCGGATATAGACGGGCTTTTCACCGCCGACCCGCATAAGGACAAAAACGCGGTTTTGTTAAGCGAGGTTAAAGAGATCACCCCCGAAATAGAGGGTATGACGGGCGGCGCGGGAAGCCGACTCGGCACGGGCGGTATGACCACAAAGCTGAACGCCGCCAAAATAGCCACCGCCGCAGGCATTGATATGGTAATAGCAAACGGCAAGGAGCCTACCGTGCTTTACGATATAACAGAGGGCAAAAAGGTAGGCACAAAATTTTTATCACGAAAGGCAGAAAACCAATGATTAAAACCGCCGATATACTTAAAAAAGCAAAGGCGCTTGCCGCCGCGGCGGCGCCGCTTGATACGTCGGTTAAAAACCGCGCGATAGGCATTATGGCAGACGAGCTTGAAAACAGTGCCGCGGAAATACTTAAAGCCAATGCCGAGGACGTAAAAAACGCAAGCGGAAAAATAAGCGACGTAATGCTTGACCGCTTAAGACTTGACAGCGCGCGCATTAAGGCTATGGCAGACGGTATGCGCGCCGTTGCGGTATTGCCCGATCCCGTAGGCCGCGTTTTAAGTGAAACAAAGCGTGAAAACGGGCTTGACATTAAAAAGGTTTCGGTGCCGCTGGGCGTTGTGGCAATCATTTACGAAAGCCGCCCAAACGTTACGTCCGACGCGGCGGTTTTATGCTTTAAAAGCGGCAATGTCTGCGTTTTAAGAAGCGGCAAGGAAGCGTTTTTAAGCGCAAGCGCCGTGGTCTCGGCTTTGAAACGCGGGCTTAAAGCGGCAGATTTAAGCGAGGATTATATAAATCTTGTAGAGGATACCTCGCGCGGCAGCGCAAACGAGCTTATGACGGCAACGGGTCTTGTAGACCTTCTTATTCCGCGCGGCGGAAAGGGGCTTATAAGCGCCTGCGTTGAAAATGCAACCGTTCCCTGCATTGAAACGGGCACGGGCATATGCCATATATATGTTGATAAATCCGCCGATACCGATATGGCGGTTAATATTGTTGATAATGCAAAGGCAAGCAGACCCTCTGTCTGCAACGCGGCGGAGGTTTGCCTTGTTCACCGCGATATTGCGGCGGAATTTTTGCCAAAGCTTGCAAAACGCTTTAAGAACCGCGTGGAGCTGCGCGGCGATAAAGAGGTATGCGGCATTATAGACGCCGTGCCGGCAGGTGAAAACGATTTTGATACCGAGTTTCTTGATTATATAATGGCTGTTGCAATAGTAGACAGTACCGAGGAGGCCGTAAAGCATATAGGGCGGCACTCTACCCACCACAGCGAAAGCATTATAACAAACGATTCCGCCGCGGCGGATTACTTTACCGCGCGCGTTGATTCTGCGGCGGTTTATGTTAACGCCTCAACAAGATTTACCGACGGCGGCGAATTCGGTCTCGGCTGCGAAATGGGAATTTCAACCCAAAAGCTCCACGCAAGGGGACCTATGGGGCTTTGCGAATTGAATACTTATAAATATATTATTTCCGGCAACGGTCAGATAAGGTAGGTAATAAATATGTCCGAATACAAAATAGGCTTTATAGGCACCGGCAATATGGGCTCTGCAATTGCACGGGCGGTAAGAAAGGTTCTGCCGGGTCACGAAATAATACTTTCAAACAGAACCGCGGCTAAGGCGCAGGCATTGGCGGACGAGCTTAACTGCCGCCGCGCCGATAATAAAACCGTGGCGCGGGACGCACAGTATATTTTCTTAGGCGTAAAGCCCCAGTTTATGAAAGAAATGCTTGAAGGCATTAAAGATACTTTAGCCGAGCGCCGCGACAGGTTCATATTGGTATCAATGGCGGCGGGTGTAAAAATTAAAACCGTATGCGAGATGGCAGGCGGAGAATACCCTGTAATAAGAATAATGCCCAACACACCCGTTTCAATAGGCGAGGGCGTGGTTCCGTTTGCGGTATCTGACGGTGTTTTTATGGACGAAATAACCGATTTTTGCAATTATATGCGCTGTGCCGGAACTGTTGACAGGCTTGAAGAGCGGCTTATAGACGCAGCCTGCGCGGTATCAGGCTGCGGACCGGCGTTCGTTTATATGTTTGCCGATGCATTAGCGCTGGCCGCCGCGGAATGCGGCCTGCCGCGTGAAAAGGCGCGCGAATACGCGCTTAAAACCGTTATAGGTGCGGCAACCCTTGCCGCAGACAGCGATATGCACCTTTCAGAACTGAGAGACGCGGTGTGCAGTCCTGGCGGCGCAACAATAGCCGGCGTACACTCGCTTGAAAGCGCCGCGTTTAAAGGCGCCGTTATGGACGCGATAAAAACCGCGTTTGACAAAACAAAACAGCTTGGCTGAAGGCAGGCTTATAAATATTAAAAATATCACCGCACAATGATGAAATGTGTGCGGTGATATTTTTTTCGCTGCCGAAAGTACGGCAATGAAACGATAATCTGCTCCCCCGTCATTGCGGTGCGGGTGTCCGGCGGACACCTCTGCGAAGCAGAAGCACCGACCGAGCCGGCAGGCGAGACCGCCGTAAGGTGCGCGGCAATCCGTTCTCTCGCCCCACGTCATTGCGAAGGTGCGGGTGTCCGGCGGACACCTCTGCAAGGCAGAAGCACCGACCGAGCCGGCAGGCGAGATGTGTAAACGGCTGCGGCAATCCGTTTTTCCCCTTAGGGGTATTACGAATTTCAGAATGACAAACACAAAAGCTCCCGCAGCTAATCTGCGGGAGCTTTATAATGTAAGTTAATTAAGCTTTAATTTTCTTAACGGAAACAAAAGCCGCGCCTGCACTTAAAACAAGCATTGCAAGCATTGCAGTGGTAGCAACGTCGCCGGTCTTCGGTGATGTGCCGGAGCCTGCGTTGTCAACGTCGGTAAGTAATACAAATTCGCCGAATTCAGCAAACACGCCCTTTACCAAGCCTGCAGAAACAGTGGTTTCAAGCTTAGTTACGGTGCCGTCGGCTTTCTTTAAAAGAATGTAAGCCTTAGTGCCGTCCTTTACGCCGTTAACCTTAAATTCTACGGTTACAGGGAAGTTAGCGGACGCATTGTTCTTAACGCTTATTTCCTTATGGTCGGAAACCTTAAGCTTGCTGTTGTCCTTCTGAAGATCCTTGATAACGCTGTCAAACGCTGCGGTATCGTTTGATACATTCTTCAATTCAACATCAACGGTGGCGTTGTCCTTATCCTTTGCGGTTGCGGACACAATTATACCCTCGTTTTTCTCCGGTGACGGAGCTGCCGAGCAAACGGCAGTGAAAGCTGTAAGTGCCAGTGCTGCTGTGATTACTGCTGCCAATAATTTTTTCATACTGATTTTCCTTTCAATTATTGTTTAATGTAAAATATATCCAAAAGCAATTTGTAAAGCTGATCTTCGTCCGCCGTAAAGGTTTCAAAGGCTCCGTCGAAACCGTTTGTCCCCTCAATCCCCCGGAAATTAAAATCTGCTCCAAGTGCTTCAGATGCAAGATATGCGGCGCTTGCGGCGTCAACATTTGTAACTGTGTTTGCCGCCAGCTTGTTATACATTTTAACAGGTAAAGATAAATCCTTTAAAACAGCCTTTTTAGCCTGAGCGGTAAAGCTTGCTATAAACGCTTTTTGTCTTTCAAGCCGCGGTGCGTTGCTTTCTCCGCGAAATCTTAAATATTCAAGAGCGTTATCGCCTTTTACCGTTATCTGACTGCCCGCCTTAAAAGCGGGGTTTGCGCTTGTCATATCCTCGGTTATGCTTACGGGAACGCCGCCCACCGCGTTTACTATATCCTTAACCGAATTCATAAACACGGTATAATAGCCGCCTATCGGAATACCGTAAAGAAAATCCGAAACCGCCTTAACCGTAAGCTCGGAAGACCTTTTATCATCGTTGCCGTAGGTATAAGCAAGACAAAGCTGCTGTTTTTCGGTGGCAAAATAATTGCCGTTTATATCATATGAATCGACATTGCAAAGCGTATTGCGCGATATAGAAATAACGTTTACGCTTTTTTGGCCGCAATCAAGAGATATCAAAAATAATGCATCCGCCTGATGCTTATCGGATACGCCGGGCTTTTCACGGTCTACCCCTATAAGCAATATGTTTATAAGCTTTTCGTTATAATTGTAAGCGGCGCCGTTATAGTACGCGTCTGCGTCGTCGGGAAGTAGGTCCTCGCCCGAAACGGGCAGCTTGGCGTTTTCGGCATCAAGCCTTTTTCTAAGCTTAACCTCGCCGACCTTTAATATTATAAAATACGCTGATATTATGCCTGCAATAACCGCAAACACAACCGAAAGCGTAATTATAAGCTTTTTATGACCGTTTTTTTTAAGATGCTTGCTTTCTGCTGTCATACGTCAAGACTCCTTGAATAAGATAGCGTTCGTCGTCCTTGCCGGTACAGGTTGAAAGCGTTATAATACGGTCGTCCGCAGTGACGGGAATATCCTTGTCAAAGTAAGATGTCATTCCCTTTGAAGAAAAAATACTCTCTAAATACTGCGAACAAACATCTCTGTTTTTAAAATCGTAGGATAAAAGTATATGCCTGTCATCGGTAGTATGCGCCGCGAAAATACGGTATTTCATTATCCTGCCCGGCATATATATATTTATTTCCCTGTTGCTGTTAAAAAATTCTTTATTGCGAAATTTACGAAGACTGCCGAACATAGTGCCGTTTTTCATATTATGACCGTATATTACCGTGTTAAAATCGGCAAAATCAGTATCGTTATAATCTTCTGTATAAATAGCGCCGTAAGCCGAGCTTTTACCCTCTGCGGTGTGATTTAAGTAATAGGCGTTATCTGCAGCGCTGCGAAGTATGGGATAATCTATAACCGTTCCGGGAATATTTATCCACGCGTAAATTTCTTTGTTAATTTTTTTAAGCTCTACAAAATTAACGGGAGGCTCAACATAATTAACGGTTTTAGAAGACGCCGTGCTTGAAGAAGACGAGGCATATGCCGCCGAACGCGTATCGTCCATACCGTCCGACTGCAGCTTCATAACAACAAAATATGCTGCGCCCGAAACAAAGCCGATAACTGCAATAATCAAAATTATTATCCAAAGCTTATTACCTGCTTTTTTCGTCACTGCACACCTCATTATTGCAATTAAAGCAACCGTAAATTATATACTGATTATACTATTCATTACAAAAAAAGTCAATACAATAATCTTTAATAAAAAATAAATTTTGCAAATTCTTAAATCGGAACGCTTAACTTATAATTCGGAATTCGTAATGCGTAATTCGGAATTATATATAACGTAGGCTTAAATAAACGCCTGCCATTTTCGGCGCTAGCAATGACGAAGAAGATACGGACAAATTGCCATCGGCATAAATGCCGCAAATATTATCTTTTCGGAAACGGCATATTTTCAGGCAAGCCTAAAATATAGTCCGAAGATACATTGTAAAATCTGCAAAGTGTTATTAAATGCTCAATAGGCAACGGACGTTTACCGTTTTCGTATTCGCTGTAATATTGTTGGGTTGTTCCGAGAATTTTTGCGATATCCTTCTGATTTGGCTTTGGTTCCTTATCTTCCCTTAAATCCTTTAATATTTCATAGTATTTTTTCATAATTCAATACTGCCTTTTCACTTATTTTAAAAATTATATCATACATCATAAATAATGTATTGACGTTACATCATAAATGATGTATAATTTGATAAAGCACCTATTGAAAGAAATATTTTCAGCTTAGGGCTATTGCGGGAATAAATATAATTAAGGATTTTTATAAAAAGCTTTAATAATGCCTGTTTAAAGGGAAAACGGATTGCCGCAGTCGCTTTGCTCCTTCGCAATGACGAAAAAACCTGTCATTCTGAGCGCATAGCGCGAAAGAATCCGTATTCCCATTAAAAGAGAAATGGATTGTCACAGCCTTACGGCGCTCGCAATAACAAGAAAGTAAAAAGCTTCCCTCAGGCACAAGCGCCGCAAATATTATCTTTTTGGAAACGGCAAATCGGAAAGCTCTAAAATATAATCAGCCGAAACATTATAATAAACGCAAAGAGCCTTTATTATATGGGCGGGTATTTCACTTTCCCCTCTTTCCCAGCGCTGATATTGGGTTGTGTGTTCGTTAAGCAATTCGGCAATTTGAGCCTGTGTTTTATCGTTATCCTCTCTTAAATCTCTTATCCTTTGATACTTATACTTCATATTTTCACCCCAAAACCATTTTAACAAAAAAACACAAATAAGTGTTGACGATAACACGAAATTGTGTTATTTTATAAATACAAAGTATGTAGCAGGAGAAAAACTATGCAAATAAAAAATATTATAAAACGCTGCAGTCTTTCTGAAATCAGCGATTATATTTTAGGAAACGGCGAGATTATAAGCGAAAATAAAGAAACCGATTTTGAAAGCGAAATGCGTGAGATTGAAAACGATACGACAAAAATATTAAACAAATACTTTCCCGATAAGAAAATGCAGGATAAGTTTTTCGGCGAGATAGCATATAGAGAAACGCGCCTTGAAAGCATTTATTTTCAACTTGGGATTATTGCGGGAATAAAGATAATTAAGGATTTTTATAAAAATCTTTAATAACGGCTGTTTAAAGGGGAGGCGGATTGCCGCAGTCGCTTTGCTCCTTCGCAATGACAGAACGATAGCTTACTGCACACACCTTACGGCATTCGTGGCAAATAAACGGTTTGTCATTCTGAACGCGAAGCGTGAAAGAATCCGTATTCCCCTTGAAAGAGAAACGGATTGCCACAGCCGCTTACACGGCTTCGCAATGACGGGTAAACGAAAGTATACCGCACGCCTTATGTATTTGCAGAAACTAAAAGATTTGTCATTCTGAGTGACGTTGCGAGCGCCTGCGGTGCAGGATAAAGCGAGCAAAAGGAAGCGCCGCGGTCAAAAGTTGTTCGCGCTCCAAGCGAATAACAACTTTTGGGCACCGCAAGAGTGATAAGCGCGAAAGAATCCGTATTCCCCTTGAAAGCGAAACGGATTGCCGCACGCCTAACGGCGGTCTCGCCTGCCGGCTCGGTCGGTGCTTCTGCTTCGCAGAGGTGTCCACCGGACACCCGCACCGCAATGACGAGGGGGAGAAAACAGCTGTGCTAAAGCTTTTTTGTTTTTTATAATTCCGCATTCCGAATTACGAATTCCGCATTACTTTGCCCTTATGGTTATTATGCAAAAGCAAAAACGCGTCCGCCTAAAGGCAGAACGCGTTTTATTTGTTTTTTTAGTACACACATTATCAGCGCGGCAGCATACGCTCTGCGCCGTAACCAATGTGAGTACTAAAATAAAGTATTACACTAACTCTATTATCGCCATTTCTGCTGCGTCACCGCGGCGGGGACCGGTTTTAACGATACGGGTGTAGCCGCCGTTTACGTCCCTGTACTTAGGAGCAATTTCGTTGTAAAGCTTAGCCACAACGTCCTCCTTAGTGATGAACGCCAATGCCTGACGCTTGCTGTTAAGGGTATTATCCTTAGCGAGTGTAATATACTTTTCCGCCATTGCTCTTACTTCCTTAGCACGGGTAACGGTGGTTTCGATTCTGCCGTTTTCAAGCAGATAGGTTACCATCGCTCTGAGCATAGCGGTTCTGTGATCGCTGGTTCTTCCGAGTTTACGGGTACCTGGCATTTCTATTCACTCCTTTTGTAACGGAAGCTCCGTTACGGTTTTGCTTTATTCGTCGTCCTTTTTAAGAGTAAAGCCGAAGGAATTCAGCTTTGCTATAACCTCTTCAAGCGACTTACGACCGAGGTTTCTTACCTTCATCATATCCTCTTCGGATCTGCCGATAAGATCCTCAACCGTGTTTATTCCCGCACGCTTTAAGCAGTTAAAGCTGCGTACCGAAAGATCAAGCTCGTCGATAGTGAGATCGAGAACCTTTTCCTTCTCGTTATCGGTCTTTTCAGCCATAATGCTTTCTGTCTCGCATACTCCCTCGGTAAGATCAAGGAAAAGCTCAAAGTGTTCTATAAGAACCTTTGCCGACATTGAAATTGCTTCATTGGCCTTTATTGAACCGTCAGTCCAAACCTCAAGCGTAAGCTTGCCCTTATCGGTAACGTTACCTACGCGGGTATTGTCTACCGTAAAGTTTGCCTTAAGCACTGGGGTATAGATTGAGTCAACGGGAATAACGCCGATTACGTTCTGAGCCGGTCTGTTCTGATCGGCAGGCACATAGCCTCTGCCCTTGTCAAGAGTCATCTCCATATTGAGCTTTGCTCCCGCGTCAAGAGTGGCTATATACATATCGGGGTTTAAAATTTCAACCTCTGAATCGGCTTTTATCGAAGCGGCGGTAACCACGCAGGGACCCTCTGCTTCAATGTAAATCTTTTTCGCCGTATCGGCATGGAGCTTTGCAATCAGACCCTTTATGTTAAGGATGATTTCGGTTACATCCTCTTTCACACCGGGAATGGTGGAAAACTCATGCACAACACCGTCAATCTTAACCGATGTAACGGCTACGCCCGGAAGTATTGAAAGGAGCACGCGTCTCATACTGTTGCCGAGAGTTGTGGCATAGCCTCTCTCAAGAGGCTCCATAACAAATTTTCCGTATTTGCCGTCGCTTGTAAGCTCGACAGTATCTATTCTGGGCTTTTCAATTTCTATCATTTAAAAGCTCCGTTTCTCCGCACCGATATTTTAAGCTACACAACACCCGGTACGGCAGGCGTGTGTTAGACTGCTATTACTTAGAATAGAACTCAACGATGAGCTGCTCGTCAACAGGAGCCTCAATCTGCTCTCTTGTCGGAAGAGCTATAACCTTAGCGGTAAGCTTTTCGCGGTCAACGTCTATCCACTCCGGAACGGGTCTTGCACCGTTAGCTTCTATAACAGCCTTCATCTTTTCGCTGCCGCGGCTCTTTTCGCAAACAGATACAACGTCGCCTGCCTTTAAAAGATAAGAAGCAATGTCAACGCGCTTGCCGTTTACTTCGTAATGACCGTGACCTACAAGCTGGCGTGCTTCCGCTCTTGAAGAGGCAAAGCCAACTCTGTAAACAACATTATCAAGGCGGCTTTCAAGTATTCTTAAAAGGTTATCGCCGGTAATGCCTTGCTTTCTTTCAGCAATTTCAAAATAATGATGGAACTGATTTTCCTGGACGCCGTAGAAACGTCTTGCGGTCTGCTTAGCGCGAAGCTGCATACCGTATTCGGACGATTTCTTTCTGCCCTGTCCGTGCTGACCGGGAGCGTAGCCTCTCAGTCCTACCGAGCATTTCTCGGAATAGCAGCGCTCGCCCTTAAGGAACAATTTCTGACCCTCGCGGCGGCAAAGTCTGCAAACTGCACCGGTATATCTTGCCATCTGTTACACCTCCAAAATTTTAACTGCAACCTTAAATTGCAAACAGTAAATTATCGATTATACGCGTCTTCTCTTGGGAGGACGGCAGCCGTTGTGCGGAATCGGGGTAACGTCTTTAATCATACTTACCTCAAGACCGGCGGTCTGCAGTGCGCGGATAGCCGCTTCACGTCCTGCGCCCGGACCCTTAACGTACACTTCAACAGTCTTAAGACCGTGCTCCATAGCAGCCTTTGCAGCGGTTTCTGCCGCGCTCTGAGCCGCGAAAGGAGTAGACTTTCTTGAGCCTCTGAAACCTAACTCACCGGCAGATGCCCATGAAAGAGCGTTGCCCTGCGTATCGGTGATGGTAACGATAGTGTTGTTGAAGGTAGACTGGATATGAGCAGAGCCACGTTCGATGTTCTTTTTCTCACGGCGACGGCGTGTAGCGGTCGTCTTGCCCTTTGCAGTAGCCATATTATCTTCCTCCTACTTATTTCTTCTTGTTAGCTATGGTCTTCTTCGGACCCTTGCGTGTACGCGCGTTGGTTTTTGAGCGCTGTCCTCTTACGGGCAGACCCTTTCTGTGGCGCAAACCGCGATAGCTTCCGATTTCGATAAGTCTTTTGATATCAAACGCGACAGTACGGCGACGGTCACCCTCAACCTGAAGGTTATGGTCGATATATTCACGCAGTTTTGAAATATCGTCCTCGGTTAAGTCCTTGACTCTGGTATCGGGATTGATACCGGTATCGGCAAGGATTTTTTTCGATGTTGTGAGACCGATTCCGAAGATATAGGTGAGTCCTATTTCAACTCGCTTCTCGTTCGGAAGATCAACACCAGCAATACGTGCCATTTATCAAAGCACCTCCATTTTTTTATTCACGCGCAAATTAACCCTGACGCTGTTTGTGCTTAGGATTTTCGCAGATAACCATTACCTTGCCCTTGCGCTTGATAATTTTGCATTTTTCGCAAATCTTTTTAACAGAAGGTCTGACTTTCATTTGGATTATACCTCCTTAAAATTCTCGACTGTTATTTAGAACGCCAGGTTATGCGACCCTTTGAAAGGTCGTACGGAGACATCTCAACAGTCACCTTGTCACCGGGCAGTATACGTATAAAATTCATACGCAGCTTGCCTGAAATGTGAGCAAGAATTATGTGTCCCCCCTGGATCTCAACCTTGAACATTGCGTTAGGCATTGCCTCAACAACTACGCCTTCAAGCTCTATCATATCTTCTTTGGACATTACGGTTCCTCCCTCTCGGCTTTATCTCTTAAGACCGCCAAAGCGCGCCTTAAGGCTTTATCGGTTTTATAACTGTTTTCATCAAGACTTTTATTTGTAAACGCAACGTGTTTTATGTTCTTGCGTTTCGGTCTTGAAAGCGGACGTTCCTTGCCGTCGCACAAATAGATGAATTTTTCATCGCTGCTTACAACGACCATAAAACGGTTTTTATCTCTGCCCGCTCTTGAACTTACTATTCGCCCTACCATACGGCCTTTCCTCAAACCACTGTCATGATTTTCGGACCGTCGGCGGTTATGGCTATCGTATGCTCAAAGTGAGCGGAAAGCGAGCCGTCCTTTGTTAAAACAGTCCATCCGTCCGGCTGAACCTTTACGTCAAAGCCGCCGGCATTAACCATAGGCTCTATCGCAATCGTCATTCCGGGAATAAGCCTTATTCCCCTGCCGGGCGTGCCGAAATTCGGAACCTCCGGAGCTTCGTGCAGGTGAGTACCCACGCCGTGACCGACAAACTGCCGTACAACAGAGTACCCTCTTGCCTCAACATATCGCTGCACCGCGTAACCGATATCGCCGATTCTGCTGCCGGCACACGCCGCTTTTATACCTTCGTAAAGGCTTTCGCGGGTTGTGTCCATCAGCCGCTTTGCCTCGGCGGATACGTCCCCGCAGGCAAAAGTGGCAGCATTGTCGCCGTGATATCCGTCGAACTTTGCGCCGAGGTCGATACTTACTATATCGCCCGCGCGAAGCTTTCGCTTATGCGACGGTATGCCGTGAATAACTTCGTTGTTTATTGAAATACAGGCGGTAGCGGGATAACCCTCGTAATTTTTAAAGTTAGGCTCGCCGCCGCGGCGACGGATATAATCCTCCGCCAAACGGTCGATCTCTGCCGTTGTTACTCCGGGTTCCACCGCTTTGCCCGCTATTTCTAATGCTCCGGCCGATATACTGCAAGCCTCTTTCATAATTTTAAGCTCGCGACCGGTTTTAAGCACTATCATATAATCTTCTCCAAGGCTTCAAGCACAAGACGCGTGGTATCCTTTACCTCGTCCTGCCCCTCAACCGTGATAAGCTTACCGCAGTTTTTGTAATAGTCTTTAAGGGGCTCGGTCTGCTCGTGATAAACGTTAAGTCTGTTTTTCACGGTTTCCGGCTCGTCGTCCTTACGGGTAACAAGCTTGCCCTCGCAAACATTGCAAACGCCCTCTTTAGCCGGTTTTTTAAACTCGGTATGGTAGCTGGCGCCGCATTTTTCACAAACGCGTCTGCCCGACATACGCTTTACTATCTCGCTGTCGGCAACCTCTATTGAAAGCGCCGCGTCGATTGCAAAGCCCATTTTGTCAAGAGCCTCTGCCTGCGGTATCGTGCGCGGGAAGCCGTCTAAAATGTAACCGTCCTTACAGTCGCTTTCCGAAAGGCGTTCCTTAATAATGCCTATTACAACATCATCGGGAACAAGCTCGCCCGCGTCGATATATGATTTTGCTTTAAGACCCATTTCCGTACCGTTTTTAAGCGCAGCACGTATAATGTTGCCGGTGGAAATGGTAGGAATATTGTATTTTTCGGAGATGATCTCCGCCTGGGTGCCCTTGCCGGCGCCCGGTGCTCCTAAAAGTATGAGCTTCATCTGTAATACTCCTTTTTAATCAAGGAATCCCTTGTAATGACGCATCATCATCTGGGACTCAAGATTGCGTACCGTATCAAGCGCAACGCCTACCATAATCAGTATCGAAGTGCCGCCTAAAGAAATGTTTATCTTGCCGACAGTGCCGATGATTATAGGAAGAATTGCTATAACGCTTAAGAAAAGCGCACCCATAAGGGTAATTCTTGACAGGATCTTGGAAATAAAATCGGAAGTGGACTTTCCGGGACGTATACCCGGTATAGCACCGCCGTTTTTGCGCAGGTTGTTAGCCATTTCAATAGGATTGAACTGGATAGTTGCGTAGAAATACGCAAAGCCTATGATCAGTAAGAAGTAAATTACCGCATAGAACACACCCTGAACGCTGAATAGCTTTAACACCTTGTAGAACCAGTGCTGATCGTTTTTCCAGAAAGAAAGAATCATTGTGGGAAGCATAAGAATGCTTGACGCAAAGATTATCGGCATAACACCCGACATATTTACCTTAATCGGAATATGGGTGTTCTGACCGCCGTACATCTTGTTGCCCACCACGCGTTTAGCGTACTGAACGGGTATACGGCGCTCTGCCTCGGTCATCCATACAATAAATACGATAACCGCAAGGAAAAGCAGCACTATTCCCACAACAGCCACCTGCTGGTCAAGCTTCCAGTAAGCGATAAGCGCGTTAAGAGCCTGCGGACCGCGGGAAATAATACCTGCGAAAAGCAGTATTGAAATACCGTTGCCTATGCCCTTTACGTCTATCTGCTCGCCGAGCCACATTACAAGCGCCGAGCCTGCCGTGAAGGCAAGTATTATAACGAACGCCGCAAAAATAACGGCACCGCCCGACACGCTTAAATAATTGCTGTTTTTAAGGTAGAAGAAGTAAGCAGTACCCTGAATGAGCGCCAGACCAACGGTTACATAACGCGTGATCTGAGCTAATTTCTTCTGGCCCTCCTCGCCCTCTTTCGAAAGCCTTTCAAGAGCGGGGATAGCAACGCAGAGAAGCTGTACTATAATGGAGGAGTTGATGTACGGGGTAACCGACATTGCGAAGATTGCGCCGTATTCAAGACCGCCACCGGTTAAAATTGAAAGATAGCTGAAGAATTCATTTGTCTGACCCGATTCGGAAGCGGATTTAAGCGCCGCAACGTCAATGTACGGAACCGGTATTACCGAACCGATACGGAATATCAGAACTATGAAAACGGTAAAAAGAATCTTATTACGAATTTCTTTTACTTTCCAGGCGTTTCTTAATGTTTCTAACATCAGATCACCTCAGCCTTTCCGCCGACTGAATTTATTTTTTCAGCAGCAGACGCAGAGAAAGCGTTGGCTTTAACCGTAAGCTTCTTTGTAAGCTTTCCGTTAGCCAAAACCTTTACGGGAAGGTTTGCTTTCTTTATTATTCCTTTTTCTGCCAAAGCGGCAGCGTCTACCGTAGCGCCGTCCTCGAACACTTCAAGAGCGGAAAGGTTTATCGCTAACCATTTCTCGGCAAAAATGTTATTGAAGCCACGCTTCGGAAGTCTTCTCTGAAGCGGCATCTGACCGCCTTCAAAGCCCGGTCTCATACCGTGACCGGCACGTGCCTTCTGACCTTTATGTCCCTTACCGGCGGTTTTGCCGTTGCCGGAACCGTGACCTCTGCCTATACGCTTCGCCTCTTTAGTAGAGCCGAAAGCCGGAGATAATTCATGCATTTTCATTGTTCGCACCTCCTTGCTTAATTCGCGCGGTTAAAACCGCATTTCGCAGAAAAATCTGCGAGGATCAAATTATTTTGCTTCGGATACCTCAACGAGATGAGCTATCTTATTGATCTTACCCTTGGTCTGGGCATTGTCCGGCTGGATTTTCTCGTCGCCGACCTTGAAAAGACCGAGAGCGTTTGCAGTAGCTATTTGATCCTTTTTGGAACCTATAGTGCTTTTTACCAGCTTTACTTTAAGGCCGGCAGCCTTTTTTGTTGCCATAACGCTGCTCCTCCTTAACCTATGATTTCCTTGACAGACTTTCCGCGTACAGCCGCGACCTCTTCAGCGCTGCGAAGCGATGCAAGGCCTGCCACAGTAGCGCGTACAACGTTGCAGGGATTATTGGAACGTAACGCTTTGGTACGTATGTCGGAAATGCCGACAGTTTCAACTACCGCACGCACAGCTCCGCCGGCAATAACGCCGGTACCGGGGGCGGCGGGCTTAAGAAGAACGCGGCCTGCGCCGAATTCGCCTATAACCTCGTGCGGAATGGTAGTACCCTTAAGCGATACCTTTATAAGATTCTTTTTAGCGTCTTCAATTCCTTTGCGGATAGCGTCCGGAACCTCGCCCGCTTTACCGAGTCCGTAGCCTACTATGCCGTTGCCGTCGCCTACAACCACTAAAGCTGCGAACTTCATTATACGTCCGCCCTTAACGGTCTTGGAAACGCGGTTTATAGAAACTACGCGCTCTTTTAAATCTAATGTTGATGCGTCAATATTTGTAGCCAAAAGTATTCCTCCTTATCAGAACTTAAGGCCGCCCTCGCGGGCACCTTCGGCAAGCTCCTTGACACGGCCGTGATAAATGTATCCGCCGCGGTCAAAAACAACCTCGGTGATGCCCTTGGAAACGGCACGTTCAGCAATTAACTTTCCAACCTTGTGAGCGCCCTCTTTATTGCCGCCGGAAATTCCGAAATCCTTCTCGTTTGAAGAAGCGGCTGCAAGAGTTACGCCGTTTACGTCGTCGATAAGCTGGGCGTAGATGTTGCTGTTGGAGCGGAATACATCAAGGCGCGGACAAGCCGCCGTACCGCTGACCTTAGAACGGACGCGGGCGTGACGCTTAAGTCTTGCCTGATTGGTGTTTGGTCTTGTAACCATCGTTTATACACTCCTTTATTATTTCTTAGCACCCTTGCCGGCTTTACCCTCTTTGCGGCGGATATGCTCGTCGGCGTACTTGATACCCTTGCCCTTATACGGCTCAGGCGGACGCTTCTCGCGAACCTCCGCAGCAAACTGACCGACCTGCTGCTTATCTGCACCGCTGATAACAACCGAGTTAGCAGACGGTACTTCAATTGTGATACCCGGTACCTCAGGTACTATTACCTGATGCGAATAACCGAGATTGAGTACAAGATTCTTGCCCTGCTTCTGAGCACGGTAACCTACGCCGTTTACTTCAAGAGTTTTGGAGTAACCGTTTGTTACGCCCTCTACCATATTGTGGATAAGGGTACGGGTAAGTCCGTGAAGCGCACGGTGGTTCTTGTCGTCGGTAGGACGGGTAACGATTATTTCATTGCCCTCAAGCGCAATGTTTATTTCGCTGTTAAAGGTGTTTTCAAGAGTACCCTTGGGTCCCTTTACGGTCACCTTGCTGCCGTCTACCTTAACATCTACACCGGCAGGAATCGTGATAGGCTTCTTTCCTATTCTTGACATTCCCAAAGCACCTCCTTACCAAACATAAGCGAGAACTTCGCCGCCAACATTGGCTTTGCGAGCCTGCTTGTCTGTCATTATTCCCTTTGAGGTGGAAAGGATGGCAATGCCGAGGCCCTTCATAACCTTGGGCATTTCCTCTACGTTTGTGTAGATACGCAGACCGGGCTTTGAAATTCTTCTTATGCCGTTTATAACCTGCGCTTTATTCTGGCCGTATTTCAAAGTAATATGAATTACGCCCTGCTTTCCGTCTTCCTCGACCTGAAAGCTTGTAATGTAACCCTCGTCAAGTAAAATCTGCGCGATTGCTTTTTTTACGTTTGACGCCGGAACATCTACAGAATCATGCTTTGCAGCGGATGCGTTACGAATTCTCGTAAGCATATCCGCAATTGTATCGCTGATTTGCATGCCGTCAACCTCCTTTAGCTTTTTGCCTTACCAGCTTGCCTTCTTAACTCCCGGGATCTCGCCTTTGTAAGCAAGCTCTCTGAAGCATATACGGCAAATGCCGTACTTGCGAAGATAAGCGTGGGGGCGGCCGCAGATTTTACATCTGTTATACTCTCTCGTTGAAAACTTAGCGGGTCTTGCCTGCTTAACTTTCATTGCAGTTTTAGCCATATTTCTTCTCCTTATCTCGCAAACGGAGCGCCCATAAGAGTTAATAACTCGCGGGCCTCTTCATCTGTTTTAGCGGTAGTGACAAAGATAATGTCCATACCGCGGACCTTATCAATCTTGTCATACTCGATTTCAGGGAAGATAAGCTGTTCCTTAACGCCCATAGCATAATTGCCGCGGCCGTCGAAGGAGTTGGGATTTATTCCCCTGAAGTCTCTTACTCTCGGAAGAGCGGCGTTGAACAGTCTTTCAACAAATTCATACATACGCTCGCCGCGGAGTGTAACCTTTGCACCGATAGGCATTCCCTCGCGAAGCTTAAAGTTCGCAACCGACTTTTTAGCGCGGCAGGGAACCGCTTTCTGACCGGTTATAAGGCTTAAATCACGCAGAATAGCGTCGATTACCTTGGAATTTTCCTTGGCCTCGCCGGCGCCTACATTGATAACGATTTTTTCGAGCTTCGGAATTTGCATGACGCTCTTGTAGCTGAATTTTGTCATCAGTGCGGGTGCGATCGAATTTTTATATTCGTTCGACAGTGTTGACATGTCATGTCCTCCTTATCTCTTAAAAAGTCTCGCCGCATTTTTTGCACATGCGGTCTTTTTTGCCGTCTTCATAGATTTTTGTACCTACTCTTGTCGGCTTATTGCATTTCGGGCATACAACCTGTACCTTGCACGCATAAACAGCGCCGTTGGTCTCGATAATACCGGACGGATCGCCTGCCTTTTTCGGCTTTGCATGCTTCTTTACAACGTTTATGCCTTCAACTATAACCTTACCCTCTTTGGGGCTGACCTCAAGCACCTTGCCGGTCTTTTTGCGGTCCTTTTTATCTCCTGTAAGGAGTACTACGGTATCACCGGTTTTAACGTGAAGCTTACTCATTATTTTCTACCTCCCATTAAAGCACTTCCGGAGCAAGCGACAGGATCTTTGTATAATCCTTATCACGCAGCTCGCGGGCTACCGGCCCGAAAATACGGGTACCACGGGGGTTCTTATCGTCACGAATGAGAACTGCCGCATTTTCGTCGAATCTGATGTATGTGCCGTCATTGCGACGAAGACCTCTTGCAGAACGAACCACAACCGCCTTAACCACATCGCCCTTCTTTACCGTACCGCCCGGAGCGGCCTTTTTAACAGAAGCCACGATGACGTCGCCAATGTTGGCATACCTCCTTCTGGAGCCTCCAAGAACGCGGATGCACATAATTTCCTTAGCACCCGTATTGTCGGCAACCTTGAGGTAACTCTGTTGTTGTATCACAGTGTTTTCCTCCTTGTAGACTACTTAGCCTTTTCGATTATTTCAGCCACGCGCCAACGCTTATCCTTGGAGAGTGGTCTGGTCTCCATAATAAGAACTCTGTCGCCTACGCCACAGGAATTGTTCTCATCATGAGCTTTGAGTCTTATTGTGTTTTTAATAATCTTCTTATAAAGCGGATGCTTAACGTTGTCTTCAATGGCAACTACAACGGTTTTATCCATCTTGTCGCTTACAACTCTGCCCACTCTTGTTTTACGAAGGTTTCTTTCGCTCATTTAGCCTTTTCCTCCCTCTCTCAAGCGTTAGTGCTGTCGTTTTTAAGCTCGTTCTCGCGAATGATTGTTTTAACGCGGGCGATATCCTTTTTAACGGCAGCTATACGCATGGGGTTATCGAGCTGGTTAATGGCGAGTTGGAAACGCAGATTAAATAATTCTTCTTTAAGCTTTGTCAACTGCTCATTAAGCTCGGGCAAAGTGTTTTGTCTGATTTCCTTTGCATTCATTACTGCTCACCACCCATTTCCTGCTTTGTTATAAACTTGCACTTAATAGGAAGCTTGTTTGCGGCGAGACGCATAGCCTCACGTGCTAATTCCTCGCTAACTCCGCCGATCTCGAACATTACACGGCCGGGTTTAACAACTGCTACCCAATATTCCACAGCGCCTTTACCTGAACCCATTCGAACCTCGGCAGGCTTCTTGGTGATCGGCTTATCCGGGAAAATTTTAATCCAAACCTGACCGCCACGTTTGATGTAACGGGTCATGGCAATACGCGCAGCCTCTATCTGGTTAGAGGTGATCCACGCCGGCTCTAAAGCCTGAAGACCGAAATCGCCGTGTGTTACGGTGATGCCGCGTGAAGCGGCGCCGGTCATTCTTCCGCGCTGAACTCTGCGGTATTTAACTCTTTTAGGCATTAACATCAGCGGGCGCCTCCTTCCTTTTTAACCTTGCGGTTATCAGCAAGAACCTCGCCTTTGTATATCCAAACCTTAACGCCTATACGACCGTATGTGGTGTTTGCCTCGGCAAAGCCGTAGTCGATATCGGCACGAAGAGTCTGAAGCGGAATGGTTCCCTCGTGATACTGCTCGCTTCTTGCAATTTCGGCACCGCCCAAGCGTCCCGAAACCTGTGTTTTTATACCCTTAACGCCAAGGCGCATAGCTCTGCCTATCGAGAGCTTCATAGCGCGGCGGAAGGAAATACGCTTTTCAAGCTGAGCCGCAATATTCTCGGCTACGAGCTGTGCGTTAGCGTCCGGATTCTTTATTTCAACAATGTTGATAAGAACCGGTTTGCCGAGCATCTGCTGGCAGGTGGCGCGAAGCTTTTCGATTTCGCTGCCGTTGCGTCCGATTACCATACCCGGCTTTGCGCAGTGAATGTGTAATCTTACACGCTTGTCGTCACGTTCGATTTCGATTTTTGAAATACCTGCTGAGAAAAGGGTCTTCTTGAGGTATTTACGGAGGTTGTAGTCCTCAACCAATGTATCGCCGAAAGCGCTGTCATTGGCAAACCAACGTGAGTCCCAGTTTTTTATAACGCCCACACGGAAACCGTGGGGATTAACCTTCTGGCCCATAACTTAACCTCCTTCTTAAATCTCGCGTTCCTTAAGAACGATTGTAACATGGCTTGTTCTCTTTAAGATTCTGTGCGCTCTGCCGTGATCCTTCGGACGGATTCTCTTAAGAGTGGGTCCCGGACAAACAAAGCACTCTGCAACATAAAGACGTGAAACATCCATATTGTGGTTATTTTCTGCATTAGCCATAGCTGACGCTAAAAGCTTCTCCAAATACTCGCAAGCGGACTTAGGAGTAAATTTGAGTATAGCCATAGCTTTGTCAGCGTCTTGATTGCGGATTAAATCCAAAACAATCTTCACCTTGCGGGGTGAAATACGGGCATATTTAAGTGTAGCCCTTGCTTCCATAGTTAAACTCTCCTTTCAGCCGCTTACTTACCGGTGGTCTTTGAACCTGCGTGACCCTTGAATGTTCTTGTGGGTGCAAATTCACCGAGCTTGTGACCAACCATATCCTCAGTTACATAAACCGGAACGTGCTTGCGACCGTCATGCACTGCGAATGTATGTCCGACGAAATCGGGGAATATGGTTGACGAACGGCTCCAGGTTTTAAGAACTCTTTTTTCGCCGGCTTCGTTCATTTCTTTGACTCTTTTGAGCAACACCGGTTGCACGTAAGGGCCTTTTTTAATGCTTCTTCCCATGATTAATCTCCTTTCGTCGAATTATTTACGGCGCTTTACGATATACTTATCGGTGCGCTTATTCTTCTGACGGGTCTTATAACCGAGAGCAGGTTTACCCCACGGGGTAACAGGTCCCGGACGACCTACCGGTGACTTACCTTCACCGCCGCCGTGCGGGTGATCGCACGGGTTCATTACAGAACCGCGAACAGCAGGTCTCCAACCCATATGACGCTTGCGGCCGGCTTTACCGTAGTTAACGTTTGCGTGCTCCGGATTTGAAACCACGCCTACCGTAGCCATACAACCTGCCGGTAAGTTGCGAAGCTCGCCCGAAGGCAAACGTAAAAGAGCCATTCCGTTTTCCTTAGCCATAAGCTGAGCGGTGTTGCCTGCGGAACGCGCAAGCTGAGCGCCCTTACCGGGGTAAAGCTCTATATTGTGAAGGAAGGTACCTACCGGAATGTTGATAAGCGGAAGTGCGTTGCCGGGTTTGATATCGGCTTCGGGACCGCTTACGATAACGTCCCCTACCTTTAAATCCTGAGGAGCGATTATATAACGCTTCTCGCCGTCCTCGTACTGAACGAGGGCTATAAACGCAGAACGGTTAGGATCGTATTCAAGGGTCTGAACGGTGGCGTTTACGCCGAAACGCTCTCTCTTGAAATCGATAACTCTGTACTTTCTGCGGTTTCCGCCGCCTCTGTGACGAACGGTAATTCTGCCGTAGCTGTTGCGTCCGGCATTTTTCTTGATCGGCTCAAGCAGGCTTCTTTCGGGTGCTACCTTTGACAGCTCGGAATAATCCATTGTTGTCATATTGCGGCGGCCCGGAGTAGTCGGCTTGTAAAATTTAATTGCCATTTGTTTCACTCTCCTATTTTGGCTTAGCGAAGCCGCGCCGCGGCTTCATACATCACCGGGAACTTTAATTTCCCTTTCGGCTGTTACTTAAAGAAGTCCGTCAAAGAACTCTATCGGCTTTGAATCGGCCTTTAAAGTAACGATAGCCTTTTTCCAGGCGGCGGTATAACCGTTGTAACGGCCCATACGCCTTGCCTGTCCGCGAACATTGATGGTGTTAACCTTTGCAACGTCAACCTTGAAAAGCTTTTCAACGGCGTCTGCTATTTCGATTTTGTTAGCGTCCTTAGCTACCTTGAAGGTGTATTTCTTATCGGCTATACCCGACATACTCTTTTCGGTAATTACCGGAGCTATAATGATATCCTGTGCGGCTTTCATTATGCGTACACCTCCTCAAGCTTTGCTACGGCGTTCTTAACGATAACAAGTGTGTCTGCGTTTACAACGTCATAGGTGTTAACGGTGTTAACCTGTGCGGATTTTGCGCCCTTGATGTTGCTTATGCTCTTAACCGCAAAAGCGTCGTTGCTGTCAAGCACGATAAGCGCCTTTTTGCCGGCTCCTATCGCTTTTAAGCAGGCAGCTACGGTTTTGGTGCTGAAGCCTTCGAGCTTCAGCTCATCAAGAACGATGAGTCCGCCGTTTAATGCCTTATCGGACAGAGCGGACTTAAGAGCCAATCTCTTGACCTTTTTATTAAGAGAGTAAGAATAATCTCTCGGCTTCGGAGCGTGAACTATTCCGCCGTGTCTCCACTGCGGAGCTCTGGTTGAACCCTGTCTTGCGTGACCGGTTCCCTTTTGTCTCCAGGGCTTTCTGCCGCCTCCCGAAACCTCGGTACGGGTCAGAGTGGATTGTGTGCCCTGACGTTTATTTGCAAGGTAGTTTACAACTGCCATATGCATAACAACCGCATTGGGCTCAATTCCGAAAACGGCATCGCTTAAAGCTATCTCGCCGACGCTTTTGCCTGCCATATCGACTACTGCTATATTAGGCATAATTTAAAACACTCCTTCCCTTAAGCTTTAACGCTGTCGAAAAGAACCACTATTCCGCCCTTAGGACCCGGAACGGCGCCCTTAACCGCGATTATATTCTTTTCTGCGTCTACCTTAACGACACTGAGGTTCTGAACGGTTACGCGCTCGTTACCGAGGTGTCCTGCCATCTTCTTGCCCTTGAAAACTCTTGACGGAGTTGAGCAGGCGCCGAGCGAACCGCCGTGACGGTGCACAGGACCTGTACCGTGAGTTTCCTTGAGTCTTCCGAAATTCCAGCGCTTGATAGTGCCGGCGTAGCCCTTACCTTTGGAAGTGCCGCGTACGTCTACCGCTTCGCCCTCTGCAAATATATCTGCCTTTATGATGTCGCCTACGTTCATAGCGCTTACATCTTCAAAGCGGAATTCGCGAAGAACCTTCTTCGGCGCAACGTCGCCCTTCTGGAAGTGACCCTTCTGGGGCTTGTTTACTTTAGAAGCCTTAAGATCGCCGTAGCCTATCTGAACTGCTTCATATCCGTCGTTTTCGTTGGTCTTTTTCTGCGAAATAACGCAGGGGCCTGCTTCTATTACAGTAACCGGAACGACGTTTCCGTTTGCGTCAAAAAGCTGAGTCATACCGAGCTTTTTGCCGACGATACCCTTTTTCATTCTGTTTTCCTCCTTTGGTTATTGGTTGGCAATGCCAACGTGACCTGCTGTGTTTAAGATTAAAGCTTTATTTCAATCTCAACACCGGCGGGAAGCTCAAGACCGGTCAAAGCTTCAACGGTTTTGTTTGAAGGTCTGATAACGTCTATAAGCCTTTTGTGCGTTCTCGTTTCAAACTGCTCGCGGCTGTCTTTATATTTATGAACAGCGCGGAGAATGGTAACAACCTCTTTTTCGGTGGGCAGCGGCACGGGGCCTGATACCCTTGCACCTGTACGTTTAGCGGTTTCCACTATCTTTTCAGCGGACTGGTCTACAAGCGCGTGGTCGTAACCTTTGATACGAATACGGATTTTTTCTTTCACTGCCATGTGAAATTCGCCTCCTTGTTAGTTGGCGGGCAAAACTTACAACGCGCCGTGTTTTTCTTTACTGCGCATTATAAAACCGGCATTGCTGGGGTTTCAGACAATTCCGGACAGCAGATCGCTCTGCCGCTGTGCTTAAAGGCCGCAAGATCCCTTAGCACTTCCATTACTTTCGCCCGGTTTAAAATCGGACATACTCCGCGGAAATTTCCCGACTCGTGGTCGGCCACCTCCCGCATCATCGCATGTATAACGCCGCACTTACACAGCGTACCGTAGTATAATAGCACACTGTAAGCCAAAAATCAAGCTTTTTTTTACATTTTTATTTATTTTTCGGATTTTATTATTCTATCGGGGAAAATCGACGCCTGAATAAGATCCTCAGGCGTTATATCAAGCGCGTCCGCAATGTTGAAAAACACATCAAGCGAAAAACCGTATGCCATATTCGGAGCCTCAATACAACTTATAAGTCCCCTGCTGGTACCTGCCTTTTCCGCCAACTTTTCCTGTGACAAGCCTCTCAATTTTCTTAATGTCGCTATTGATATTCCGAGTTGTATAAAACGGTCTCTGTTTTTAAAACTTACTTTCTTTCCCATATTACTCCCTACCTTTTCGCTTTATTATATAGGTATGGAATTTTTCTTTCAGTCCAAGCAACATAGCACTTGACTAAATTTGATAGCAATATTATAATATTTGTAAATATTTGTATAATTATGCGAAAGGTTTAATATGAAAAACAAAATTAAATATATTAAAATGCTTATAAAAAAAGAAATCCCGTTAAGGGATAGGGATATAACGGGAACGCCGCTTTTACCCTGCAACCCGAAGCATTGCAAAGGAAACGGCAAGCACAGCGGCTATCCGCTGTGCTGCGACGAATGTGATTATTTATTTGCTTGCAATGAACTTGACAATTAACTGCATATAGCCTCTTCAAGTCTTTTCCTTGTATTAAGCGAAGAGTCAAGTATAACTGCTTTTCGCAGTTTTTCAAGCGTTTTTCCTATATCCTCACCGGTTATTCCGTGCTTTATAAGGTCCGTGCCCGTTATTTTAAGGTCGCGGATTTTATAGGGCTCTTTGTTTTTTATAATCTCATAAAGCAAAACGGCGGCAGCCTTGCAGTCTTCCCCGTAAGCCTGTTTATAATTAAAATAGCTTTCAACCGCCGAAGGCGAGGTTAAATAAAGCATTTCTTTAATTTCGGGCTTTGTTTCGGGCTTCGGCATATTTAAAAGCGTTAACATATCCTTTGCGGCTTTTTTTGTTTTGTTTGGCGCCCGCAAAAGCTCCAATGCCTCCGCCAAGTCGGCTCCGCCCGAATACAGAAAGGTGAAAAGCTTTATTTCCGGCGACTTTAAAAGCGGTATTTTATCATAATCCGGTATGCTTTTAATACCTAAAAAGCTTAAACCGCCCATATCGGTAAGCGGCTTTAAAGCAGCGGGATTTTTACCGCAAACGGTTTTTAAAAGCTCGGCAAAAATACGCTCCGCGCTTACGCTTTTAAGCGTTCCGGCACATTCAAGCGCTGCTTTAAGTGTATTTTCTTCTATATCGAACCCCAAAACCGAGGAAAAGCGGAAAAGCCGCAAAATTCTCAGCGCGTCCTCGCAAAAACGGCGTTCGGGCTCGCCCACGGCGCGCAGCAAGCGGTTTTTAATATCCTCTTTTCCGCAAAAACAATCTATTAAACCGTCTTTTTTGTTATAAGCCATTGCATTAACCGTAAAATCGCGGCGTGCAAGGTCTTCGCGTAAGCTTTTTACAAATACCACGCTGTCGGGGCGGCGGTGGTCGCGGTATTCGCCGTCTGCTCTGTAAGTGGTAACCTCGTTCGGAACGCCGTTTATAATAACCGTAACCGTGCCGTGCTTTATGCCCGTAGGCACGGTTTTTTCAAAAAGCGATATAACGGTTTCGGGCTCGGCAGAGGTGGTAATGTCAAAATCGTGCGGCGTATCGCCGTTCAGCATATCACGTACGCAGCCGCCCACGGCATATGCCTCGTATCCGTTTTTTTGCAAAGTTTCAATAATATATTCGGTATCGGGCGGTAAAAAAAGCATAATTTTTATTTTCCTTTCAAAAAAGGGTTTATTTTTTTGCGGTTTAGCAATATAATAATAGGTAAGATTATATTTAGGGAGTATCGGCTATGAAACAGCTTCGCGACGAGGATAAAATTATAACAAGGGTAAAGCATATTCATATGATAGGCATAGGCGGCAGCGGAATGTGCCCGCTTGCGGAAATTCTGCACGGCAAGGGGTATTTCCTTACGGGATCCGATAATAACGAAAGCGACCCCTTAACCAGAATTAAAAATCTCGGCATTAAAGTATATATGGGGCACAGCGCCGAAAACATAAAGGGTGCAGAGCTTATAGTGTATTCCGCGGCGATATCCGCCGATAACCCTGAGCTTAAAGCCGCGCGCGAGCAGGGAATACCCACAATGGAGCGTTCACATATGTTAGGCGCCCTAACGCGTCATTTTGATAACGTTATTGGCGTATGCGGCACACACGGCAAAACAACCGTTACCTCTATGATAACACAAATTTTAATTTTAAACAAGATGGATCCTACCGCGGTTATAGGCGGAAAGCTGCCGCTTATAAATTCAAACGGTATTTCGGGCAAATCCGAAACAATGGTTTGCGAATCCTGCGAGTTTGTAGATACCTTTTTGCAGCTGTCTCCCGATATTGCGGTACTGCTTAATATCGATAACGACCACCTTGATTATTTTAAAACTATGGAAAATATGACCCTTTCTTTCCATAAGTTTTTGAAAATGGCGAAAACGGCGTATATAAACGGGGACGACAGCCGCGTTTTATCCGCCGCAAAGGATATTGAGGCTGATATTATTACTTTCGGCTTTTGCGAAAACAATTTTTACCGTGCCGAAAATATAAAAAGCCGCAAATACGGCTTTTCGTTTGACGTTGTAAGAGATAATAAAAAAATTATAAATATCGAAATGCATATCCCCGGCAGACACAATGTTTTAAACGGCCTTGCCGCGTTTGCCGTGTGCTTTGATATGGGCGTTCCGGCAGACGGCATTAAAAACGCCGTTGAAAAATTCACGGGTGCCGGCAGACGTTTTGAATTTTTGGGCGAGTACGACGGCTTTATGTTAGCGGACGATTACGCCCACCACCCGACCGAAATAAAAGCCACCCTTTCAGCCGCAAAGGAGCTTAGCTATAATAATGTTATAGCGGTATTTCAGCCCTTTACCTTTTCGCGCACCGCGCTTTTAAAGGACGATTTTATAAAAGCGCTTTCTATTGCGGATAAGGTTATATTAACCCCGATTATGGGCTCGCGCGAGAAAAACACCTTCGGCATTAAAAGCGAGGATTTGGCGGCTGGGCTTCGCGATGTATGCGTGGTAGACGGATTTGAAAATATAGCCGATAAAATCGAAGAAATCGCCCGTCCCGGCGACCTTGTTATTACAATGGGCGGCGGCGACATTTATAAAGCGGCGCACATTATACAGGAAAGGCACGCCAAATGACCGAAAAGCTATACGATAAGGACTCTCATTTAAAGGAATTTGAAGGCACGGTTTTATCCTGCGAAAAAATCGGGGAAAAATATGCCATAGTTTTAAACCAAACCGCCTTTTTCCCCGAAGGCGGCGGTCAGCAGAGCGACCGCGGATATGCAGGCGACGCGTATATAGCCGACGTGCAGATAAAAAACGGCGAAATACTGCACTTCGCCGATAAGCCGCTTAACATAGGACAAGCTTACAAATGCAAAATTGATTTTGATTTTCGTTTCCGCAATATGCAAAACCATTCGGGCGAGCATATAATTTCGGGAATTGTGCATAAGCTTTACGGCTTTAATAACGTAGGCTTTCATTTAGGAACGGAAATGACCGTGGACTTTGACGGCGAGCTTACAAGGCGGCAGCTTGACGAAGTTGAAGACCTTGCAAATAAGGCTGTGTACGAAAATCTGCCCGTTAAAGCCTATTACCCGACCGACGAGGAGCTTAAAAGCCTTGATTACAGAAGCAAGCTTGATTTAAAAGAAAATGTACGGATCGTGGAAATAAAGGGCATAGACGTTTGCGCCTGCTGCGCGCCGCACGTTAAAGCAACGGGCGAAATAGGCATTATAAAAATTCTTGATTTTGAAAAATACAAGGGCGGCGTAAGACTGCTTGTAAGGTGCGGGCGCGACGCGCTTTCCGACTACCGCGAAAAGTACAGTAACATACTCGAAATATCAAACTTATTGTCGGCAAAGCAGCCTGACGCGTCTGCGGCGGTTGTGAAGCTTAATAATCAGTTATCGGCAAAAAATGCAGAAACAGCCGCGCTTAAAAAGCGATTGATTGCCGAAATGGCGGCGGGCTTTGCGCCCAAAACCGATAAAACCGCCGCTTTTGAAGACGGGCTTGATATTAAGGAATTACAGCTTTTGGCAGACGCACTGTGCAGTAATGCAGGCGGCATACGCGGCGCGTTTTCGGGTAAGGACGGTGCTTTTTCCTTTGCAATATGCGGCGAAGAAACCGCGCTTAACTCATTTTTTGCCGAGTTTAAAGCCGCGCTTACCGTTCGCGGCGGGGGCAGAAACGGCATAAGGCAAGGCACTGTCAATTCCGAAAAATCCACAATAAAAAAATTCTTCGATTAAAAACAAAACAGCTTCTGTTTTAATTGCCTTTGCACAACTTGACAGTTACATTAACCGATGATATAATATTACCACCATTTTATGAGGATGAATTTCTTTGAAAACAAACAGTTTTTTTAAAAATCGATTTTTTGGAGATCAGCAATTCCGTACATTTATCACATTTTCGCTTGCACTTATATGCTCAATAGTTTTAATTTATTTTTTTGATATTAATGAAAGCTTGCTTGCTTACAGTAATTCTATATTATCTGTTTTCATTTTTGTGACTTTATATTTCATTTTTAATATTGCACTTAAAGTTTTAAACAAAAGGCTTGCAATTATATCTGAAATTGTAGGTCTGATTTTTTCTTTTTTTATATATTTGGGGAATAATATATTGAAGTATGGCACCGCAAACATCTTTAGCATAAAGCATGTGCTTATTATAATACTGTTTTCTGCTATACCCTCTGCAATTACGGCTCTTATTATAAATTTTTTCCCAAAAATAAATGAGCTCACACATAACACCGGGGTGCAAAATAAAGTTTTTTCTTCAACACATACTTTTTTTATAGCATGGGCCATTATTTTTATTGCTTGGCTTCCTATATGGTTAGCAACATACCCCGGTATATTCGGATATGATTCAATTCATCAACTCAACTATTGCAAAATGGGCGCCATAAATACATCCCACCCACTCATACATACTTATTTAGTAGGCTTTTTTGTTTACAAAGTCGGCAATTTTTTTGGCAGCCCAGAGACAGGAATGGCTTTTTACAGCATATTCCAAATGCTTGCTCTCTCAGCAATATTTGCATATATTTACACCTATTTAAGAAAGAAATGTATGCCGCATATATTTTCACTTATATTACTGGCTTTTTTTGCGTTATTCCCAACTAATCCTATTATGGCTATATCTTCAACCAAAGATATTTTGTATTCCGGTTTTTTTGCTTTAACAGTATTGCTTTTTTGCCGAATAGCCGAAAATGAAAATTGTCTTTACAGTCTCAAATTTAATATAGCATTTATATTGATTACCTTTTCACAAATAATTTTCAGAAGTCAGGGCAAGTATATTTTTATACTGGCAATGCTATTCTTACTCTTTACTTTCCGCCGGCATTGGAAAAGAATTTTGATTTTATTTATTTGTGTGATTACATGTTTTTCAATATATTCCGGACCCATAACAAGGCTATGTAACGGATTTGACGGAGGAAGGGGAATCAATGAAATGATGAGCGTGCCATGCGTGCAGCTCTCAAGAGCCTTGTTAAACGATGTTGATGAGTTAGATGAACAAGAAAAATCGCTTATTAAAGAATATATTCCCGATTATGAATATTATAATATCGTTCCCGGTATTTCTGATAATATAAAAGCTACATTTAATAAAGATAAATTCAAGAAAAGTCCAACAGAATTTATAAAGCTATGGATAAACGTAGGTCTTAAATCTCCACGAGCCTATATTGATGCTTGGGCAAGGCTGACAATCGGACTTTGGTATCCGGATATGAACTACCGTGATACAAAGGCCTACCATCCTTATTGGGAATACTATTCAACCGATGAATCTTATGGATTACCGACCGTAAAACAATGCCCGCCTAAATGCCTTGAAAAATTAACAAAAGCACTTGAAAATCTTACTTACCAAAATACCTATCAAAAAATACCGGTAATTTCTCAGCTTTTCAGCTCTGCGGCACCGTTTTGGCTTTTAATAGTATATTTTTCAATATGTATATATTATAAAAAATATCGCCTTATGTTACCTGCCGTATTACCATTATTGCTTTGGTTAACATTGATGTTAGGTCCGGTTGTACTGTATCGTTATGTATACCCGTTAGTTATAGCCGTTCCAATACTATTTGGTTCTATAATTGCATCAAAAGACTTCTTATCAAATGAATAAATGCACTTATTTATGTTTTTACAGGTTTATATACTTGCTATTTATTATTTTGAATTTTAATAGGTGATTATTTGAAAGAAAAAATTATAAGGCTTATAAAAAGCGAGACCGGATTGTATCTTATATTCGGATTTTTAACTACTGCCGTTAATTACATCTCCTTTTGGATCGCCCTTCAGTACTTAGGGTATGAAAGAATACTCACGGTCAACACCGTTTCATTTGTTTGCGCGGTGATTTTTGCATATATCACAAACAAAATATTTGTATTTAAAAGCACGTCCTGGCAGGCCGCGGTTTTGTTTAAGGAAATGCTCTCATTCCTTTCCGCAAGACTTTTATCGTATTTCTTTGAGCAAGCCGGTCTTTACCTCTGCACAGATATTCTAAAGCTTGAAAAATACTCGGTTTTAGGGATAAATGGCGTTTTAATTGCGAAAGTTGTTCTGTCGTTTTTAGTTGTTCTTTTAAACTGGGCAGTAAGCAAGTTTTTTATTTTCAAAAGAAAGTAGTGTAAAATTTGAGAATTCTAATCATTATACCCGCTTATAACGAACAGGAAAATATAATAAATACAGTAAGCAAAGTAGTTGAATACAGAAAGCAGTGTGATTTTCAGCTTGACTATGTAGTTATCAACGACGGTTCAAAGGACAACACCTATAATATATGCAAACAAAATAATATACCTTGCGTCAATCTTATACAAAATCTTGGCATAGGCGGGGCTGTCCAAACAGGGTATAAGCTTGCAAATATACTGGATTATGACATTGCAGTTCAGTTTGACGGTGACGGTCAGCATGATATAAATTCATTAAAACCTCTTATTGAACCCATTATAAGCGGTGCAGCCGATTTTACAGTCGGGTCTCGTTTCATTGAAGGAAAAAGCAATTTTAAGTCTACCTTTATGCGACGATTGGGAATTAAATGGCTTTCATTTATAATCAAGCTGGTAACCGGAAAAAAGATTTTTGATGTTACATCAGGTTTCAGGGCGGCAAATAAAAGTTCCATATCACTGCTTGCACAAGATTACCCGATAGATTATCCCGAACCTGAATCTTTAGTTAATCTTATTAAATACAAAACGATAGTTTCAGAAATACAGGTTAATATGTTTGAACGCGAGGGCGGTTCTTCCTCTATACACTCTTGGAAGTCAATATACTATATGATAAAAGTCACATTGGCGATTATAATCGCCGGTTTTCAAAAGGGGTGAATACTGTAATGTCAATAAATTTAAGAATCGGACTAATCATAATTTCCATACTTTTTGTTATTTATGTTCTTTACAGCGTAAACCGAAAAAAGTTGCAGCTTCAATTTTCCCTGATTTGGTTATTCCTTTCTTTTGTTCTCATTCTCGTTTCTTTATTTCCGCAAATTGTATACTTCCTTGCCAATTTAGTCGGCATAGAGGTTTCTTCAAATTTTGTATACTTAATAGGTATAATCAGTTTGTCACTTATATCAATAAACTTAACTTCCAAGGTTTCAAAACAATCCAATCAAATAAAGAATATCATACAGGAAATTTCCTTAAGCGCCTACTTGAATGAAGAAAATAAGAAAGCATAACAAATCGTCTTAAAAAGGTGAATTTATGAACTGGACAGAAATAACCGTAAAAATACCCACCGAATACACCGATACCGCGGCGGCGATAGCCAATATGACCGTGCCGTACGGCATTTATATCGAAGACTATTCCGACCTTGAAGCAAAGGCCGAGGAAATAGCCCATATCGATCTTATAGACGAAGAGCTTATAAATAAAGACCGAACCGAAGCCCTGATTCACATATATATTTCGGAATGCGATAATGCGGCGGAGGCGCTTGCCTTTTTAAAGGAACGTCTTACAGACGAAAATATCCCGTTTTCCTGCGGCGCCGAAGGCGTTAACGACGCTGACTGGAGCGAAAACTGGAAAAAATATTTTCACGCAACCGAAATCGGCGATAAATTGGCCATAGTGCCGAGCTGGGAAGAATACGATAATAAGGAAAACAGAAAAATCCTTCATATCGATCCCGGAGCGGCGTTCGGCACGGGAACGCACGCCACCACCTCGCTTTGTCTTTCAATGCTTGAAAATTATGTGGCAGAAGGCTCAAAAATGCTTGATATAGGTTGCGGCAGCGGTATTTTGTCTATTGCTTCGGTATTGTTAGGCGCCGAAACGGCGGTAGGCGTTGATATAGACGCGCAGTCGGTTAAAACCGCAAAGGAAAACGCAGAGCTTAACAATGTAAGCGGCAAAACCGAATATATTGTAGGCGACCTTGCCGATAAGATAAACGGCAAATACAATGTTGTATGCGCAAATATTGTGGCGGACGTGGTTATAAGGCTGCTCGGCGATGTGCGCGCCTTTATGGAGGAAAACGCGGTGCTTTTGGTTTCGGGCATAATAGACGCGCGCGAAAACGACGTGCTTGCCGCCGCCGAAAAGCACGGCTTTAAAGTAAAGGAAAAGCAGTATAAAGACAATTGGTGCGCGTTTGCGTTAATTTAAACCGGCAAAAATAATATCGGAGGAAAACGAATGCTTGAATTTGAACAGCTGAAACTGCGGCTTGAAGGCAACGAAGCGGAGCTTCGCGACCTGAAGGACGCGCTCGGTTACGACCGCTTAAAAAACGAAATAGAGGAATTAGAGGCTAAAACCTCAGCTCCCGGCTTTTGGGACGACACAGAAAACTCGCAGAAAATCCTGCAAAAAACGGGAAAGCTTAAAAACACGGCGGAAGCATACGAAAAGCTCTGCTCCACCTATGACGACCTTTCGGTGCTTATAGATATGGGAAACGAGGAAGAGGACCTGTCGCTTGTAGACGAAATAACCGAAAGTCTTAACGAATTTGAAAACGGTCTTGCGGCGCTGCGTCTTCAAACCCTGCTTACCGGCGAATACGATAACAACAACGCCATTTTAACCTTTCACGCCGGAGCCGGCGGCACCGAGGCGATGGACTGGGTATCAATGCTTGTGCGTATGTATACGCGTTGGAGCGAGCGCCACGGCTTTAAGGTGCAGCTGCTTGATTTTCTTGACGGAGACGAAGCCGGTCTTAAAAGCGCCACCCTCTTAATAGGGGGCGACAATGCCTACGGCTATTTAAAAAGCGAATCGGGCGTGCACCGACTTGTGCGCGTTTCCCCGTTTGACGCTTCGGGCAGGCGGCATACCTCATTTGCCTCGCTTGAGGTAATGCCCGAAATAAGCGACGATAACGACATTGAAATACGCGAGGAGGATATTAAAATGGACGTTTTCCGCTCTTCGGGAGCGGGCGGTCAGCACATAAACAAAACCTCCTCTGCGGTTCGTCTTACGCACATACCCACAGGCATAGTAGTTGCCTGCCAGAACGAACGCAGTCAGTTCCAGAACCGCGATCAGGCAATGAAAATGCTTAAATCAAAGCTGCTTGAAATAAAGGAACGCGAACATCTTGAAAAGATTGAGGATATTAAGGGCGTTCAAAAGGAAATTGCCTGGGGCTCGCAGATACGCTCTTACGTCTTTATGCCTTACACTCTTGCAAAGGACCACAGAACGGGCTTTGAATCGGGCAATATAAACGCGGTTATGGACGGCGATTTAGACGGCTTTATAAACGCTTATTTAAAAGCCGCCTCAAAGGGCGAATTACAAAAGGTATAGGAGAAGATTATGAAAAAAATTATATGCTTACTGCTTGGCGTTATGCTTACGGCGCTTACATTTGCAGGCTGCGGTAAAACCGCCGAAAGACAGCTTTACAACGAGAAGCTCAGCAAATATATCAATCTCGGCGAATATAAAGGAATAAAGGTTGATACAAAATCGGACGAATTTAAGGAATTTTATAATTCGGTTATTTCGTCGGACGTATCCTCAAACGATTTATATGTTAAAAAAACCGAGGGCGAGGTTGCAAACGGGGATACCGTTAACATTGATTACGCCGGCAAAAAGGACGGCGTTGCCTTTGACGGCGGCACGGCTGAAGGCTATGACCTTACCATAGGCTCAAATTCGTTTATAGACGGGTTTGAATCAGGGCTTATAGGCAAAAAAATAGGCGAAACGGTCGATTTAAACCTCACCTTCCCCGAAAATTACGATTCTTCCGAGCTTGCGGGCAAGGCGGTAGTGTTCACCGTTAAAATAAACTATGTAAAAACCGAAGAAGAAAGAAAGCCGGAAGACTATTACTCCGAAATAGGCTTTAAAACCCTTAAAGCCTATACCGACGACGTAACGGAACGCGCAGTTAAAAACTATCTGCTCGATAAGGTTAAAACCGCTTCCAAAATTAAGGATTACCCCCAGACCGATATAGATACTATTTACGCCGCCTATAAAAACACCGTAGAGCAAAATATTAAAAACAGCTACGGCATTGATTTTGCCACCTATTTGTCATACGCCAACACAACTGAGGACGCATTCCGCGAGGACGCGGTTAAAAACCAGATAAAGCCCGCTATGGAGGCGCAGATGGTTGCCTATTCCATACTTGATAAGGAAAAATTAGGTCTTAAAACCGAGGAAGTAAACAAAAAGATAGACGAAACGGTTAAAAGCATAAATAACTCGCAGATTACCGCCGATACGGTTAAAAGCTATTACGGCGAATATTATTTTGAGTATTTGACCGTAAGCGAAAAAGCGGCGGACTATCTTTACAAAAACGCAAAGATCTCTTAAATGCTGCTTGAAAAAATAAATATCCGCGATATAACGGACGAAGAGTATACTGCGGCTTTAAAGCTTTTCCCTGATATTCCGAAGCGCGGCGAAGATACAAAACGCACCTTGGCAGGCAGAATTCTGCTAAAAATAATGATAAAGCGGCTTTACGGCAAGGAAGATTTTAAGCTTTATTATAACGAAAACGGCAAGCCGCTTTGCGATTTTTGCTATTTCAACATTTCCCATTCGGGCGATTACGCCGTGTGCGCTGTATCCGAAAGGGAAATAGGCGTTGATACCGAGCAAATGCTCGGATTTAAAAAAAGAGAACGCTATATGCTTTTTTCGGCAGAGGAAACGGATTATATAAACGAATGCGACAGCGAAAACCGCTTTTTTACTCTTTGGACTATGAAAGAGGCATATGTTAAGGCGATCGGCGGCAGGCTTAAAAACGCCGCCGAAATAAACCTTGTAAGCAATAAGACCGTTAATACGAGTCTCGGCGGATTTTTATTTAAAACGGAATACTTTAACGGTTATGTTATAACCGTTTGCGAAAAAACGGGGTGACCCTATGAGAAGTTTACTTGCAAGAATAGCGGATTTTATTCGCGAATCGGATAAAATACTGCTTATACTCTGCATTTTCACAAGCCTTTACGGCTGTGCGGCGGTATTTTCTGCAACGCATTACAGAGAAACCTACCGCCCCGTAATAATTCAGTTTTTGTGCCTTGTCGCCGGCGTTTGCGCGGCGCTTGTAATTTCGGCGATTGATTTTTCGGTTATATTAAAGCGCTGGTATATCGCGGCAGCCTTGGGCGTAATACCCGTTATACTTACATTTTTCATCGGCTTTGCACCGGAGGGCACGGACGATAAAGCGTGGCTTGATTTGGGCTTTACCACCTTTCAGCCGGCGGAGCTTATGAAAATATGCTTTGTTATAACCTTCAGCGCGCATTTAAGCAAAATAAAGCCTAATATAAACAAACCGAAATATCTGCTGCCGCTGTGCCTGCACGGCGCTTTTCCGGTACTGCTTATACATATGCAGGGGGACGACGGCACCGCCGTTGTATTTGCGGTTATGGTGCTGTTTATGATGTGGGCGGCAGGCGTTTCATGGAAATACTTTTTACTGCTTGTGCCGCTTGCGGTGATCGCGGCGCCGCTTTTATACTTTTTTGTTATGAACGACGATCAGCGCGAAAGAATTAAAAGTATGCTTGGCGCCTTTGACTTTAAGGCAATAGCCGCTAAAGACCCTAACGAACAATGGCCTACCTATCAGCAGTGGCGCGGCAGAACCGCCCTTGCAAACGGCGGCTTTGCGGGGCAGGGCTTTTTAAACGGCGACTTTACCCAAAACGGCATAGTGCCCTACGGCTTTAACGATTTTATATTTGTAAGCATAGGCGAGGAATTCGGCTTTTTGGGCTGTCTTGCGGTAATACTTCTGCTCGGCGCTATTTGCCTTCGCTGCCTGCACATAGCGCGCCTTTGCACAAAGGACGGCGGCAAATATATCTGCGTGGGCATTTTTGCAATGCTGTTTACGCAGGCGGTTATAAATATAGGTATGTGTATATCGCTTTTGCCGGTTGTAGGTATAACGCTTCCCTTTTTCAGCGCCGGCGGCACCTCGCTTTTATGCCTGTATTTGGGCATAGGTCTCGTGCTTAACGTATATATGCACCGCAATTCAAGAACAATTTATCTTCACGACGATATGAAATAGGAGGCTTTAAAAATGAAAAAGAACATTATAACCATAAGCCGTCAGTTCGGAAGCGGCGGCAGAACCGTGGGCAGACAGCTTGCAGAACGGCTTGATATTCCCTTTTACGACAGGGAGCTTGTAAAGCAGGTTGCCGAGGAAACAGGCTTTGACACTAAGTTTATAGAGGAAAACGGCGAATTTTCCCCATCTAAAAGCATTTTTTCCTTTGCGGTATCGCAGGGCGTTCCCTGTATGCAAAACGGGCTTTCGGTTTCGGATTTTATTTTTTGTATGCAGCGGCAGGTTATTTTAAAGCTTGCCGAAAAGCCGTGCGTTATAGTAGGCAGAGGGGCGGATTATATTTTAAGAGACCGCGACGATGTTTTTGATGTGTTTATACACGCAAGTATGGAAAACCGTGCGGACAGAATAGTTCGCCTTTACGGCGAAAGCGAGAAAAAGCCCGAACAACGCCTTGCCGATAAGGATAAAAAACGCAAAATTTACTATAAGCACTATACCGACCGCGAATGGGGCGACGCAAAAAATTACGATATGTGCCTTGATTCGGGAAGAATAGGAATAGATAAATGCGTTGACCTTATAATCGACGCTATAAGCTGAGAAAATTGCGGCGCAATCCGTTCTTCCGTTTTCGTCATTGCGAAGCCGCATAAGCGGCTGTGGCAATCCGTTTCTCCTTTTCAAAAGAATAAAGTCTTTTTGCGCTCGTGCCGCGCGGGCACCCTATTTCTGTACGGACAGAAATAGGGAAAAGAACCGCCGGAAACCCTATGGGTTGGGTTTCCGGACCTTCCCGAATGACCAAAGGGACAAACTTCCCTTTGGAAACCCTTACTATATAGAAATACGGTATGTGCCGATAAATATCACAAGCGGAAAAAGCTTATCGATATCCCGTCATTGCGAGGGTGCGGGTGTCCGGTGGACACCTCTGCGGAGCAGAAGCACCGACCGAGCCGGCAGGCGAGACGCAAAGCGGCTGTGGCAATCCGTTCCCCTTAAGGGTATTACGGATTCTTTCACGCTTCGCGTTCAGAATGACAAGCCGTTCAGTCGTTGCAACACCCGCCGCCGGGCGGTAGAAACGCTAAAATTTATTAAACTGCCTTTTTTTATTGCATAATAAAGCAAAAAATGTTAAAATACTTCTTGCCGAGCCTTTCGGCAGGGGGTATTTTTTATGCAGCTTAAAATTCAGAACGGCGTGGTTGAGCTTTCGGGCGAACCGATATTAAGCGAGGTCAATATAGAAATAAACGACGCAAGCAAAATTGCGGTAGTAGGGCGCAACGGCTGCGGAAAGACCACCCTTTTAAAGCTGATTTCGGGCGAATACAGCTTAACGAAGCTTGACAGCGACGAGCAGAGCTTTTTTGCGGTATCCGGCAAGCCCAAAATCGGCGTGCTTACCCAAATGGCGTTTGATAACGACAGCGTTACCCTAATTGAGGAAATACGCTCGGCTTACAGTGAAATACTTTCGCTTAAATACGAGCTTGAAGCGGCGCAGGAAAAAATGGAAGCGGACCAAAGCGAGGAAAATATTAAAAGCTATACCGCGCTGCTTGACCGCTTTACAAATTACGGCGGATTTTATTTTGAAAAGGAATACGAGGCGGCATTAAAGCATTTCGGCTTTACAGAGGAGCAAAAGCACCGTCCGCTTTCGGAATTTTCGGGCGGACAGCGTACAAAAATCGCTTTTTTAAAGCTGTTGCTTTCAAAGCCGGATATATTACTGCTTGACGAGCCTACAAACCACCTTGATATCGAGGCGGTAGAGTGGCTTGAGGAATATTTAAAAAGCTATAAAAAGGCGTTTGTTACGGTATCGCACGACCGTATGTTTCTTGACAACACCGTTGATACGGTTTACGAAATAGAGCACGGCAAAACTCACTGCTATAAAGGCAATTATACGCAGTTTGTAAGGCTTAAAAAAGAGCTTAGGGAACAGCAGAAAAAGGAATACGAAGCACAGAAAAAAGAGATAAAGCGCTTAACAGAGCTTGTGGAAAAGTTCAGATACAAGCCCACAAAGGCGGCTATGGCGCAGTCTAAGCTTAAACAGATAGAACGTATGAAGCCCGCCGAAGCGCCCGAAGCCTACGATATGCGCACCTTTCACGCAGATTTTGAGCCGCTTGATACAGGCGTTAAGGACGTGCTTGACATTACCGACTTAGCAATCGGCTATGAAAAGACCTTATCTACCGTAAGCCTTAATATGAAACGCGGCGACAAGGTGGGAATCATCGGCGGAAACGGGCTTGGAAAATCCACCTTTATTAAAACCCTTATGGGGCAGGTTAAGCCTATTTCAGGCGAATATAAATTCGGTCCCAGAGTGAATATAGGCTATTTCGATCAGCAAATGGCGCTTTATTCAAGCGCCGATACGGTATTAAACGATTTTTTAAAGGCATTCCCCGGTATGACCGACTTTGAAGCGCGGAGCGCCCTCGGCGCGTTTTTGTTCACTGGGGAAGAGGTTTTTAAAACCGTAGATATGCTTTCGGGCGGAGAACGCGTGCGGCTTGCGCTTTGCAAAATATTTAAGCGCAAACCCAATTTTTTAATATTGGACGAGCCTACAAATCATATGGATATAGTAGGCAAGGAAACGCTTGAAGAAATGCTTGCAAGCTTTACGGGAACGGTGCTTTTTGTCTCGCACGACCGATATTTTATAAACAAAATATCAAACGGTCTTTTGGTTTTTGAAAACGGGAAAACAAGCTTTTATCCTTACGGATATTCGCAGTATCTTGAAAACAAAACCGCCCCCGTAAAGGAAGAGGTTAAGGCGGCGCCGCCGCAAAAGCAGAAAAAGAGCTTTACAACGCCGCTTAAGGAAAAATCGAAATACGAACGCGCAATAGCTAAGGCAGAGGAAAAAATATCTCTGCTTGAAGAAAAAATAGACGGGCTTAAGGCAGAAACGGGGTGGGAAGAAAACGCCGCCGATTATTTAAAGCTTTCAAGCCTGCAGGAGGAGATCGAAAAGGCGGAAACCGAGCTTGACGCCGCCATGGCGGAATGGGAGCGTTTAAGCGCGGAATATGAGGTAATTTCTGCCGGCTATTGACAAACGGCAGGTTTATGGTACAATTATTTTACTTAAATAACGGAGGCTGACGCTATGAATATATGGCACAACGTATCGCCGGAGCGCATAAAACCGGAGGATTTTCTTGCGGTAATAGAAATAACAAGGGGCGATAAAAAGAAGTACGAGCTTGATAAGGAAACGGGCTGTATTATTCTTGACAGAATACTGTATACCTCTATGCAGTATCCAGCAAATTACGGCTTTATACCGCGCACCCTTGCGGACGACGGCGACCCGCTTGACGTTTTGGTGCTGTGCAACGAGCCTATCGATCCGCTTGTGCTTGTTGAGTGCTACCCGATAGGCGTGCTTACTATGCTTGACGGCGGCAAAAACGATGAGAAAATAATCGCTATTCCATATAAGGACCCCACCTATAACGCATATAAAAGCATACACGAGCTGCCAAGCCACATTTTTGACGAAATGCGCCATTTCTTTTCGGTTTATAAGCAGCTTGAGGGTAAGCAGACCGCCGTTGAGAAAATAGGAGACAGAGAAGAGGCGCTTACGATCATTTCGCGCTGTATAGAAAGCTATAACGCGAAATTCGGCAATAAAAAATGAACTTTAATACAATTTTATCTGCGCTTAATATGGCTGAAATCGCTTCGTGGTACGGCGGTCTTAAAACGGTATACGCCGTTATAGGCGCCGTGCTTTCGGCAATGCTTATTTATAAGACCGCGTATAAGATAATCGGGCTTTTCTTCACAAGAAAATTTCCCGCCGCAAAGCAAAAGCACAAATATGCCGTTGTAATTGCCGCAAGAAACGAAGAAAAGGTTATAGGCAATTTGCTTGACAGTATTTCAAAGCAGGATTACCCGAAGGAGCTTATTACCGTTTTTGTTGTTGCGGATAACTGCACCGACAAAACCGCCGAGGTTGCAAGAAACCACGGTGCCGTTTGCTATGAACGCTTTGATAACGAGCATAAAACCAAGGGCTTTGCACTGCAGTTTTTGTTTGACAGAATTGAAGAAGACTACGGCAGGCAATCGTTCGAAGGGTATTTTGTGTTCGACGCGGACAATCTGCTTAAGGAAGATTATATTTCCCGTATGAACGACGCGTTTGACGCAGGCGAAAAAATAATCACCTCTTACCGCAATACAAAGAATTTCGATGAAAGCTGGATAGCATCTACCTATGCGCTGCACTGGTTAAGGTCTATAAGGTTCAACCACCGCGCGCGCTCGGTTTTGCGCCTTGCAACAAACATTCAGGGAACGGGCTTTTTGTTTGCAAACGAAATTGTTAAAAACGGCTGGAAGTACACCTCGCTTACAGAGGACCGTGCGCTCACCGCAGACGCGGTGGCGCAGGGCTACGCCATCACCTATAACGACGCGGCGGAATTTTACGACGAACAGCCCACAAGCCTTAAGATCGCCTTAAGGCAAAGGCTGCGCTGGTCTAAGGGACATTTGCTTGCCTTTGCCGAAACAGGACCGTATCTTTTTATAAATATTTTTTGCGGCAAGCACTTTTTAAAAACGCGCTGGCAGGAAAAAGAAACCGAAAAGAAAAACAAAAGCTTCAAAGATGTCTGTCTGGGCTTTCTTGAATCGATACGTCACCGCGCGGCTTCTTACGATACCTTAATGCAGCTGACGCCGTTTTCGGTAATAAACATTGTGCGGTGGCTGATAGTGCCGGTTATCGCATACGGGTTTTACTGCTATACCTATGGGCTTTACGGCGCGGCGCTGTTTACAAAAAGCACATATCTCGGTATGCTGCTTAAATTCCTTTTCCCTGTTAAAATAAGTGCCGCACCCGGCTTGCAAGCAATGCTTTGCGGTATGCTTATCGCCGTTTGGTGGCGCATACTTTACAGACTTGGCAAATACCTTGAAAATACCGTTACGGCAATTTACATATTCCTTACCGAACACAAAAGGATTAAAAAAATGCCGTTTTCAAAGCTTGCGCTTTATACCCTTACATGGCCTACCTTTGATATTATAGGGCGGTACACGCAATACGTTGCGCTGTTTAAAAAGGTTACGTGGAAACCCATTCCGCACGAAAGCAAGGTTACAATTGACGATATAAGCGGTAAAAAGACAAAGGAAACGGTCAATTCATAATGCGGAATTCGTAATTCGGAATGCAGAATTATAAAAACAAAAGCTTTAACACAGCCGTTTTGATTTACGGTGTGTTAAAGCTTTTTGTATGTTATAAATGCGTTTGTCATTTTGGGTGACATTGCAGTTTTCCGTTTTCTTTGTCATTGCGAGCAACGGCGGGCACCGCAAGAGTGAGTAAGGCGTGTGGCAATCCGTTCCCCGCACCCTCGTCATTGCGAAGCCGTGTAAACGGCTGTGGCAATCCGTTTCTTTTTTAAAGGGGAGGCGGATTCTTTCGCGCTATGCGCTCAGAATGACAAAGAATGAAGCTTTGCAAACCATCGTTTGGTCATTGCGAGGGGCTTTAGCCCCGCGGCAATCCGTTTCTCCCCTCCCCGTCATTGCGAAGCCGTGTAAGCGGCTGTGGCAATCCGTTTTTCTTTTTTAAAAAATAAAGTCTTTTTGCGCTCGTGCCGCGCGGGCACCCTATTTCTGTACGGACAGAAATAGGGGAAAGAGCCGTCGGAAACCCTTCCGATCGGGTTTCCGAACCTTCCTGTTCGAGCGGACGATTTAGCAAACAGCGCTTTTAATACAATTACATCTCCGCTCTCAACAAACGGCACAAGGGGGTTCCCCTTGTGAATCCCCGTTCGTATAGTCTTACAGTGTATTAAGCTATATGGCACATATAGCTTAATAAAAACCAAAAGCTTTAATATCTCCGTAATGCTTTACGGGTATTAAAGCTTTTTTATTTCGTAAGCTTAGTACAAACCTTATTATAGTATTTTAAGCTTGTGCAGAGGTTTGAAAAGAAAAAAAACGGATTGCCGCGCACCTTTCGGTGCTCGCAATGACTGAATTCCTGTCATTCTGAGTGACGTTGCGAGCGCCTGCAGTGCAGGATAAAGCGAGCAAAAGGAAGCGCCGCGGTCAAAAGTTGTTCGCGCTCCAAGCGAATAACAACTTTTGGGCACCGCAAGAGTGATAAGCGCGAAAGAATCCGCCTCCCAATTAAAAAAGAAAAGCGGATTGCCACACGCCTTACGGCGTTCGCAATAACAAAAGTTATGTCATTCTGAGCGCTTGGCGCGAAAGAATCCGTATTTCCTTTTTAAAAAGAGAAGCGGATTGCCGCGGGCTACGCCCTCGCAATGACGAGGAATATGGGCATATTTAAACACCACAAGCTCAATATATTATTTTTTAGGATATTCAAGATTATCAGGTAGTCCCATTATATAATTTGAAGACACATTATAAAATTTGCATAACGTTACCATATGCTTTATCGGCAGTGCTTTTAATCCTGTTTCGTATTTATCGTAGCAGCTTTGGCTTATGTTTAACAGCTCGGCTATGTCTTTTTTATTTAGACCGCGATTATTACGTAATTGTTTCAGTATTTCGGTGTATTCCATATCAGTTTCACTCCTTTTTAAAAATTATAGCACATTTTTTAATTGAATTATTATTATATTCCATATGTGGAATATATTTTTTTAAAAGAAGTGAAAAACTGTTTTAAAGATAATTTGAAGATTATTTTATAATTCCGAATTACGAATTCCGCATTCCGAATTATCTATACTCCCTCAAGATCAAACGGAGGAATAAACCTGCCGTCCGCACTGCCGCGCTCTTGAATATACACCCTTTCAAAGCCCGTGGAGCAGATGTAATCAAGCACCTTATCGTATTCGCGCTTTGTAACGCGACGGTTTATAATTGGCATATCCTTTGCCCTGCCGCACGGCATATACTGGCTCATTATACTGAAATAAGCGTTCGGCGTGTTTTGCCTTACAAAATCAAACACGCGCATTGCCTCGCGCGTGCCCTGCGGCAGCAGCAGGTGGCGGATTATAAGTCCCCTTTGCATAATGCCGTTTTTAAAAACGCACTCGCCCTGCTGCCTGTATTCCTCCGCAATTGAGGCGGCGGCATAATCGGGGTAATCCTCCGCTCCCGAATAAGCCATTGCGCGTTCGGGCGAAAGATACTTTAAATCGGTAAGATAAATATCAATATAACCCTTAAGCGCCTTTATCGCGCTTAAGGTATCGTAACCGCCCGTGTTATAAACTATTGGAATTTTCGGCTTATATATATCAAGCGCCTTTATAACGGCATAATAATAATGGCTCGGCGTTACAAGATTTATGTTTTCGGCGCCCTTTTCTTCAAGCTCCTTAAATATATCGGCAAGGCGCTTATATGTTACGGCTTTGCCGTAGCCGCCGTGCGAAACGCCGTAATTCTGGCAAAAAACGCAGTTAAGGTTACAGCCCGAAAAAAACACCGTGCCCGACCCGTTTTTGCCGCTTATGCACGGTTCTTCCCAAAAATGCAAAGCAGCCCTTGCAACGCGCGGCTGCAAAGGCATTTTGCAAAAGCCTGTTAAATTTTCGTTTTCGTCTCGCTTTGCGTTACACCCTTTCGGGCACAGGCTGCATATCATTTGTCGGTTTCTCCGTTTTGGGTTTGATTTCACATATCCTGCGGCGCGCTTTAAGCTCGTCGTAGGTTTTTTTAAAGGTTACCCTGCCGCAAAAGCGCCTGCGGCAATTTTCACATTCAAATTTAGCCGAAAACCAGCGGTTTCGGTAGCGCCATTTTGAAAGCTGTTTAGCGCTGCCGCCGCATTTGTCGCAATGAAATTTAAGAAGCTTTTTATCTATTCTTTCATCATTTATATCCGATATAAAATAAGGCTTAAACCGAAGCCTTTTATAAAATTCCGGATCGGCGGTATTTCTTATAAGCGGCTCAAACCGTTCCCTGTTATAGCACCTTTTAAGCAGCGCCGCGCACAGCAAGCTGTCGTCCCGCGCGGTGTGAAGCTCAAGCCCCTCGTAAGTAACGTTAAGCATTTCTGCGGCGGCGGACAGGGATATCTGGTTTTTATCGTTATAGCCGGAAAGCCGCAGCTCCCCCTGAACAAAGCGCTGAAGATCCAAATACCTGCCTATTTTAAAGGTCTTATCATTTAAAATATACTCTTCGTTTTCCTTTATGGAATACAGGTCCGAATCGCTCCAGGTCATTGTTACGGCGTCGTCCGGCGCCCAAGCGTTATAATCGTCCACCGCTGTTTCAAACGGCACGCCGGCAAGCATTTTTTCGGTTGTGATGCCCGTAAGCCCCGCAAATCTGCCCGTAACCTTTTTTGAAATAGAGGATTTTACCGTTTCAAGAAATGTATCGGTAACCTCAAAATTTTCATTAAGCCTTACCGCGCCTATTTGCAGTATTTGGTTTAAAAAGCGCCTGTGCTTAACCGAGTAGGCGCTGTCCCATTCAAGATCAAGAATAATATACTGCATTATTTCTTTCTCGATTCCGCTTTCATACGCTCTTCTTTATTAAGGATACGCTTGCGAAGACGTATATTGTGCGGAGTTACCTCTACAAGCTCGTCGTCCTTTATAAACTCAAGCGACTGCTCAAGCGAAAGCCTTGTGGGCGGTACTAAACGCAGTGCGTCGTCAGAGCCGGCGGCGCGTGTGTTAGTCATTTGCTTTTTCTTGCAAACATTGCACACAATATCCTCGTTCTTCGGGTTTTCGCCTACGATCATTCCCTCGTAAACGGGAGTGCCCGCGCCTATAAACAGCTTGCCGCGGCTTTGGGTGTTAAATAAGCCGTAGCCCGTTGCCTCGCCTGTTTCGTGCGCTATTATAGAGCCGGTGGAGCGCTGATCGATATCCCCCTTAAACGGCTGATAGCTGTCGAACACGTGGCTCATAATGCCGTTGCCGTTAGTATCGGTAAGGAAGTGCGAGCGGTAGCCTAAAAGCCCGCGCGCGGGTATTAAAAACTCAAGGTGCGAAGCGCCGCCCTCGCGCGTGCCCATATTTTTAATTTCGGCTTTTCTTGTGCCGAGGCGCTCCATAACCGCGCCGACGTATTCCTCCGGCACCTCTATCATAAGCAGCTCGATAGGCTCTAAAAGCTCGCCGTTTTCGCCGCGCTTGTAAATAACCTCCGGCGGAGATACCTGAAATTCATAGCCCTGGCGGCGCATAGTTTCAATAAGTATTGAAAGGTGCAGTTCTCCCCTGCCCGAAACCTTAAAGGTATCAGCCGAATCGGTTTCCTCAACGCGAAGGCTTACGTTTGTCATAACCTCTTTAAACAGCCTGTCGCGCAAATTTCTTGAGGTTACAAACTTACCGTCCTTGCCCGCAAAGGGTGAATTGTTAACCATAAAGTTCATTGAAAGGGTAGGCTCGTCTATTTTTACAAAGGGCAGCGGCTCTATTAAATCGGGAGAGCACGCGGTCTCGCCTATTTCAAGCTCGGAAATGCCCGCAACCTGAATTATATCGCCAACAGAGGCACTTTCCTCCTCAACGCGCTTAAGCCCCCTGTACATAAACAGCTTAGCAACCTTAACGTTAGAGGCTGTGCCGTCCTTATGGCAAAGCGCAACGGTCTGCCCCGTATGCACCGTACCGCGGATAACCCTGCCGACGCCTATTCTGCCCAAATAATCGTCGTATTCTATATTTGAAAAAAGTATCTGAAGCGGCGCTTGCGTGTCGCCCTCAGGCGGATCTATTTCCTTAATTATCTCGTCAAACAGCGGTTTCATATCGGTTCCCGGAATTTCGGGAGAATAGGTAGCGTAACCGTCCCTGCCCGAAGCGAAAATAACGGGGAATTCTATTTGGCTTTCATCTGCGCCAAGCTCTATAAACAGATCCAAAACCTCGTCTACAACCTCGTGCGGACGCGCCATGGGTCTGTCTATCTTATTTATAACAACAACCGCTTTTTTACCGAGTGCCAGCGCCTTTTTAAGCACAAAACGGGTTTGCGGCATACAGCCCTCAAACGCGTCTACAAGCAGTAAAACGCCGTCCACCATCTGCAAAATACGCTCAACCTCGCCGCCGAAATCCGCGTGACCCGGAGTATCCACTATATTTATACGCACGCCGTTATACATAACGCTTGTATTTTTGGAAAGTATGGTAATTCCGCGCTCTCTTTCAAGGTCGTTAGAGTCCATAACGCGCTCGTTTACCGATTCGTTTGCTCTGAACGTACCGCTTTGCTTTAAAAGCTGATCTACAAGCGTGGTTTTGCCGTGGTCAACGTGGGCGATTATCGCAACGTTTCTTAAATTCTCAATTTTAGCCATATTCTTACTTCCTTTATTTCTGTACAAAAGAATATTATACTATACGCGGCTTTTTTTGTCAACCGAGCGCATTTCGCTTAACGCCGTTTCCATTTCGGTATGAATTTTATCGCCAAGCTCGTGCGTTGCAATATCCTTATAATCCTCATACCTTATAACGTCAAGCACCCTAAGCTCGATTACCGTTCGGCGCAAAAACATACGCCGCGGTATTGAGCGCGTGTTGTTTATCGCGCAAACCGCAATATCCGCCTCTGACCTGTATCCAATTTTAAACGACCCGTTTCTGAACGGCAAAAGCTCGCAGGTTTTGCTTGTGTATCCTTCCGGGAACAGCCCTATAGAAGCCTTGCCCGATTTTAAAAGCCTTGCCGCCTCTATAATGGTTTTTGCCGCGGCGCGGTCGTTTTCGCGGTCGATAGGCAGGCAGTAAAGGCGGTGCATCGCCTTTGCAATAAACGGCATTTCCTTATAAATATCCTTTTTGCCTATAAAGCCTATGTCGGCGCTGCCGAACGCGGACATTAACATTATGGGGTCAAAATCGTGCTGATGGTTGCACACAAAAAGCATACGCGCGTTTTCGGGTATCTTATCCGCGCCAGTAACCTCTACCCTTACCCTTGTAAGCTTTAAAAGCAGCGGTATCGTTATATTTGCAAGCTTTCTGAACGCAGCCGTGTGTTTCGGCGGTTTATTAACATTTGTAAACGCCACCCACACGCACACAAAAGCAAGGTGCAAAAGCACAAGCCCCAAAAAGAAAGCAATAAACAGCACGGGAACCAGCCACCACGAATACGGCTGCCTAAGTATCCCGAAAAAATTGTTAAGCACAGGCAAAAGCACCGCGCTTAAAACAAGATAAAAATAAAACATACCGCCGCTCCTAATTTTGTTTTCTTACAATTTTATATTCGTCGTAAAAATCGTAATACGGGCAATTATATGTCTGCGAAGACAAAAAACGCTGCATTTCGTCCTCGTCTAAATCTATTTCGCAGTACATACAGTCGCTTTCCGCGTCGTATACATAATTGGCGCAGCTTTCACACGCTGTCTTTTTCATTGCTTTTATCAGTCACCTTTGATCTAAGCTCGCTCATTCTGTCAAACACAGCCTTATACCGCCCGTTTTTAAGGCTCGGAAACGCCTTGAAAATTCGCTTATGCACAAAGCTTCTGCCGGCAAGCATTGAAGAAAATTCCTGCTTTTTCTTCTCGTATTCGGCTTTAAGCTCATCAATTTTAGGCCTGCTTTCCTCGGCAAGGGCGCTGCCCTTTTCCTTTGCGGCTATTGTGGTATCGCTTATATTTTCGCCTATTTTATCCGAAACCGCCCTGAGCGCCCTTTCAGCCTCTAACAGCGCCTTCATTTTTTTAGGCAGCTTTACAAGCTCGGTAAGGGTTACTGCAAAATCGGCGATAAACGCCGCCGAAAATACCGATAAAAGCACTATTCCGAGCGCAAACGGCGTTTTCACTATCAGCATATACACAAAGCGGTGCACCGCGCCTATAACAAACGAAGCGGCAAGCCCCCACAAAACGGTGAATTTAAGGCATATGTAGCCCTTAACGTTAAAGGGCATATCCGAATAATCCCACCATTTATCGTGAAAAAACCTTTCAAGCACAAATCCGGTAACAAATTCAAGCGCCGTGGTAAGCGCGGCAGAGCCTAAAAACAGCAAAAACGGTTTATCGCGAAGGCTCCAAAGGCAAAGCACCACTATAAGCATACCGAACCCGTAAATAGGGCAAACCGGACCGTTTAAAAAACCGCGGTTTACAAATTTACCCTTATTAACGGCGGCAAACGCCACCTCGCAGCACCAGCCCAAAAAAGCGTAAATTAAGAATATCCATACGGCCTCATACAAATTTGCAGGCATAAATATCCCCCTTAATCCATAGGCTCGCCGTCTTCACCGCCGGTAGCAGAAGACGTATCGGAAGACTCGGCAGGCTTATCTTCAGACGGCACCGACGAGGAAGACGAAGGCTCGCTTTCGGGCTTTGAAGAAGAGCTGTCCGAGCTGTTATCGGACGAAACGCCGCTTTCCGGCTTTGAGGAAGAGCTGTTGTTCGAGGAGGTATTATCGGTAGGCTTAGAAGATGTAACCGACGAGACCTGCGAAGACTGCGACGGCTGGTTTTTAGAACCTGTGCTGCCCGACGTTCCGCCGCTTTTCGAGTACCAATCGTTCTTTTCAACGCCGTTTGCAGCTATATAATCCTCCGGCTTTATATCGTCGTAAATAAATGCCTTTATAAGCTTAGAAGCATAATTAAGGTCGTAATAAACGCATGAGCCTACCCCTTTTACGCTTTTAGAAGACATCTGATATTCAAACATAGGTATACGCGTTTGTTCAAACGTAGGCGATTTTAAAAGAATATTAAACGCAAGGCTTATAATTTCGGAATACGAAAGCGAGGTTTCGCTGCATGGAATAAGCGCTTTTGCAAGACCCACGTATTCGCTTTTGCCGAGCTTTACAGCCTTATTGAAAAGCTGTTCCATAACAAGGCGCTGACGGTCGGTTCTGCCGTAATCGTCGTTTACGCCCTCTGCATTGGCGGCGTGGCGTATTCTTGCATACGCTACCGCCTGCACGCCGTTAAGATGCTGAACGCCCGCCTCTTTAATATAATATTTGCTTGGATCAAGACCCTTGTATTTGCAAATTTCCTCCACATTGCCGTTAAGCCCTAAATTCGCAACATACCCATACTCATGCACCATAGCGTCAAGCTCGCCCTTTGCAAGCTCAACCTCTATTCCGCCTACCGCGTCTATAATATCCGCCATACCGTAAAAGTTTACCGTGGCATACTCTGAAATATCAAGCCCGAATATTGTGTTCAGCGTCTTAATTGCAAGCTCCGGACCGCCCTTGCTGTAAGCGCTGTTGATCTTACCGTAGGTAGTCTTTCCGTTATAGGTTATAGGCACTAAGGTATCGCGCATAACCGACATTATTTTAACCTTTTTGGTTTCGGTGTTAAGGCTCATTATCATTATACTGTCCGAAAGACCTTTAAACGATTTCGGGTCGCGCGTGTCTATTCCGAAAAGCGCAACGTTTACTATTTTATCGTTAATAACGCTTTCAAAGCCTAAATCCTCAGGCTTTTTCGTAATATCGTTATAGTTGTAGTTAAACACAATTCTGAACACGCCCACGGCAATTGCCAGCACTAAAACAACCGAGGTACAGCTTACAGCCGTTATCCTTTGCCATTTTTGAAGACCGCGCCACCAATTTGTAAATTTATTGCCGCGTTTTCTTTTTGAATAATGCTTTCCTTTCATTTTGCTGTCGCTTACAATATCTTCAAAATGATCGGAGGTTCTTTCGGTAGAGGAATAAATATCCTCGCCCAAAAACTCAAACATATCGTTATTGTTTTCCATATTCACACCCAAAATATTTTTATTTTCCGCTATATAAGCGCTTTGTATATCTCGCTTTTTCTGAAATGCGACGCCTCTGCCGCCTCCTTTGCGGCGGACGAGGTCGATTTTCCCTCGCTTATAAGACGTTTGGCAAGGCTTACCGCCTCTTCAAGCGTGTACTCCTCTGTTTCCTCTTCCCTTTTTCCCTCTATAATTAAAACGAATTCGCCGCGCGGCGTGTTTTCGCGGTAGTAATCCGCCGCCGCGCCGAGCGTGGTGTTAAACACCGTTTCGTGAATTTTAGTAAGCTCCCTTACAATTGAAATTTTACGGTCGCCGAGCGCCGCCAGCATATCGTTAAGCGTGGCGTTAAGCTTATGCGGCGCCTCGTAAAAGATCATTGTGCGTTTTTCGTTTTTAATTTCCTCCAAATGCTTTTTACGGCTTATTTTATTAACCGATAAAAAGCCCTCAAAGCAAAATCTGCCGCTTTCCATACCCGAAATTGCCAAGGCGGTTATAAGCGCGCTCGGCCCCGGTACGGATTCTACCGTTATGCCGTTTTCGTGCGCCTGCCTTACAAGCTCCTCGCCGGGGTCGGAAATTGCCGGCATACCCGCGTCGGACACAAGCGCGCAGCTTTCTCCCTTTAAAATTCTTTCAATTATAAGATTGCCCTTAGTATTTTTATTATGCTCGTAGTAAGAAAGCATTTCCTTTTTAATATCAAAATGATTTAAAAGCTTTACCGTTACGCGCGTATCCTCCGCGGCGATAAAATCCGCCTCGGACAGCGCCCTTACCGCGCGCGGACTTAAATCCTCTAAATTTCCTATCGGCGTACCGACAACATAAAGTTTTCCGCTCATTATTATAAGTACGCCTCCTTATACGGTCCGTATATCCTTATCATTTCGGGCGAATATTCGCCGTTTTCGTAAACATAAAGCGTAGGCTCTATGCGAAGACCCGTGTTTGCACACCGTCGCCCCTCTATAAGCACAAGCCACGGCTCCTTGCCTACCCTTTTGCATACAAGCCTCAGCCGTTTCGGCTCTAACTTAAATTCGCGCATCAGATCCGTTATTTCGGCAAGCCTTTCGGGGCGCTGGCACATACAAAGCCTGCCCGAAGTCTGAAGCAGCCTTGCCGAAACCGAAATTATATCGCGAAGCGTGCAGGCAACTTCGTGCCGTGCGGCGGCAAAAACGCCGTCCGGATTTTTAAGCCCTGCGTTCGGCGCCTTGTAAGGCGGATTGCAGGTAACAAGCGTATTACAGCCGAAATCCACCTTGCCCTTTAAATCGTTAAGGTCTGAATTAAGGGCGGCAAACCTGTCCGTGCCGTTTTCACGGCTTGTCCTTTTTGCAAGGCTTATCGCCTCCTCGCTTATATCAACGCCTACGGCTGATTTAAGGTTGCCGTCCCTTAGCATTAAAAACGGAATTATACCGCAGCCGGTGCCGAGGTCAACAAGCTTATCGTTTTTTTTAGCCTTTGCAAAATCGGCAAGCAGCACCGCGTCCGTACCGAAGGTATGGTGCGGCGAAACGTTTATGAAAAAGCCGCCCCCCAAGGGCTCTTTTTTAATTAAGCTCTCGTCCATTTAACGCCCTGCGGTGTATCCTCAAGCACAATTCCCATTGCCTTAAGCTTATCTCTTATTTCGTCGGCGGTTTTAAAATCCTTTGCCTTTCTTGCCGCGGTTCTTTGCTCTATCAAAGCCTCAATGTCGCTGTCAAGCGCTTCGGTTTTGCGGTTATAAACAATTCCCAAAACGCCGGTAAGCTCGTCGAACATATCCGCGCAGGCAGCAAGCGCGTTTTTGCCCGCTCCGCCCGCTATAAGGGTGTTAATATCGCGCACAAGCATAAATATCGCGGCAAGCGCGTCGGCGGTGTTAAGATCGTCGTCCATAGCGGCAATAAATTCCTGTTTGCGTGTTTCAATAAAATCAGGTATTTCGCCGCCGTCCGGCGCGTTTTTAAGCGCAAAATCTATATTATCGCGGCAGGTATAAAGCCTTTCAAGCGAATTTTTAGCCTGCTCTATTACCTCGTATGAATAATTTATGGGGCTTCTGTACTGGCAGGCAACCATCATATAGCGTATCGGCTCGTAGCCGTATTTTTCGGCAACGTCGCGCACGGTAAAGAAATTACCGAGCGATTTAGACATTTTATGGTTATCAACGTTTATAAAGCCGTTATGCATCCAGTAATGCGCAAATTCACAGCCGTTTGCCGCTTCCGACTGGGCGATTTCATTTTCGTGGTGCGGGAAAATAAGGTCAAAGCCGCCGCAGTGAATATCGATGGTTTTGCCGAGATATCTGCCCGCCATTGCCGAGCATTCGATATGCCAGCCGGGTCTGCCGTTTCCCCAGGGCGACTCCCAATAAGGCTCGCCGGGCTTTGCGCCCTTCCACAGGCAAAAATCCATAGGGTCTTCCTTGATATCGGCAACGTCTATTCTGGCGCCTGCCTCAAGATCCTCAAGCGGCTGATGCGAAAGCTTGCCGTAATCCTTGAATTTTTTGGTGCGGTAATAAACGTCTCCGCCCGATTCATAGGCATAGCCCTTATCAAAAAGAGCGGAAATTATATCAATTATCTGCTGTATGTTTTCGGTAGCCCTTGGGTGAACGGTGGCTTCCTTTACGTTTAAGCCCTTGGCGTCCGTCCAAAACTCGCCGATATAGCGCTTTGCAATTTCGGGTACGGTCGTACCCTCCTCGTTTGCCTTTTTAATAAGCTTATCGTCAATATCGGTAAAGTTTTGAACAAAGGTTACCTTATTGCCGCGCCATTCAAGATAACGGCGCAGTACGTCGAACACACAAAGCGGACGCGCGTTGCCTATGTGAATATAGTTATAAACCGTAGGACCGCAGGCGTAAATTTTAACCTCGCCCTCATTTATCGGCTTAAATTCGTCCTTTTCCCTTGTAAGGGTGTTAAATATCTTCATTGGTTTCCTCTCCCGATTATATTATCTGTTTTCAAGCGAGTGAAGATAATCTATGCATATCCTTGCCTCTGTAACGCCGTCGGGATTGCAGGTCTCGCTTTCAACGATCATACGTATGTTATTTTTAACAGCATAATCGTAAACCCTTGCAACGGGCGCCTCGCCCTTTCCGAGCGGTCTGCCGTTTCCGTCCGCCAGGCCGTCCTTAATATGAATACAGGCAAGCCTGTCTCCAACCCTGTCAAGCAGCGCGATCGGATCCTTCATTCCCACAAACGCCCAGTACGTATCTACCTCAAGCTTTAGGTCGGTGCGGTAAAGAAGCTGCTCGTATATAAGCGATCCGTCTGCGTTAAGCGCAAATTCGTGCGCGTGATTATGGTAAGCAAGCGTTATTCCGTCCTGTGCCAAACGCTTTGAGATTTCGTTTGCCTTTTTCACAAAATCGTCTAATTTTTCCTGCGAGCTTAAATCCACGCCCGGCAATATATAAAGCCTGTTGCCTATCGCCTTATGAAACGCAACGGTTTCGTTATAATTATTTACAAGGTCGTCAAACGAAGAATGCGTGCTTGATACCTCTATGCCGTTTTTATGCAGCATTTCGTTTATTTCATCGGGATTATGCCCGAAAAAGCCCGCAAATTCTACCGAAGAATAACCAAGCTCCGCCATTTGCCTTACCGCTTCGGACAAATTGTCTTGGGCAAGATCCCTTACGCTGTATAGCTGTATACCGTAGTTCATTTTTATCACCTTTTAAATTATTATTTTTCCTGCAGCGCCTTTTCAAGCTCTTCAATGCGTTTTTCAAGGCATTCCATTTTTTGCTTTACGGGGTCGGGCACGTGAATTTGGTCAAGGCTTGCGCAGCCTACCTTTTTGCCGTCCTGCCGCACTATTCTTGCAGGCACGCCCACAACCGTGCAGTTCGGCGGTACCTCTTCAAGTACAACCGCGCCTGCCGCAACGCGTGAATTATCGCCTATTTTAAAGGGACCTAACACCTTAGCGCCGGCGCTTATCATAACGTTATTGCCGACGGTGGGGTGGCGCTTCCCCGTATCCTTACCCGTGCCGCCTAAGGTAACGCCCTGGTAAATAAGCACATCGTCGCCTATTTCGGCGGTCTCGCCTATTACTATTCCCGTTCCGTGGTCTATTACAAGTCTTCTGCCTATTTTAGCGCCTGGGTGAATTTCTATACCCGTTTTTCTCACGGCGCGCTGCGAAACGTATCTCGCTAAAAAAAGCAAGCCGTGTGTATAGTAAAAATGCGCCCTGCGGTACATTCTTATAGCCTTAACGCCGGGGTAAAGCAGTAATATTTCCAAAAAGCTGCGCGCGGCGGGGTCTCTGTCCTTTACCGCCTTTACGTCTTCTCTTATTCTGTCAAACAAACAAACGCCCCCTATTTGGTAGGATCAACAAATTCTCTGCTGTCAAGCAGATAAATGACCCCCGATATAATACATAATACGGCGGAAACCCAGAAAAGTATACTTATTATAATATTACAGCCCGAAACAAACGCCGTATTGCCTATATTGAAGTCGCCGATAAGCACATAACAGAACAGCGCAAAAATTATACCTGCCATTTGGCTTACGGTTTTGCACTTCCCCCACATATTCGCGGCTATAACCTTGCCGCCGCTTGAAACCACGACCAGCCGCAGCGAGGAAATAAGAAATTCCCTGAAAAGAACTATAAAGGCGATCCATGTAACCTGCCAGCCTATGCCCATTTTAATAAAGCCCAAAAACGCCGCGGTAGTAAGCATTTTATCGGCAAGGGGATCTAAAAACTTGCCGAAATCGGTTATCATATTATACTTACGCGCCATTTTGCCGTCTATCATATCGGTAAGCGAGGCGGCTATAAACAAAATAAGCGCCGCGGTGTAATGAAAGGGGAAATCTATCATTAACGCCGCCATAAAAAATGGCGTTGCTATTATTCTGCCTATTGTCAGTTTATTAGGTGTGTTCATTCTTCCAATTCTCCCAACAAATCGTAATCAAGGGTATCGTTTATTCTGACCTTCACAAACTCGCCTATAACAAGCGGACGCGAAGACATAAAGAATATTTTTCCGTCCACTTCGGGCGCGTCCGATTGGGTTCTGCCGAAATAGCACTTAATATAGTCGTCCCAGCCCTCTGTAAGTACCTCGGTTACGGTTCCTATCTTTTCCTCGTTTTTCTGTGCCGATATTGTCTGCTGCAGCTCCATTATGTTGTCCATACGGTCCTGCTTAGTCTGTTCGTCTATCTGGTCGGGGAAAAGCGCTGCGGCGGTATCTTCTTCGGCTGAGTATGTAAAGCAGCCGAGACGGTCGAACCGCTTTTCCTTTACAAAACGCGCAAGCTCGCAAAACTGCTCCTCGGTCTCGCCGGGAAAGCCCGTTATAAGCGTGGTTCTTATGGTGACGTTCGGTATGCGCGCCCTTATTTTATCTATTAAGGCGGAAAGGCTTTCGTAATTGCCCTTTCTGTTCATTCGCTTTAAAATATCGCCGTTTACGTGTTGCAGCGGTATATCAAAGTATTTTACAAGCTTTTCTTCGCTTGCCACGGTATCAAGCAGCTCGTCGGTTATCCTGTCGGGATAGGTGTAAAGCGTTCTTATCCAGTGAAGCCCCTCTACCCTGCAAAGCTCGCGCAAAAGCGCGGCTAACATAGGCTTGCCGTAAATATCCTCGCCGTAAGCGGTCGTATCCTGCGCCACAACCGTAAGCTCCTTTACGCCGCCCCTTGCTAACCTTTGCGCCTCTTTAACGCAGTCTTCAATGCTGCGGCTTCTCATTCTGCCCCTTATTTTCGGTATCGCGCAGTAGGTACAGCAGTTATCGCAGCCGTCGCCCACCTTTAAATAGGTGCTGAAGGGGTAACTGCCCAAAATTCTGTCGCCGTTCAGATCAAGCGCCGCCTTTTCGGCAAAAAAGTTACGCTTTTCGCCGCCTAATGCCTTTTCAACTATTTTTGCAATATCGCCGTCTGCGCCTATTCCAACGCAAACGTCCACTTCGGGAATTTCCTCGGTAACGTCGTTTTTATAGCGCTCGGCAAGGCAGCCCGTTACTATAAGCGCCTTGCATTTACCCGTTTTTTTATACTGCGCCGCCTCAAGTATATTTTCAATTGCCTCTGCCTTTGCTTCCTCAATAAAGCCGCAGGTGTTTATTATAATGGCGTCCGCCTCTGCTTCGGGCGCGCCTATTTCATAGCCTGCTTTTTTAAGGGTTGCAAGCATCATTTCCGCGTCCACCTGATTTTTAGGGCATCCGAGCGACACCATACTGATTTTATACATAATTACACTATTCCTCGCTGTATTCAAGCTCTTCGCTGTATTTTTTAAGCGCTTTTTTTACCGCCGAAAAGGAAAATCCCTTTCTTATAAGCGCGGCGTAAACCTTTTGCGCGCCGTTTTCGGTTTCAAGCTTACGCGCATATTTTTTCTCTATTACCGCGATTATCTGCGCGTCCTCGTCGGTGTCGCTTTCGCTTACAACCTCTTTGGCAATATCCGCCGGCACGCCCTTTTCTATAAGCTTACGCACCGTTTCGCGCGCCGAAACATTGCTTTCAAGGCATCGTGCCGCAAAGCCCTCGGCAAAGCGGCGGTCGTCTATCAGACCTACCTCGCAAAACCGCGCGATCACCGCCGCGCTTGCTTTTTTATCAAACCCTGCTTCAACCAATTTTTTATACAGTGCTTTTTCGGTGCGGTCGGTGCGGTCTAAATACCACAGCGCGCGCGATTTTGCCCTTGCATATTCCGATTCGTATAAAAGCTCCTCTGCCTTTTCCTTTGAAATATCGGCGCCCGCTTTAAGCGAATGATCCATGCAAACGTCGTTATCAAGCAAAATTTCACCGTCTTCAAAGCAGACCAAAGTTAGGTGCTTTTTCTGCCTTTTTAAGGCTGTTATTCTCATCAGTCTTCTACCGCTATATCAATATCAACCTTTTTGTGCGGTCTTATATTTTCGGGCGCGGTGGGCTGAATAACCGTCTCGTCCTCCGCCGCTTCCGACTGTCCGCCCGTTACCTCGCTGCCCGATTTAACGGCGGCAAAAATTTTAGCCTCAATCTCGTCGGCAAGCTCCTTATTATCGGAAAACAGCTTTTTAACCGTATCTCTGCCCTGACCGAGCCTTGTTTCGCCGTAATAAAACCACGCGCCCGATTTTTTAAGCACGCCCGTTTCAACGCCCACGTCCACAAGCTCGCCTACGTGCGAAATACCCGTGCCGTACATAATATCAAATTCAGCCGTTTTAAAGGGGGGAGCCACCTTGTTTTTAACAATTTTAACCTTTGTGCGGTTTCCTATAACCTCGCTGCCCTCTTTTAACTGCTCGCCCTTGCGAACCTCAATACGAACGCTTGAATAGAATTTAAGCGCGCGGCCGCCCGTTGTAACCTCCGGATTACCGTATACAACGCCTATTTTTTCACGCAGCTGGTTTATAAAGATCGCCGCGCAGTCGGTCTTTGCAAGAGCGCCCGTAAGCTTGCGGAGCGCCTGCGACATAAGGCGGGCTAACTGACCTACGTGCGAGTCGCCCATTTCGCCCTCGATCTCCGCCTTTGTTACAAGCGCGGCTACCGAGTCGATAACTATAATATCAATAGCGCCCGAACGCACAAGCGCTTCGGCAATTTCAAGCGCCTGCTCGCCCGAATCGGGCTGCGAAACAAGCAGACTGTCGATATCAACGCCGAGCTGCCTTGCATAAACGGGGTCAAGCGCGTGCTCAACGTCTATAAACGCCGCCGTGCCGCCCGCCTTTTGGGTTTCGGCAACGCAGTGAAGCGCCACCGTGGTTTTACCCGAAGATTCCGGCCCGTATATTTCAATAATTCTGCCCTTAGGTATACCGCCTATACCGAGCGCAATATCAAGGGTAAGCGAGCCTGTATGTATCGTGCCCACATTCATTGCGATATTTTCGCCCAGTCTCATAACGGCGCCCTTGCCGAACTGCTTTTCAATTTGCTCCATAGCGGTTTTAAGGGCTTTTTCCTTGCCGTCCGCCTCGGTAACCTTTGCAGGCGATTTTAAATTGCTGTTTTTCTGTGCCATTGTTATCCCTCCGTATTTTTAAAGCCGTAAACCGTGCGGTCTATGCCGTTTAAATCCTTTTTAACGCCCGTGTCCTTAAAGCCTGCTGCGCAAAGCAGCTCTGTTACCGCCTGCGCCTCGTTAATACCTACTTCAAAGCACATCATACCGCCGTTTTTAAGGCAGGCTGTGTAATTATTTATAATAGCGCGGTAAAAATCCAACCCGTCCTCACCGCCTAAAAGCGCCGTTTCCGGCTCGTACTTTGTTTCGGGCGATATAATTTCCATTTCGTTTTTCGGTATATAGGGCGGATTGCTTACTATAAGGTCGTATAGCTTATCTCCGCCGTCGCCCAAAAGCACGTCTCCCTTTAAAAGCCGCGCATTAACTGCGTTTTGCCTTTTTATATTTTTTTCGGCATAACGCGCCGCTTCGGGGAATTTTTCAAGCAATGTTACCGCCGCGTCCTCCCTTTCCTTTGCAAGGGTTATGCCTATACAGCCGCTCCCCGCGCAAAGATCGAGTATCTGCGGATTTTTCACCGCCTTTAAAAAATCAAGGCATTTTTCCGCTGTAATTTCGGTGTCCGCCCTCGGTACAAGCACGCCGGGACCTACATAAAAATCCCTGCCGTAAAAGGACCATTCCCCGAAAATATACTGAAGCGGATAGCGTAGCTGCCGCTGTTTTATTATTGCGGTAAGGTTGTTTTGCTGGAAGGCGGTTAAAGCGTTTGTGTAGTTCATAAGTATTTCGGAATTTGAAAATCCCGTTATATGCTTTATTATCTGCTTTGCCTCAAACACATAATCTTCTATTCCGGCGCTTTCAAGCGCGCGTTTTGTGCTGTTATATGCTTCAAATATGTTCATTCTTCCCCGCCTGTCTCCTGCTTCTCGGTATCGGCGGCGTCAACGCTGCGGTCAACGTCCGGCACGGCAGGCTCGCACGCCTTAAGCGCGGCTATTGCAACCTCTATCATACCGTCGTCAGGCTCCTTGGTGGTTATTCTTTGCAGCCAAAGACCCGGAGCGGAAACTATTTTGGTAAACATATTGTCATATCTGCCGCACACCCTTAAAAGCTCGTAGCCCGCGCCGCAAACTATCGGTATAAGCAGTATCTTAACTATTACCCAAAGCCACGCTATATTGTAAACGCCGGGGAAGATCATTTGCACCACCGTTGAAAATATAACGCTTATAAGTATCATAAGTATCATAAACGAGGTTCCGCACCTTGGGTGAAAGCGGCGCTGTATACGCACGTTTTCAACCGTTAAGGCAAGCCCCTTTTCGTAGCAGAAAATGGTTTTATGCTCGGCGCCGTGATACATAAACACACGCTTTATATCCTTCATTAGGGAAACCGCCCAAACGTATACAACAAATATTGTAAGCTTTAAAAGCTGCTCTATGCTTGACCGCACAACGGGGGTAAACTCGGTACGGAACAAAAGCCTTAAACCGGAAACGGCAAGCCTTGGCAGCAGCATAAACAGAACAACCGCAAGCGCAACGCCCAAAACCGAGGCAATAACCATAATAACGTTCATAAGCGCGCCGCTGTCTTTTTTTTCCTTTTTGCCGTTTTCCTCTTCAATGTCGGTAAAACCGGATTTTTCCGCCGAAAGCATCATAGCCTTGTAGCCCTGCGCCATCGATTCTATAAATCCCGCAACGCCGCGAAGCACCGGCAGCCTTAAAATTTTACATCTGTCCTTAATACTGCCCTCGCTTAAATAAGAAACGTCTATTGATTTATCGGGGCACCTTACGGCAAGCGCGGTTTTTTCGGGGCTTTTCATCATAATGCCCTCTATAAGCGCCTGACCGCCTATTGAAGTATATTTAGCCAATTTCATTCTCCTTTGCTTCCGCCGCGTCTTCTTCTGCCTTTTGCGGCTCCGGCTCGTAAAGCGGCAGAACTATCGTAACGGTAGTGCCCGCTCCCTCGGTGCTTTCTATAAACAAAAGCCCCTTATGCTGTTTTATAATCTCGTCCGCAACCGCAAGCCCTATGCCCGAACCGCGAACGGTTTTATTAGCCTTGTAAAACTTTTCCTTTACCCTGTCGATATCCTGCGCGGGTATGCCCACGCCCGTATCCTTTACGGTTATGCGCACGCAGCCCTCCTCGGCAGTTTGGTCCACAAGCACCTGACCGCCGTTTTCGGTGTATTTAACCGCGTTGTCTATTATATTTATAAAGACCTGCTTTAAGCGGTTCGGGTCGCCCAAAACCGTTATATCGTCGGCAGGGCGCGTAAATATAAGCTCTATTCCCTGCTTGCGCGCAAGCTCTATATACATATCGACCGATTCGCCCAAAAGCTCGGATATATTAAGCGGCTGCGAAACCACCGAAAGCCTGCCCGTTTCCATACGCGAAAAATCAAGCAGCTCCTCAACAAGCCCCGAAAGCCTGTCTGCCTCGGACAGTACCACGTCAAGCCCGCGCTTTACAAGCGCCTCGTCCGTACCGAGCGACATCTTAGCCGTTTCGCCCCAGCCCTTTATGGCGGTAAGCGGAGTTCTTAATTCGTGTGAAACGGAGGATATAAAATCGTTCTTTAAATTTTCCGCTTCGGACAGCTCGGAAGCCATATAATTTATGGTGTCGCAAAGCTCGCCTATTTCGTCGTTTTTCTTTATTTCAATTCGGGAATTAAAATCTCCCATTGCAATTTTTCTTGCAATATTGCTTACGTCCCTTATGGGCCTTACAATCGAATTTATAAAGAAAAGACCTGAAAACGCGCAAAATCCCAAAACCAATATGCCCGCCAAAACAAGCACAAGCACAAAGCCCGAAACCGTGCGGTTTACGGCATTCAGCGAGGTTATCCACCTGTAAGCGCCCATATATCTGCCCGCCGCGTCGTAAATTACGGTGGTGCACGCCAAAACCCTTTCGCCGTTCGCGCTTTTAATTTTTGCCGCCGCCGTTTCGCCGTTCTTTTTAGCCCTTTCGTAATCGGGCATACGCTGATCGGTGGGCTGAAAGCCGGTTGTGGTAACGATTATATTGTCGTGCCGGTCTATCACCTGCACCTCAAGCTTGGTCTTATACTGAAAATCACCCGCAAGCTCTACCGCTTTATCCTTAAAGCTTTTGGGCGTAGCCGAGGAAAGCGAGTTAAACTCATACGTAAGGTCGCCCGCCATAACCTCTACCCTTTCGGTGTAGACCGAGCTGAAAAATACCGAAAAAGCGATAATAACCGTGCTTACTATAAGCGCCACTATTAAAAACATATTAAAAAACCATCTTACGGCAATGCTTTTAAATTTAATTTCAAGCTGCACGGCTTTTACCTCCCTTTCAAAAAGCTATTTTATCTTGTGTTCCACTTGTAGCCCATACCCCAAACCGTCACAAGATGCCGCGGCTGCGAGGGGTCGTCCTCTACCTTCATTCTAAGTCTTCTTATATTAACGTCTACAATTTTTTCTTCGCCGAAATAATTGGTGCCCCATACCTTATTTAATATGTCGGTTCTGTCAAGCGCGGTATCGGGGTTGTTGAAAAAGTATTCTATCATCTGAAACTCAACCTGCGTAAGCTCGATATTCTTACCGTTTTTAAGCAGCGTTCTGCGGCGCAGGTTTAAGCTGAACTCGCCTAAGGTTATATCGTCCGCCGCCTTAGGTTCGGGCTTTGCGGTATGCATTTCAACGCGCCTGTAAAGCGAATCGACGCGCGCCAAAAGCTCGGTAGGGCTGAACGGCTTTGTTATGTAATCGTCCGCCCCTAACATTAAACCGCTTATTTTATCCATTTCCTGCGTTCTGGCGGTAAGCATTATAATACCGAGCGTTTCACTGCGGCGTCTTAACTCCTTGCAAAGCGTAAATCCGTCCATACCGGGCATTGAAATGTCAAGCAGGGCTATGTCAAAGCCCTCTGCGTCGCTGTCGTAAATTTCAAGCGCCTCTTCGCCCGATCCTGCCTCCACCACGGTGTAGCCGACCCTTTTAAGGTTTATCGCCTCAAACTCGCGTATTGCGGTCTCGTCCTCAACTATCATTATGCGTTTCATATATTCACCCCATCAATATAAAAGCTTAAAGCTTTTCCGCACGCTTTCCAAGGTAAGCTCGTCGCCTGCGGCACTGCCTATTTTGCAAATGTAAGACGATACGCCGTCGTGCGTTATTTCAGCGTAACCGCTTTTTTTGTACTCGCCCTTATCCCAATCGCTTTTTTTCACGGTTTTAAAGCTTATAAGCATTTCGCCCACCGCGTCCGACGCGTTATCGTAGGAATAAATTTCTCTTAGCTGCGCGGCGCTGTCCCTTAAAACCGCTATCTGCCCCGACCATTTAGAGGAAAGAATGTAATAATAGCCATCGCTGTCGTTCATAAGCGCCGTTACCTGATTTGTAAGCGTTTCGCCGTTATATGAGCACCAGTTTATAAGGTAAAGCTTATCGCCCGAATCCGGTTTTATTACCGAGGGCACGCTTTCCTGCACGGGTATTTCGGCAATACCGTCGCCGTTTATATCCATAACGCCGTAGCCCGAAGCCCTGAGCGTTGCCACCGTTTCGCGCGATTCGGAATTTAAAAGCGGGTTTACAAGCCCGTTTTTATCAACAAAAAGCACCTCGGTTACAGCGCCGATACCCTTTGTTTCATCTATGTAAACCGCGGTTTTGCCTGAAGAAAGGGTAGATACCACCGGCTCGCTTATGCTTTTAACCGTTTTATCAAGCTCGCAGTAATAAAGCATTTTAAAGCCGCTGTCGTCAAGACTGTAAAGCGCGGCGGAATTAAGCTGCTCTGCGGAATTTAAATTTATTATAAGCGCCTCGTTTGTGCCGTCGTCGTTAAGGTCGCAGCACACAAAGCTGCTGTATTTTTGACGGGTTCTTTCAACAAGCCTGTTGTTTTTAAAGCTGTAAACGCCGAGCTGCATTTCGCTGGCGCCGTATATTTCCCATCCCACAAGTATTTCCTGCACGCCGTCTCCGTCAAGATCGCAAAAATCAATGCGCTCCACGCCGCCCGCGGTTATTTTTTGCTGCGCCGCAGATACCCATTTGCCGTTTTCACTGCAAATAATATTTATATACATTGACTGCACGTTATTTTCGTTTCGGCTGTAAAAGGCAAAGGCTTCAAGTGTGCCGTCGCCGTTTATATCGTTTTGTATAACTGCGGAACGGAAATTCCCTTTAGAAGGGTACTTAAGCGTGTATTCGCCGCCGGCGCTTGCCGCTATTGCCGCGGCAATAGGCGCTATATCGCCCGAAAGCTCAGGCGGACTTAAAAGCTCGGCGGTATCGCCTGCAAGCATACTGCACCCGCAAAGCGGCAGGCAAAGCAGCGCCGCCATGCCGGCTAAAAGCCGTTTTATGCGTTTCATATATCCGCCTCCTTTGTGAAGATATAGTCATACATATTTGATTATATCACAAGCCTTTATAAAAATAAAGAAATTTTTATGAATATTCGGTATGTATTATTTTTGCAGGGTAATAATATATTCGGACTTTAAAAGTCATAAATTTTCAAACCCGAAAGGACGGTTACAATATGCAATCACAGGCAGGCTCGTTTATTAAGGGGCTCGGCACCGGAATGGTAGCAGGCGCGGCGGCTCTTGTTGTAGGCAAGGTGGTAATGCAGGACCATAAAAACATTACCAAAGGCTCGGCAAAGCTTGTTAAAGCCGTCGGCGATTTTGTAGACGGCGTACAAACTATGTTCAGGTGATAAATGCTTAAAAACAGGCAGATACACGGAAAACCGTTATGTATCTGCCTGTTTTCATGGTTGCCTTTTATAAGGTAACCTTGAAAACGGTAAATGACAAATTAAGGCGGCTGTATTAAAATACCTTTTGCGAGGTGATACAATGAGCGACGAAGAAATATTTGAAGAATTGCGGGAAACGCTTAAAGGACTTGAAATGAATATGGTATTTTTAAGGCTGTTTTCGTTAAAAGAAGAAAGCCTGCGGCGCGAATATTCGCCGCAGGCAATAAATGACTGTAAAAGCAATTTACTAAATTCGGCAAAGCAATATACATACGATTATCTTGCCGCGGTTAAAATTATGCTGGGCAAATAAATCGCATTTTTAAAAGCTCTGTCATTGCAAACGCCGTAAGGCGTGCGGCAATCCGTTTCTCCCCTCCTCGTCATTGCGAAGCCGTGTAACGGCTGCGGCAATCCGTTATTCTTTTGAAACCCCTGTACAAGCTTAAAATACTATAATAAGGTTTGTACTAAGCTTACGAAATAAAAAAGCTTTAATACCCGTAAAGCATTACGGAGATATTAAAGCTTTTAAATTTGTATTAAGCTATATGTGCCATATATCTTAAACACTGTAAGACTATACGAACGGGGATTCACAAGGGGAACCCCCTTGTGCCGTTTGTTGAGAGCGGAGATGTGATTTTATTAAAAGCGCTGTTTGCTAAATCGTCCGCTCGAACAGGAAGGTTCGGAAACCCGATCGGAAGGGTGTCCGACGGTTCTTTTCCCTATTTCTGTCCGTACAGAAATAGGGTGCCCGCGCGGCACGAGCGCAAGAAGATTTATTCCTTTGAAAAGGAAAAGCGGATTGCCGCAGCCGTTACACGGCTTCGCAATGACGGGGGCGGGGAAACGGATTGCCGCGGGGCTAAAGCCCCTCGCAATGACAAGGAGAACGGAAAACCGCAACGTCACTCGCAATGACAGGTGAATTTATAACACATAAAAAAGCTTTAACACACCGTAAATCAAAACGGCTGTGCTAAAGCTTTTGCTTTTATAATTCCGCATTCCGAATTACGAATTCCGCATTATTTCCCAAATTCCATATTAGCAAATATTTTTTCCATTCTTGAATCGGGGAAGCGGCTGTCGAAAAATTCGTCAACAGCGGTAGCGGCAGGCTTGTTTTCGATGCGTTTAGACCACCGCCAAACCGCGCCGAGGCTCATAATACCGTCGAACACAATAAAAACCGAAAACAATATCGTTATTATTTTTCCCGCCTTATTGGGTATTTTAAGTATCACCTTCGCAACGCGCGGATATATGCTTTTTATCCACATAACGCCGAGCAGTCCCCAAAACACCGAATATAAAAGGCATATTCTGCCGTTAATGTTAAGCGGAACGGCGCTGTAATCCCACGATGTAGAGCCGAAAAGCGCTTCCTGCGCCCACGAAAGCAGGTATTCAACCGCACTGCCTATTATCATTCCGCCAAAAAACGAAATTGAGGCGCTGCGGTTTCTGTAACGGTAAAGCAGCAATGTGAGCGCGGTAGCGCCGACGCCGTAAAGCAGATTAAACGGACCGTACACAAGCCCCGCGCGGCTTTCAAAATATCCGTGGCGTATAAAGCACCACAGCATTTCAATAATAACACCGGCAAAGCTGCCCGAAATAAGTATTATCGCAATTTTGTAAAAATTAACGCCGGCGGCAAAGTTTTTGGTTTTTTCTTCCTCGTAATCAATAACCGAGTTTGCCGGCGCGCGGCGTATTAAAAGCTCGCGGCTGTCGCTTGTTTTTCCCTCTTTAAGTCTGGTGCGCAGCTCGTCCGCCTGATCGAAAGCCCATTTCTGCGCCTTTTTAAGCTGTGAAGAGGTGTTTTCAAGCACCTTAACCTCAGCCTCAACCTCTGCTGCCAAAGCCGTCTGCTCTTCTTCGGTCATATCCGTCTGGCTTGCAAGCCTTTCATAAAGTGAGGAGGAAAAACGCTCCGCCTCTCTTTCCTCGGTTTCAAGTATTTCGGCACTTAATGCTTCAAGGTTTTTTTCTTCGGTCACAAAATCACTCCGTTTATTCCTTAATTGCCGCAAAGAGTATGCCGGGCACTTCGTTTACATCTATTTCAAGCGCCTCTGCCAACTCGCCGAAAAGCAGGCGCTCCGCGTGCTCAAGGTTTTTTTCGTCTGTAAAGCCAAGCCTTTTATGCGCGCTTTTTGCCGCGCGTTTTTTGCGGTGTATTCTTACGGCGGTGGCTGCCAGCTCCTCGCAGTTAGCAAAGCCGAATTCGCCGTCTTGAGCCGCCTGAGACGCGTCGCCGTATATTTCGGGCATTTTTTTAATAAGCGCGGCCGCTTCGTCCTTTGATATTACAGGACGGATAAGCACCTTGTCGCTTTCTGCCGGCGCATAAATAATATTATTTTGCTGATATATCGGTCTTAGCTTATAATAAAGCCTTTTAACGTGCTTTATAAGCTCGCGCTGCGCAATATCCTCAACTATGCACACGCCTGTTTGACCGTATACTATTTTATCTCCCTTATTAAACAATTTTTACCTCTCATTCTATCGTTGCCGCAAAACAAAAACCGCCCCGATAAACCTGAATTTACCGGAACGGTTATATTATACCATATTTTGTCGAAAAATGTAAGAGGAAATTTTACCTGTCCTCGCGGAAGTAGGAAAGGCCCAAATGCGCCGGCGGCTGATTTTCGCGCTTTTTGCGCATACTTACCACCACAAGCACCAATATTGTTACCACATAAGGCAGCATATTTATAAGCTCCTTGGCGCTGCTTGAAAGCCCCGGTATATAAACGCAAAGGATATAAAGTCCGCCGAATAAAAACGAGCTTAAAATTGCCATACCCGGTTTCCACACCGCAAATATAACAATTGCTATTGCAAGCCAGCCGCGGTCGCCGAAGCCGTTGTTAGTCCATGCGCCGCCGGTGTAGTCCATAACAAAGTAAAGACCGCCGAGCCCCGCAACCGCACCGCCTATAAGCGTTGAAAGGTATTTGTATTTTGTGATGTTTATGCCCGCGGCGTCCGCCGTTGCGGGATTTTCACCCACCGCGCGCAGGTTAAGACCTGTTCTTGTGCGGTTTAAAACATAAGAGGTTACAAGGGCGATTATTATTGCAAGGTACGCTAAAAATCCGAGCGACAAAAACGTTTTTCCGAAAAGGCCCAAATTATCCGCAAACGGCAGCTTTGCCTTATAGCAGTTGCCTGTTTTTAAAAGCGAAATCGAGCCTGTTTCGCCGAAAAAGCTTAAAAGCGAGCCGCCAAAAAAGTTACCGACGCCTATACCGAACGTGGTAAGCGCAAGACCTGTAACATTTTGGTTAACGCGCAGGGTTATGGTTAAAAAGCTGTAAATAAGCGCCATAAGCGACGAGCCGACAAGCGAAGAAACAAGCGGTATAAGTATGCAAAGCCATGCCGCAGGGTTTTCGGCAGAGTGCTCGTAAAGATAACCGCCTATAATACCCGAAATACCGCCCATATACATAATACCGGGTATACCGAGGTTAAGGTTGCCGCTTTTTTCGGTTATGATTTCGCCCGTGGCGCCGAAAAGGAGCGGAATACCCTGAATAATGGCGGCGTTAATAAATGCAAATATTGTAGCAAGCATTATTTAGCCTCCTTTTTAGAGCGAAGGTTTATGCGGTAGTTGATAAAGAACTCGCACCCGATTATGAAGAAGATTATTATACCCGTAAGTATATCCGAAACGCTTTCGTTAAGGCGGAACGCCGTTGCAATCTCGCCCGCGCCCCTTTGCAGAAATACTATAAGGAACGAGGTAAGAGTCATAACAACGGGGTTAAACTTTGCAAGCCACGAAACCATTATTGCGGTAAAGCCCATACCGCCCGCAAGATTTGCCGATACCGTGTGGTTTGTGCCCGAAACCAGCAAAAATCCCGCAAGACCGCATACCGCGCCGGAAATTACCATTGTGCGGATAATAACCTTTTTAACGTTTATTCCTATATAGCGCGCGGTGTTTTCGCTTTCGCCCACTACCGAAATTTCATAGCCCTGCTTGCTGTATTTAAGGTAAACAAACATAATTACGGTAACAACCGCCACCACGATTATATTAAGCAGATATTTTTTACCGAATATATCGGGCAGCCAGCCGCTTCTTGTCATTTGGTTTATAACGCCCATAACGCTCGATCCGCTCGGCACCCAAACCATTATAAAGAAAGCCACAAGCTGCGTTGCAACATAGTTCATCATAAGGGTGAAAAGACTTTCGTTAGTACCCCAATTCGCCTTAAAGAAGGCAGGTATAACGCCCCAGATAACGCCGCCCAAAATACTTGCGGCCAGCATAATGGGAATTAAAAGACCGTTCGGCAGGCTATCCTTAAAATAGAACATACAGGCGGCGCTTGCAAGCCCGCCTATAAGCACCTGCCCCTCGGCGCCCAAATTCCAAAAGCGCATTTTAAACGCGGGCGTAACCGCAAGGGAAATGCAAAGCAGCATTGCTATATTCTGAAACAGTATCCATATCTTTCTTTCCGAACCGAAGCTGCCCTCTACCATTGTTTTATAAACCTGAAGCGGATTATACTTTGTAAGCGCGATTATTACAAACGAGCATACAACAAGCGCCGCTATAATGGCGACAGCCCTTATAATCCACGCCTTCCACCACACTATATCCGAGCGCTTTGTTATGTGAAACAGCGGCTCGCGCATATGCTTTTCGTTATTCTTCATTTTGTGCGCCTCCGTTCGTTTTGGTCATAAGCAAGCCTATCTCGTTTTTATCCGCCGTTCTGCCGTCAAGTATGCCGGTAACTCTGCCTGAGCCTATTACCATAATTCTGTCGCACAGCTCGGTTAAAACGTCTAAATCCTCGCCCACAAATATAACGGCAACGCCGCTTTCCTTTTGCCTGTTAAGCAAATTGTATATCATATACGAGGAGTTAATGTCAAGTCCTCTTACGGGGTACGCCGCCATAAGCACGGTAGGCGAAGCCGCAATTTCACGCCCCACAAGCACCTTTTGCACATTGCCGCCCGAAAGACGGCGAACGGGTGTGTTTGCGTTCGGAGTTGCTATTTCAAGGTCTTTTATAATATCATCGGCAAGCTTTTTGGGAGACTGGCGGTTAACAAATACCGATTTGCCCCTGCGGTAGCTTCTTAACATCATATTATCAACAATATCCATATTGCCTACAAGGCCCATACCGAGCCTGTCTTCCGGCACAAAGGAAAGGCGAACGCCGAGCTCCCTTATCTGAATCGGGGTTTTGTCTCTTAAATTTTCTTTTGCGCCGGTTTTCGGGTTATTGTAAATAATTTCGCCGCTGCTTACCTTTAAAAGTCCGGCAATAGCCTCAAGCAGCTCGCGCTGACCGCTGCCCGCAATACCCGCAATACCTAAAATTTCGCCGCTTTTTGCGGTGAACGAAATATCGTCAAGCACCTTAACGCCGTTTTCATCGTAAAGGTCAAGCCCGTTTATCATAAGCCTGTCCGCCGTGTTTTCCGATTCGGTACGGTCAATATTAAGCGAAACCTTTTTGCCCACCATCATTTCGGTAAGCTCCGATTCGCTTGTTTCCGCAGTATTTACGGTGCCTATGTATTCGCCCTTGCGGAGAACCGCAACACGGTCCGAAAGAGAAAGCACCTCGTGCAGCTTATGGGTGATGATTATTATCGCCTTGCCGTCGTCGCGCATACGGCGAAGCACGGCAAAAAGCTTTTGTGTCTCCTGTGGAGTAAGCACCGCGGTAGGCTCGTCAAGAATAAGTATATCCGCCCCGCGGTACAGCACCTTTACTATCTCAACCGTCTGTTTTTCCGAAACCGACATTTCGTATATTTTTTTATTCGGGTCTATGTCGAAGCCGTATTTTTCGCTTATTTCCTTAACACGCGCCGTTACCTTTTTAATATCGTAGCGTCCCTTTTCCTTAAGACCGAGCACTATGTTTTCCGCCGCGGAAAACACGTCTATAAGCTTAAAGTGCTGGTGTATCATACCGATCTTATAGTCGAACGCGTCCTTCGGGGAGCGTATAACCGCTTCCTCGCCGTTTATGAATATCTGCCCCTCGTCCGGATAATATATTCCCGAAAGCATATTCATAAGCGTAGTCTTGCCGCTGCCGTTTTCACCTAAGAGCGAAAGTATCTCGCCGCCGTAAACCGAAAGATTTACGTTTTTGTTAGCCGTGATCTTACCGAAACGCTTGGTAATACCGCGAAGCTCTATTGCCGCGTTGTTCAAATAAATCTCACCTTTCCGTTTTGTTCAAGGCTCAAAAGAAAATAAATCGGCTTTGTTCTCTTTTCGGCCTTGAGCGTTAAAAAAAGAAGTCAAGGCGGAGCGAGAAAGTCGCTCCGCCTAAAATGCGGTTTTAGTTTTTGCTTATACCGTCGATGTATTTAATATCGAAGTAAGGAGCGGATCTGAAGGTAGACTCTTCAAACTCGCCGTTCTTAACAACCTCGCTGTCCGGAACGTAATCGCCCATATCAACAACGTCCGCCTTGTAGCTGTCAAGCTTTTTGCCGTTTACGGTGAACTTATCGGTATCAAATACCTTTAACTCGCCCGAAACAAGCTTAGCCTTAACCTCTTCAAGCTTTTCCTTGGTGCCTGCGGCGGCAACCTTTTCGTTAAGCTCGGTCAAAGCAACATAGCCCTCGCCAATTGTACCGCAGTAATCAGACGGGATTGAAGAACCCTCAAGAGCGGCGTTTATGATCTTCTTAAAGTAGGGAGCCCAGTCTATCTTAGAAGAGATAAGCGCGGTGTTCGGACCCATGGAAATCGTGCTGATGTTGTAAGCAACGTTGGGAACGTTCTTTTCTTCGCAGGCCTTGGGCGCACCCTCAGAGTCGGCGTGCTGGCTTATAAGAACGCAGCCCGAATTGATAAGGTTAAGAGCAGCCTCTTTTTCCTTGGCAATATCGAACCAAGAGTTGGTGTAGGTAACCTTCATTGTAGCGGATTCGCAAACAGAACGCGCGCCGAGGAAGAATGAAGTCATACCCGAAACAACTTCGGCGTAATCAAACGCGCCTACATAACCGATAACAGCCTTATCGGCAGTAATGGTTCCCTTTTCAATCATTTCGTTAAGCTTCATACCGGCGGCAACGCCTGCAAGGTATCTGCCCTGATAGATAGAAGCAAACGCATTGTGGAAGTTAGCGATCTTAGCGGTTTGAGCCTTAGTGCCCGTAGCGTGGCAGAACTGAACGTCCGGATATTCGCCGGCAGCCTGCATTATAAAGCTTTCGTGACCGAAGGAGTCTGCAAAAATTACGTTGCATCCGGCGTCTGCAAGCTCGGCAGCGGCGGTGTAGCAAGCGTCTGTTTCGCCTATGTTGGTCTTTATAAGAACCTGATCGTCCTTAAGACCTAAATCCTTCTGAGCCTCTTTAAGAGCCTGAATGAAGTTGTTGTCGTAGGTGGAGTTTTCGTCGTGCAGGCAGATAAGACCGATTTTAAACTTGTCCTTTTCAACCTTTTTGATTGTAGCCGGAACAGTCTTTTCAACCTCTTCGATCGAAAGCACCTTTTTGCCGTCGCTCTTCTTGTCAGAGCTTGTGTCTTTGCTGCCGCAGCCCGCGAATGCAAAAAGCATTGCAAGGCAAAGAAGCATTGCCGTAAGTTTCTTCATAATTTTCTTCCTCCGAAAAATTATTTATTTGATAAGCGGAAATCCGCGTTTATCCCTGTTTGCGGAACGATATTTTACAGTCGTCCATACTGTCTATAATGGCAAGCGAACAAACCTTTATGCCGTCTGCTCTTAATTCGTCCCCGCCCTTTTGAAAGCCCTTTTCAATAGCGCACGAAGCGCCCGCAACAGAAGCCCCCGCCTGAGCTATTATGTCGATAAGACCTTTAAGCGCCTTGCCGTTTGCAAGAAAATCGTCTACTATAAGCACATTATCGCTTTCGCTTAAATAATCCTTTTCAACAACAACGGTGTAATCCGTACCGTGCGTATAGGAATGGACCACCGTGCTTAAAACCTCGCCCGAAACATTGCTTGACTTATGCTTTTTTGCAAATACAACAGGCACGTGCATTGCGGCGCCGGCGGCTACCGCTATCGGAATACCGGAGGTTTCAATGGTGAGAATTTTATTAACGCCGTCATTCGCAAAAAGTCCGGCTATTTCTTTGCCCATTTCCATTGTAAAGTCAACGTCTATCTGATGATTTAAAAACGAGCCGACCTTAAGGATATTGCCGGGAAGTACCTTTCCCTCTTTTAATATCTTTTCCTCTAAAGCTTTCATCAATTATAAGCTCCTTTTTTCGAAAAAACAAAAAACAGACTTTTTTTAAAAGCCTGTTTGCCAAAAACGAAAACACCCCTTATAAACCAAAAAACGGTTTTACAGGGTAAGTAACCAATAGTCGCAACTTATAATCGGCGTGCGGTAGAAACATTTGGGCCATCAATCCAAACCTATATTGGCAAACATATTAAATTTTCTGTAAACTAATCGTAACATAGTAACGCGCCAAAGTCAACAAAATGTGACGGTTTTTTCAAAATTTGTTCACAATTACAATTTAAGGATAATAACCTGTTTCAAATTGTGAAAAACAGCAAAGGGGAAAAATAATGCGGAATTCGGAATGCGTAATGCGGAATTATAAAAACAAAAGCCTTAGCACAACCGCTTCCCTTACCCCCGTCATTGCGAAGCCGTGTAAACGGCTGTGGCAATCCGTTTTCCCTTTAAACAGCCGTTATTAAAGCTTTTTATAAAAATCCTTAATTATCTTTATTCCCGCAATAATCCCAAGCTGAAAATAAATGCTTTCAAGGCGCGTTTCCC
>ERZ808240.252-NODE-252-length-73751-cov-5.484802_pt1 | contig 73751 bp, 62 predicted proteins | sample MGYA00521084_ERZ808240 | MGnify/ENA primary metagenome ERZ808240 (study PRJEB31516, sample SAMN03275571) | gut metagenome | biome: mammalia-associated habitat; material: feces | host: Papio cynocephalus | place: Kenya | collected 2012-08-06 ...
CGCTGCCATTCTCAAGACTTTTTCGTTTCTTTCGCCCTGTCTCTCGGCGACAGCTTAGCTAATATAACATCCCTTACCTCTTTTGTCAACACTTTTTTAAAGATTTATTTGAAGAATTTTCATCTTTTTTTCGGAGCGCTACATATAGTGTTTTGCGCTGGGTATACTTCCCATATGTTTGATTTTCTCTCTTCCGATCCCGCACCGGCGCGGCGGGATTTTTCGAGATCCGTCGAAAAAGAATTTGATAAGTGCGCCGATTTTGAGAGCCGCGCGCTTTCGGCGGGCGGCGTATCGCTCACGCTTTTTTATCTGGACGGATGCGTCAGCGCCGAGCAGATCAGCAGCGAGATCGTCCGTCCGCTCTCGCTGCTTCGCACGCGGTCCGAGCGCGATCTTCTCACGCGCGCGCTCGAGGGCGGCGTCTGGGCCTGCACGGTCCGGCAGCGCGTATCCCCCGCCGACACCGTCTCGGACATCGCCGCGGGATACGCTGCGCTCGTTTTCGACGGCGAGAACACTGCGCTCACCTTTGAGGTCAAGACCGGCGACAAGCGCGGCGTAGACGCGCCGACGGTCGAGAAGAGCGTGCTCGGCGCGAAAGACGCTTTCATCGAATCCGTGCGCGTAAACACCGCGCTCCTTCGGCGGCGCGTCGGGAAGCCGTCGCTCAAGCTCTGGGAGACGGTACTCGGCTCGGAGACGAAAACGAAGGTGGATATATTATATATAGAAGGCGAAGCCCCGCCCGAGCAGGTCGAGCGTATCAAAGCGCGCCTTTCGCTCCCCGATATCCCGGCGGTGCTCGCCGCCGGAGACGTAGAGCAGTACCTTGCCGGACCGCCCCGCGGCATCTTTCCGCAGGTGATCCACACCGAGCGGCCCGACCGGTTCGTGCTCGGTCTCGCGCGCGGGAAGATCGGCGTGCTCTGCGACGGGCTGCCCATCGGCTTTCTTCTCCCGGCAACGCTGCCGGACATGCTGCGCGTGCAGGAGGACCGGGCGCGCCACGCCGCCGTCGCCACGGCGCTCGTGCTGCTGCGATATCTTGCGCTCTTTCTCTCGCTCGCGCTTCCGGCGCTGTATGTGGCGATCGCCATGTACCACCAGGAGATGATACCATATAAATTATTGCAGAGCGTCATCGACTCCAAGCAGTCCGTACCGTTTTCCACGGCGGCGGAAACGCTCGGGATGCTGCTCTCGTTCGAGCTTTTGCAGGAGGCGGGCATCCGCCTTCCCGACCCGGTAGGGCAGACGGTCTCGGTCATCGGAGCGCTGATCGTTGGGCAGAGCGCAGTGGAGGCGAAGGTTTTGAGCCCGATCGTTATTATAGTAGTAGCCATGGCGGGTATCGCGGGGTACGCCCAGCCAAGCCAGGAGCTCGGCGCGGCGGTACGGCTCTGGCGCGTCGCGCTCGTGCTCGGCGCGGTGGTGCTGGGGCTTTACGGCGTGATGGCAGGGCTGATGCTGCTTTTGTGGCGGCTGTGCGACATGGAAAATCTCGGCGTGAGCTATCTCTCGCCGCTCACAGATTCACGCCCCGGTTCACTGCGGCGCGCCTTTCTCCGGCCGCCGCTGCGAAAGGAGAATCGGAAATGAAGCGTCTTCTCCGGCTCAGCGCGGCGCTCGCCGCGCTCATGCTGCTTTCGGGCTGCGCGTCTCTGCTGCACCCGCGGCAGGTCGAGGACCTTCAGCTCATCCAGACGATCGGGTTCGACGGCGGCGTCGGGGACATGACGGTGTCTGTCTCCTCGGGCGCGGCAAGTGAGGATGCGGTATCGGCGCAGCTCGCCGCGCGCGGCGCGAGCATCCAGACCGCTGTGCAGCGGCTGCAGGACTTTTCGCCGCGAGAAGAGCTGTTCTTCGCGCACATCCGCTACGCCGCCGCGGGCGAGGACTGTGCGCGCAGCGGCATCACGTCCATCCTCGATTACTTTGAGCGCGGCACGCAGACGCAGCTGAGCGTGCCGCTGTTCATCGTGAAGGGCGAGAGCGCCTATACTCTCGTCGCCGGAAACGGCGGCGAGAACGAGATCACCGCGGCGCTCTCCTCGCTTGAAGCGGACGCCGAGCGGCAGGGCAGCGCGCACTGCTTCACGGTGCTCGAGATCGCCTCGCGGCTCAACCGCAGCGGCGCGGCGCTCGCCTGCGCGATCGCCCCGACCGCGCAGGAGGGGAGCGTTCCCGCCGCGGAGGACGGCACGACGCTCACCCTTGAGACCGGGTACGCCGTTTTCCGCGGCGAGAATCTCTGCGGCTTTCTCGACGCCGACGCCGCGCTCGGTGCGGATCTTATTTTCGGCTTCGCTCCGCAGGCAAGCTACGTCCTCTCCGACGGCAGCGGCGGCACGGTGACGGTGCGGCTGCACACGGCAAAGGCTTCCCTCTCCCCCGTTCGGGACGGCGGCGAGACGGCGGTCCGGGTCGCGGTGCGTGTCCGCGCCGGGGTGACGGAATCCTCCGGCGCGGACACTGGGGACGCGGCGATGCTCGCCCGGCTGGAGGAAGCGCTCTCCCGCGCCGTCACCGCGCAGATCGAAGCGGCGGTCGAGGCCTCCATGGATCTGGACGCCGATTTTCTGGAGCTATGGCGCGTGCTGCCGGAGGTGAAGGACGAGGGCGTCCTCTCCTCGCTGCGCGCATTTGTGCAGACGGAGAGCGTGCTCGAGCGCTCCTACGATATTTACGGCAGCGCCCACGGGGAGGAGGAGAGAGAGCATGGATGAGCGCACCGACGGCATATCCCGCCGTCAGCTTTCGATACTGCTTTTCGTTTCGGCGCTCTCGCCGCTCATCCGGCAGACGCCGGGCATGGCGGTGCAGAGTGCCGGGGGCGCGGTGTGGCTCTCGGCGCTCCTGGCGCTCGTGCCGCTGCCGCTCGCCGGACTCCTGCTCGGGCGGACCTTACGAAAGCGCGTCCCCGGCGAGGGGCTCGGCGGCGTGCTGCTGCGCGTGTTCGGGCGCTTCGGCGGCACGGCGGCGGTGCTGCTCTATACGGCGTGGACGGTATTTTACGCCGGGTTCGTGTTGCGCGCCGGGGCGGACCGGTTCGTGACGGCAGTGTATCCGGGGAGCCGGCCGTGGCTTTTCATGGCGGTGATGGCGGCGCTGTGCGTTCCGGCGTGTCTCGGTCGGCTCAAAACGCTCGGGCGCTGCGCGGAGATCGCGCTGCCGCTGCTCGCGCTCGTATTATTGTTCGTGTTCCTCTTCTGCCTGCCGGGGCTGGACGCGGCGAATCTCGCGCCAATATCGAGCGATTCTCTCGCCGATGCTGCGCGCGGCGCGCCGTGGCTTTTGAGCACGATGAACGTCCTGTTGCCGCTTGCGTTCCTCTCCGACCGGACGGAGCCGGGGCCGCTCGCCGCGCCGTTCAACCGCGCGTTTCTCGCGCTCGGTCTGCTCGCGGCGCTTTTATGCGTCACAGTCGTCGGCACGTTCGGCGCAAAGCTCACCGCCGAGATGCACTATCCGTTTTTCGTTATGATCCGGTGCATCCGCATTTTCCGCCTGCTTGAGCGCGTGGTGGCGCTCGTCGTGGCGCAGTGGGTCACGACCGACTTTCTCCTGCTCGGTGCGCTTTTGCAGTTGGCCACCGGCAATCTCACGCTGTGCTTCCCGAAGCTCGGGGCACGGCGCGGTGCTGTCGGTCTCACGTGTCTCGCACTCGCGCTCATCTCCGGGGCGCTGTGCGCGCCGACGGCATTTTCCCTGCGGGAGCTTTCGCGCACGCTCGTGCCCATCGCCAGCGCCTCTGCCGCCGGAGTGCTCGTGCTCGCGTTCGTTGTCGGGCTGATAAGGAAAAAGATCTGACACGATTTTTAGCCTCCCCTGTGTAAGGGGAGGTGGCAAAGCCGAAGGTTTTGACGGAGGGATCGTCACGTTCGTAAGCCGGAAACGGCAATCCCTCAGTCTCGCTTCGCTCGACAGCTCCCTTTGCACAAGGGAGCCATTTTACATTTTACGCGGATTTTACACGATCGGGGTTTCCCTCTTTACGTTTTATATAGTATGATATGCTCGATAATGAGAGGGGGCGTCCTTATGATATATTGTGTAGAAGACGACGCCAGCATCCGCGAGCTGGTACTGTATACGCTGCGCGCGTCCGGCTTTGAGGCGCGGGGCTTTGCCGAGAGCGGCGCGTTCTGGGAGGCCATGCGCGAGCATGTGCCGGATCTTGTGCTGCTCGACATCATGCTTCCCGGCGAGGACGGTCTGGAAATTCTGAAAAAGCTGCGCTCCTCCCCGCTCACGGCGCAGCTTCCCGTCATTCTCGCCACAGCCCGCGGCAGCGAGTACGACAAGGTCGTCGGGCTGGACACCGGCGCGGACGACTATCTCGCCAAGCCCTTCGGCATGATGGAAATGGTCTCGCGCATCCGCGCGGTGCTGCGCCGCACGGCGCGTCAGCCGTCCGGCGTGCTCTCCTGCGGCGGCGTCACGCTCGACGAGGGCCGCCATGCCGTCACGGTGAACGACCGTCCCGTTTCGCTCACGCTTAAGGAATACGAGCTTTTGAAGCTGTTTCTTGAAAACATCGGGCAGGTGTTCTCACGCGAAGCGCTGCTCTCGCGCGTGTGGGACGCCGATTACGCCGGGGAGACGCGCACCGTAGACGTGCACGTCGGCACGCTGCGCACGAAGCTCGCCGAATGCGGCAGTCTCATTGAAACGGTGCGCGGCGTCGGCTATAAAATGGAGGGCGCAAAATGAGCCGGAAAATATTCACCGCCATCTGGGGCGCGGCGCTCGCGGTGTTCGTCGCGTCGCTCGTCTTTATCATGGGTGTATCGTATAACTACTTTACCGGTGTGCAGATGAAGCAGCTGCACGCGGAAACGGCGCTCGCCGCGAAGGGCGTGTCGCTCTGCGGCAAGGACTACTTCACCGGCCTTTCGACCGGGGACTACCGCGTCACCTGGATCGACGCGGACGGCACGGTGCTCTTCGACACCGAGGCGGACGCCTCGCGCATGGAAAATCATCTCGAGCGCGAAGAGATCCAGCAGGCGCTCCGGACCGGCACGGGTGAGGCGCGCCGCTACTCCCCCACGCTCGCCGACCGCCAGCTCTATGCCGCGCAGCGTCTCCCGGACGGGACGGTGCTCCGCCTCTCCGTCGTGCAGCTCGCGCTCTGGTCGCTCGTGCTCGGGTTTGCGCAGCCGATCTGCCTTGTGGCGCTGCTCGCGCTCGCGCTCTCGTTCCTGCTCGCCTCGCGGCTCACAAAAAAGATCGTCGGGCCCATCAACGCCATTGACCCGGACAACCCGATGCAGTATTATGAAAGAGACGAATACCGTGAGGTCGAGCCGCTTCTGCGGCGCATCGCCGCGCAGCAGGCGCAGCTCCGGCGCGACCGCGCCGAGATCGAGCGCGCCTCGCTCATCCGGCAGGAATTCACCGCAAATGTCTCCCACGAGCTGAAAACGCCGCTGCACGCCATCTCCGGGTACGCGGAGCTCCTCGAAAGCGGGCTTGCGAGACCGGAGGACGTGAAGCCCTTCGCCGGAAAGATCCGCGCCGAGTCCGGCCGCATGACAAAGCTCGTCGAGGACATCATCGATCTCACCCGGCTCGACGCAGGCGGTGAGGACTATGTGTTCGAATCCTGCGATCTTCTCCGCATCGCGGAAAACGCCGTGGACAGTCTCGAAACGGAAGCCTCGGGTGCCGATGTTACGCTCTCTCTCAAAGGCGTGAGTGCCCCCATGCAGGGCGTGCCGCAGCTTCTCCACAGCATCGTCTACAATCTCTGCGACAACGCCATCAAGTACAACCGCCCCGGCGGGCGCGTCGATATCACCGTCACGCCGGAGGACGGCGCGGTCGTCCTCACCGTGAGCGACACCGGCGTCGGCATCCCGAAGGACAGCCAGAGCCGCATTTTCGAGCGGTTTTACCGCGTGGACAAGAGCCGCTCCAAGGCCGTCGGCGGCACGGGGCTGGGCCTCTCCATCGTGAAGCACGCGGCGCTCATCCAGAAGGCGGACGTGCGCGTCGAGAGCGAGCCGGGCGAAGGCTCGACGTTTACCGTGACGTTCCCGGAAAAGTAATATCCTAAAGCTGAAGCCCGCTCACCGCGGGTTTTCGGCGTATTCAAATCAAATTACAAGGAGGAATAATATGCTGAATTTCATCGACAAAAAAGGCTTCATCTGCGATATGGACGGCGTGATCTATCACGGCAACAAAATTCTTCCCGGCGTGCCGGAGTTTATCGACTGGCTGCAGCGCACCGGCAAGGAATATCTCTTTCTCACGAACAACAGCGGCTGCACGCCGCTTGAACTTAAGCAGAAGCTCGCCCGCATGGGGCTGGACGTGCCGGAGGCGCGGTTTTATACGAGCGCGCTCGCAACGGCGGCGTTCATCCGCGACCAGTCGCCGGGCTGCTCGGCCTACGTCATCGGCGAGGCGGGCCTTCTGAACGCTCTTTACGACGCGGGCATCACGATGAACGACGTGAACCCCGACTACGTGATCGTCGGCGAGGGGCGGAACTACTCGCTCGACTCGCTCACGAAGGCAACGAATCTCGTGCTCGCGGGCGCAAAGCTCATCGGCGCGAACTCCGACCTCTCCGGCCCCATCGAAAACGGCATCGCCCCGGCGTGCCGCGCGCTCATCGCGCCCATCGAGATGGCCACCGGCAAGCAGGCGTACTTCTGCGGCAAGCCGAACCCGCTGATGATGCGCACCGGGCTCAAGCGTCTCGGCTGCCACAGCGCCGAGGCCGTCATGGTCGGCGACCGGATGGACACGGACGTCATCTCCGGCATGGAGTGCGGCATGTCCACGGTGCTCGTTCTCTCCGGCATCTCCACGGAGGCGACGCTCGACGAATACGCCTACCGCCCCAGCGCGGTGCTCGACGGCGTCGGCGACATCGTCACCCTGGCCGAAGCCCAGCACGCGGAATAATTGCATTACGCCTCCCCTTGGGGAGACATTTTCTTCTTGGCCTTTTAAGACTTTTCTTAATATTTCCCGGTACACTATGCTCCGAGGTGAACTGTCATGCGAATTCTTGTGGCGGAGGATGAAAGAAATCTCAACCGCATTCTTACCGAGGCGCTGACCGACGAGGGGTACAGCGTCGATCCCTGCTTTGACGGGCAGGAGGCGTGGGACGCGCTCGCGTGCGCGGAATACGACGTGCTCGTGCTCGACATTATGATGCCCCGCATGGACGGGCTGACGCTCGTCCGGAAGCTGCGCGAGAGCGGCAGCACGACGCCCGTGCTGTTCCTCACGTCCCGCGACAGCGTGGAGGACAAGGTCACGGGGCTGGAGACCGGCGCGGACTACTATCTCGTAAAGCCGTTCCATATGCAGGAGCTGCTCGCGGTAGTGCGCGTGATGGCGCGCAAGTATACCGACACGCGCACGAACGTTTATACGATCGCCGATCTCTCCGTGGACGTAAGCGCGCACACGGTCGTGCGCGCCGGGCGCGTCATTGATCTGACGAGCCGTGAGTACGCTCTGCTCGAATACATGATCCGAAATAAGGGCGTTGTGCTCTCGCGCGAGCGCATTGAGAACAATCTCTGGAACTATGACTACGAGGGCGGCACGAACGTCGTGGACGTGTACGTCGGCTACCTGCGAAAAAAGATCGACACCGGATTTTCCAAAAAACTCATCCACACCGTGTGGGGCACGGGCTGGGTGCTGCGGGAGGATTGAACATGTCGGCAAAGTGGCGGATGGTGCTCTGGTTCACGCTGATGATGCTCCTGCTCGCGGGCGTCACGCTCACGTTCGTGCTGGTGATGAACGGCTCGGTGATCGCAAACCCGACGTCGCAGGTCGTCAAGGAAGTCTCCAAGCGCGCCGACGATATTGAATTCGATAACGGCGCGTTCGACTGGGACGATATGAAGGAATATAAGCACGGGGTGTACTGCACCTACTACGACGCCGGGGGGACGTATCTCCGCGGCGCCGTGCCGTTTGCGGAAACCGTCGCGCTGCCGCTTCAGACGGGCGAGGTGCGCCCCTATTCGGCGGACGGGAAGGACTGGCTCGTGTACGATTCCTATGTCGATATGACGATTACGGGGCTGTGGGTGCGCGGCATCATTTCCGCAGACGCCGCGGCGGGGCCGGGGCGCGTTATCCTGCCGCTCACATGGTCGCTGCTGCCGGTGCTGCTTCTGCTCTCGATCGGCGGCGGCTGGCTCATCGCGCGGGACTCGTTTCTCCCGCTCGAGCGCATCACCGAGGCCGCGGGCAGTATCTCCGACGGCGACGATCTCTCCGCCCGGCTTGATCTCCGGCGCGGATCGCGCGAGATGCGGCGGCTCGCCCGCACGTTCGACGGTATGTTCGCGCGGCTCGAAACGTCGTTCCTCTCCAAAAAGCAGTTCACTGCCGACGCGTCGCATGAGCTGCGCACGCCTGTGGCGGTGATCCTCGCCGAGTGCGACCGCGCAAAGCGCAAGGCGGAAACGAAGGAGGATTTTCTCGCCTCCATCAACGTCATCGAGCAGCAGGGCAACAAGATGAATACGCTCATTGAGCAGCTCCTTTCGCTCACGCGTATCCAGCAGGGCACGGAGAAGTACCCGCTGCGCGTGTGCGATCTCTCCGGCTTTGTAGACGCCTGCTGCGATGAATTCGTCCCCACGGACGAGCGCGGCATGACGCTCGAGACCGATATCGAGCCCGGCATCGAGGCCGCGTACAACCCCTCGCTCCTCTCCCGGGCGATGTTCAATCTGATGCAGAACGCCTATAAATACGGGCGCGAGGGCGGTCACATCCGCGTCTCGCTCTGTCGGGAGAACGGCAGCGCCGTGATCTCCGTGAAGGACGACGGCCCCGGCATCCCCAAAGCCGAGCAGGAAAAGATCTGGCAGCGGTTTTACCGGTGCGACACCTCCCGCGCCGAGGGCGGCACGGGTCTGGGGCTCTCGCTCGTGCGGGAGATCGCGCTCGTGCATCATGCCCGCGCCGAGGTCGTCAGCGAACCCGGACGGGGCTGCGACTTCCGCATCGTGCTGCCGCCGGTCAAAAATTAGAAACAAAAATTTTTTCTTTCTTTTTGTTCTTTTAATATTTCTCTTAGAATTCCTTTGTAAACTACTGCCAAGATGAAAGAAAACCCATGTCCCGCCGACAAGGGAGTATTTGCAAAGGAGTTTATTATGACGAACAACGTTTATGAACTGAATCTGACCGCCGCCGTTGCGCTGAGCGAGGCCGCCCGCAGCGCGGGTGTGGACACCAAGGAGATCACCGACGAAGAGATCACGCTGGATAACGGCTACTACGAAGTCCGCTTCACCAGCGACTGGATGCAGTACGACTGCTATGTGGACGCCGCCACCGGCGAGGTCCCCGGCATCACCGCCATGCCCCTCCCCGCGGCCTGATAATGCAAAGTACGCAAAACCGGCGCCTCTCGTTTTTCGAGAGGCGCCGGTCTTTACTTTTGAGAGAAATCGGTATCAGGCCGCCGCCCGGGATTTTGCTTCGAGCGTCGCCTTGAACGGTTTCTTACGGATGATGTAATAGCACACGATGTGCGCGGCCGTGGAGAGCGCCCAGGAGATCGGGTAGGACACATACAGGCTCTCGAGCGTGCCGACGCTCGCAAACACCGTATACACCCAGATGATACGGAACACACACGCACCGACGAACGTCACCGCCGCGGAGAGCATGCTGTACCCGAGACCGCGGTTGACGCCGGACATGGCGGCCATTGTGCCGTCGAGCACATACGTTGTGCATACGATCATCATACGGGTGAACGCCGCCTGCAGCTCCGTCTCGCTCGAGGTATAGAGCCCCAGCACCTGCCGCCGGAACACGACCGCAAGAAGGCTCATTGCCACGGCGAGGATCACAACGAGCACCATCGACCAGCGGGCAACGGAGCACGAGCGCTCATATTCCTGCGCGCCGACGTTCTGGCTCACAGCGGTGGTGGCGGCCTGCATCACGGCGTCCTGCGGGCAGTAGAGCAGTCCCTCGACGCTCACGCACGCGCTGTTGCCGGCGATGACCGCTGCGCCGAACGAGTTGACCGAGGCCTGGATGATGAAGTTGGAAATAGAAAAGAGCGAGCCTTGAATACCGGCGGGAATGCCGATCTTCATCATTTTTTTGAACACGTGACCGGAGAAATGCAGTTCTTTAATGTGCATCTCCTGCGAGCGCAGCAGGCAGCGCACCGTGAGGAAGCCGGAAACGCACTGGCTGAGCACCGTGGCGATGGCGACGCCCGCAACGTCGATGCCGACGACGAGCACAAAGAAGAGATTCATCACAACGTTCAGAAGTCCCGCGATCGTGAGATATATAAGCGGCTGGCGCGTATTGCCGAGCGCACGCAGCGCCGCGGCGGAGAAGTTGTAAAGCGCCATGACCGGCAGGCCGAGGAAGTAGATCCGCAGGTACACCGTGGCGAGCGGCAGCACCTCGTCCGGGCTGCCGATGAGCCGCAGCAGCGGCACCGTGAGCGCAAAGCCGAGCGCGCCGGTGATCACGCCGCCGATCACGCCGACGATGACCGTCGTACCCACGGTGCGGTTCAGCTTGTCGGTCTGGTTCGCGCCGTAATACCGCGCGCAGAGCACGCCGCCGCCGGTGGCGAGACCCAGGAGCACGTTGACGATCAGATTGATCATCGCGCCGTTCGCGCCGACCGCCGCCATGGAGTGCGGCCGTCCGAACCGCCCGACGACGATGAGGTCGGCGGCGTTGAACGCGATCTGCAGCATGGACGAGAGCATCAGCGGCAGGATAAATTGCAGAAGCTCCGGCAGGAGCGGCCCTTTCGTCATATTGATCTCAAATCTTTTTTTCATCTGCTCACCTCGACACAAACAACCATATAAATCAAACATATATAACAGAAAGAACACGAAAAAAATCCGAAAATTTTCTCCGTGTCCGCCTATACTATTCTTAGTTTGTGAAAAATGCAAGTGCCTTTAAAAAAATATCCGTTCTGGATAGAAAACGGCGGTTTTATCCCGCCGCTTTCTATCCATTTTGCTGTTGTGCTTACGGTCAGTCAGACTTCGTCGGAAGATACGGGATGAGCGCGCTCGCAAACGCGGGCAGCGCCATCGTCTGCAATACGACGCGCCCCGGCCCGGTGACGACGGTATTGAAAAGGCCCTCGCCGCCGAAAAGGACGTTCTTCGCGCCGCGGACGGTCTGGATATCGATCTGGCACGTGACGTCCACCATGGCGAGATTGCCGGTGTCCACGATGAGCTGCTGTCCCGGCGCGAGCGTATACTCGACCGCCGAGCCGTCGATCTCCAGAAACGCCATGCCGTGGCCGGAGAGCTTCTGCATGATGAAGCCCTCGCCGCCGAAGAGACCGGCGCCGACCTTTTTCTGGAAGTGGATGGAGATATCCACGCCCGGCGTCGCGGCGAGGAACGCGCTCTTCTGCGCGATGACGGGCATATTCGGCGTGATCTCCACGGCGCGGATCGCGCCCGGGAAGCTCGAGGCAAACGCGATCATGCCGGGGCCGCCCTCGGCGGTATAGGTGTTCTGGAAAAGGCTCTCGCCGCCGAACATCCGGCCGAGCGCCTTTCCAAGCCCGCCGGCCTTTGTTTCCATGCGCATGTTGGCGCTCATCCACACCATGGAGCCTCGCTCGGTGATCATGCTCTCGCCCGCTTCCAGATGGCAGATGACAACGGGCATCGGTTCGCCCTGAATGTTGTACTTCATGTCGTGTCCCCCTTATGTTTTTAAAGCGGCGAAGGGATCCCTCGCCGCTTTGGTGTTTTTTTATCAGAAATCGGCGTTGCCGACGGTGCGCGGATGCAGCTCCACGTCGCGGATGTTGGAAATGCCGGTCAGGTACATGACCATGCGCTCAAAGCCGAGACCGAAGCCCGCGTGACGGCAGGAACCGTAGCGGCGCAGATCGAGATACCACCAGTAATCCTCCTCGTTGAGGCCCAGCTCCTTCATGCGCGCGGTGAGCAGGTCGAGCCGCTCCTCGCGCTGCGAGCCGCCGATGATCTCGCCGATGCCGGGTACCAGGCAGTCCGCCGCAGCGACGGTCTTGCCGTCGTCGTTCAAGCGCATGTAAAATGCCTTGATCTCCTTCGGGTAATCGGTGACGAAGAGGGGCTTTTTGAAGATCTCCTCGGTGAGATAGCGCTCGTGCTCGGTCTGGAGATCGACGCCCCAGGAAACGGGGTAGTCAAATTCCTTGCCGGACTTTTGCAGCAACTCCACGGCCTCGGTATAGGTGACGCGGCCGAAGGCGCTGTCGCGCACATGCTCGAGCCGCTCGCGCAGGCCCTTATCGACGAACTTCGTGAAGAAGTCCATCTCCTGCGGGCACTTTTCAAGAACGGTGGAGATGATGTACTTCACCATTTCCTCCATGACGACAAGATCGCCGTCCAGATCGCAGAACGCCATTTCCGGCTCGATCATCCAGAACTCGGCGGCGTGGCGCTGGGTGTTGGAGTTTTCGGCGCGGAACGTCGGCCCGAAGGTGTACACATCGCCGAACGCCATGGCGAAGTTTTCGGCATTGAGCTGGCCGGAGACCGTAAGGCTCGTGTGCTTGCCGAAGAAGTCCTTGGAGTAATCGATCTTGCCGTCCGGCGTGCGCGGCGGGTTATCGATATCGAGCGTGGTGACCTGGAACATCTCGCCGGCGCCCTCGCAGTCGGAGCCGGTGATGATGGGGGTGTTCACATACACAAAGCCGCGGCTCTGGAAAAACTCATGCACGGCGGCGGCGGCGGCGCTGCGCACGCGGAACGCCGCGGAGAACAGGTTCGTGCGCGGCCGGAGATGCTGGATCGTGCGCAGATACTCCACGCTGTGGCGCTTTTTCTGCAGCGGATAGTCCGGCGAGGAAACGCCCTCGACCGTGACGGTCTCCGCCTTGAGCTCGAACGGCTGGGGAGCGTCCGGCGTGAGTACGAGCGTGCCCTCGGCGATGAACGCCGCGCCGACGTTCTGGCGGACGATCTCGTCGTAATTGGCGACTTTCCCACGCTCGAGAACGACCTGCAATCCCTTGAAGGAGCTGCCGTCGTTCAGTTCGAGAAAGCCGAAATTCTTCATATCGCGGATCGTGCGCGCCCAGCCGCAGACGGTGATGTGCGCTCCGTCAAACGCGGCGGCGTTTGTCCACAGCTCTTTGATCTTCGTTCGTTTCATAGTTCATTCCTCCCGGATCGTCTGCCCTGTATTATAGGCAGACGGTATAGCTTTTGCAAGTGCAGAATCTTTCTCTCCCCCAGTCAGCGGCTCTGCCGCTGACAGCCCCCTCGTCAGAGGGGGCCTTTTTTAATTGGCTCCCTCTGACGAGGGAGCTGGCTCGCCGAAGGCGAGACTGAGGGAGAGACGTTTTACGATAACCTCTGCGTATTCCAGAGCGCGGCGTAGAGCCCGTTTTTCTCCATAAGCTCTTTATGCGTGCCGTATTCGCTCACGCCCTCTTTATCAATGACGGCGATGTGGTCCGCGCCGCGGACCGTGGCGAGCCGGTGCGCCACGACGATCGTCGTGCGCCCGCGGCTGAGCTTTTCGAGCGATGCCTGGATCGCGGCCTCGGTCACACTGTCGAGCGCGCTCGTCGCCTCGTCGAGCACGAGGATCGGCGGGTTTTTCAGAAACACGCGCGCAATGGCGATGCGCTGCTTCTGCCCGCCGGAGAGCATCGCGCCGCGCTCGCCGACGAACGTATCGTACCCGTCCGGCATCTCCAATATCTCGTCGTGGATGGACGCGAGGATCGCCGCCTGCGCGACCTCCTCGTCCGTCGCACCGGGGCGGCCGTAGCGGATGTTCTCGCGCACGGTGTCGGCAAAGAGGAACACGTCCTGCTGGATGATGCCGATGTACCGGTGCAGCGAGGACTGCGTCACCTTCCGCACGTCCTGCCCGTCTACGAGTACCTGACCGCCGGTCACATCGTAAAACCGCGGCAGAAGCTGCGAGAGCGTCGTCTTGCCGCTTCCCGACGGACCCACGAGCGCGAGCGTTTCGCCCGGCGTGATCGTGAGATTCACATGGCGCAGCACCTCCTCGCCGTTCTGGTAGTGGAACGACACGTCCCGGTACTCCACGCCGCCTTTTACGTTTTCCAGCTCCTTCGCGTCCGGCGCATCCTTCACGTCCGGCTCGGTGCGCATGATCTCCAGAAACCGCAGGAAGCCGGAGCTTCCCTTCTGGAACTGCTCGACAAACTGCGTGAGCTTCCGGATCGGCGCCATGAACACCGAAACGTACAGCGAAAATGTGATGAGATCGACCGCGTCCATTTTGCCCTGCATGATGAACACGCCGCCGGCGGCGAGCGTCACGAGCTGCATGAGCGCCATGGCAAACTCGGTCGAGGCGTTGAACACGCCGAAAATGCGGTAATAGCTCTTTTTGACCTTTCTGAATTTCTCGTTGGACGTGCGGAACTTGTCCATGGCGTCCTGCTCGTTGGCAAACGCCTTGACGGTGCGGATGCCGGAAACGCCCGCCTCCACAGCGGTGTTGATCTCGGCGGTCTCGCGCTTCACGTCAAGACTGCGCGCCCGGAGCCGCAGACGCAGCCGCATCACGACCGCGAGCAGCACCGGCAGCAGAAGAAACAATATCAGCGCCAGCTCCCAGCGGATCGTGGCGAGGATGGCAAGCGCGCCGATGATCGTGAGCGAGGCCTGGATCACGGTCTCCGGACCGTGGTGGGCAAGCTCGGTAATGTCGAAAAGGTCGGTCGTCATGCGGGACATAAGCTTGCCGGTGCGGTGCTTATCAAAGAACGCAAACGAGAGCGTCTGCACCTTGGCAAAAATGTCCTCGCGCATGTCCGCTTCCACACGCACGCCGAGCTCGTGGCCGTACACGGTGACGATATACTGCGCGAGAGCGCGCAGCAGATACGCGCCGAGAAGCCCTGCCATCAGCGCGAAGAACGCCGCATACAGTCCCTTCGGCAGCAGACGGTTGAGCGCGTAGCGCGTAGCGTACGGAAACACCAGCTCCGCTGCCACGGCGAAGATCGCCATCACGAGATCGAGCAGCAGCAGTTTCCAGTGCGGGGTATAGTAGGAAAAGAACACCCGCACGCTGCCCTGGGTAAAATCTTTCTTTTTCTTCACGGCTCTCACGCGAGCTTTTCGCGCTCCGCGACGGCGAGCGTGTCGCAGCGGTTGTTCCACTCGTTGTCGGCGTGGCCGCGCACCCACACGGCGGTGACGCGGTGCTTTTGCAGCAGTGCGTCCAGCTCCTGCCACATCTCCGCGTTTTTGAGTTCGCCGTCGCGCCGCTTCCAACCGCGCTTTTTCCAGTCGCGAAGCCACCCGTTATTCAAGGCGTTCACGATATACTGGCTGTCGGAATAAAGCTCCACGGCGCACGGCTCTTTGAGCGCCTTGAGTCCTTCGATGACGCCCGTGAGCTCCATGCGGTTGTTCGTTGTGTCCTTTTCGCCGCCGGAAAGCTCCTTGATGTTCTCGCCGTAGCGTAGGATGGACGCCCAACCGCCGGGGCCGGGATTGCCGGAGCAGGCCCCGTCGGTATACAAAATAATATTCTTCATATTTCTCCCTGAATGGTTTCCCTCTTATAGTCCGCGCTCGTAGCGCTCGCGCAGCGTGCGGTACTCCGCCTTGTCGATGATGCCGTTTTTGAGAAAATCGTCAAGCTGCGCGATGCGCTGCGCCTTGTCGTGGGCAAAATGATCCTCGCCGGTATTGTCGCATACGACGCACGCCGCGTCCGGCACGTCCGGCGGCGGCATGGGCCGCCGCGGAGGGACGCTGCGCTGCGGTGCATCCTGCCGCGGCGATGCGGGGCGGTACGGCGCGTCCTGCGCCGCCGCCATCCGCTCATCGCGCTTTTTGAGCTGTTCCGCAAGCGTCGTGCCGGAGGGCGTCTTCCAGTTTTTGGCGTCTTTCGCCACATACTTGAGGACGGCCAGAATGATCAGCACGACAATGACAAAAAGAGAACGAGCTTCCATTTATTCCTCCGTGATCTCTTCCGCGCTCTCGCCCGGTTCGGCTGTCTCTTCCTCGCTTGCTTCGCGCTCGGTGCGCGCCATGGCGACGACGTGCGCGCCCTCGCTCGGGCGCATGAGCCTCACGCCCTGCGTGGCGCGGCCAAGGAGCGAAATGCTGCCGGCCTCCATGCGGATGATCGTGCCGTCGTCCGATACGAGCAGGATATCCTCCTCGCCGGTGACCTTCTTCGCGCCGACGATCTCGCCGGTTTTCTGCGTGATCTGGTACGTCTTGAGACCCTGACCGCCGCGGTTTTGCACGCTGTATTCGCCGATGCGGGTGCGCTTGCCGTAGCCGTTCTCGGTAACGGTGAGCACCGCCGCGTCCTCATCCGTGGCGCGCACCGCCGCGACGACCTCGTCGCCGTCTTTGAGACGGATGGCGCGCACACCGGCGGCCGTGCGGCCCATCGGACGGACGTCGTTTTCGTCGAACCGGATGGCCATGCCGCCGCGCGTCACAACGAGCAGCTTCTCGCTGCCGTGCGTCGTGAGCGCCTGCACGAGCTCGTCGCCCTCGCGGATGTCGAGCGCGCGGATGCCGATCTTGCGGACGTTTTTCAGCTCACCCTGCGACATGCGCTTGGTGACGCCGTTCTTCGTGAAGAACATGATGAAATCGTCCTCCTGCAGGCCCTTGCCGCGGAGCATCGCGGAGATCTTTTCCTCCGGCTCGAGAGGCAGGATGTTGACGATGTTCGTGCCGCGCGCGCTGCGCCCGGCCTCGGGGATCTGGTAGCCCTTGCGGACGTACACCTGTCCGCGGCTCGAGAAGAAGAGGATAAAATCGTGCGTCGAGGCGGTGAATACGCTCTCTACATAGTCCTCCTCGCGCGTGGCCATGCCGCGCACGCCCTTTCCGCCGCGGCTCTGCGCGCGGTACTCGGCGGCGGGGGTACGCTTGATGTAGCCGTTGTGCGAAAGTGTGAAGACGCATTCTTCCTCGGCGATGAGATCTTCCATGTCGATCTCGTCTTCCACATCCTGGATTTCGGTCTTGCGGTCGTCGCCGTACTTGTCGGCGATGGCGAGAAGCTCGTCCTTCAGCACGCCCTTGAGCTTTTCGGGGTCTTCGAGCAGGGAGACGAGATATTCGATCTTCTTTTCCAGCTCGTCATACTCGTTCTGGAGTTTTTCGCGGTCGAGTCCCTGCAGCGCCTTCAGACGCATGTCGAGAATGGCCTGCGCCTGCACATCGTCCAGCCCGAAGCGCGCCATGAGGTTTTCCTTGGCGTTATCGTAACTTGTGCGGATGATGTGGATGACCTCGTCGATGTTGTCCTGCGCGATGAGCAGACCTTCGAGCAGATGGGCGCGCTCGCGCGCCTTGCGGAGATCGTACTTCGTGCGGCGCGTGATGACCTCTTCCTGGAACGTCAGATATTCGTCGAGAATGTGGCGCAGGGAGAGGATCTTCGGCTGGCGCTGGTTATCCACAAGCGCCAGATTGATGATGGAAAACGTGCTTTGCAGCTGCGTCTGGGCAAAGAGCTTGTTGAGCGCCACCTGGGGGTTAGCGTCACGCTTGAGCTCGATGACGATGCGCATGCCGTTGCGGTCGGATTCGTCGCGCAGATCGGAGATATCGTCGAGCCGCTTATCCTTGACCTGCTCGGCGATGTTCTTGATGAGCATCTTCTTGTTGACCTGGTACGGCAGCTCGTTGACGATGATGCGGACACGGTTCTGGCCGTGCTCTTCAAACTCGGTGCGCGCGCGGATGGTGACCTTGCCGCGGCCCGTGGCATAGGCGGCGCGGATACCGGCGCGGCCCATGATGATGCCCTTCGTCGGGAAGTCGGGGCCGTGGACGTGGCGCATGAGATCGTCGAGCGTCGCGTCCGGGTTATCGAGCACCTCGACCGCCGCGCCGATGACCTCGCGCAGATTGTGCGGCGGGATGTTCGTCGCCATGCCGACGGCGATACCGGAAGAGCCGTTCACGAGAAGCTGCGGAATACGGCTCGGGAGAACGCGCGGCTCCTTTCTCGTCTCGTCAAAGTTGGGGTCCCAGTCTACGGTGTCCTTATCGATGTCGCGGAGCATTTCGTCCGCCATGCGGGCGAGACGCGCCTCGGTGTAACGGTAGGCCGCCGGTGGGTTGCCGTCCACGTCGCCGAAGTTGCCGTGGCCGTCGATGAGCGGGTAGCGCAGGGAGAAGTCCTGCGCCATGCGGACGAGCGCGTCGTACACCGAAGCGTCGCCGTGGGGGTGGTACCGGCCGAGCACGTCGCCAACGGCGGTGGCGCACTTGCGGTACGGCTTATCGCGGGTGAGCCCGTCCTCGTACATCGCGTACAGAATGCGGCGGTGGACGGGCTTGAGCCCATCGCGCACGTCGGGCAGAGCGCGCCCGACGATGACGGACATGGCGTATTCAATATAGCTCTTTTCCATTTCCGAGACGAGCTCGGAGGAAACGATATGCTGCATCGGAAAGGCGATGTCTTCCGGCTTATAATCGCGTTTATGTGCCATTATGCCGCCTCCTTAATAATCCAGATTGACGACGTAGCGCGCCTGGTTCTCGATCCACGCGCGGCGCGGCTCGACCTCGTCGCCCATGAGAACGGTGAATATCTCATCGGCGCGCTGCGCATCCTCGAGCGTGATGCGGCGGAGCGTCCGGCGCTCGGGGTCCATCGTCGTTTCCCAGAGCTCGTGCGGATCCATCTCGCCGAGACCTTTGAAGCGGGAGATATCCACTTTCGCGTCCGGGTTGTCGCCGCGCAGCTCGCGGGAGATGGCGTCGCGCTCCGGCTCGGAGTATGCCACGCGCTGCTGCTTGCCGCGGCTCAGCTTGAAGAGCGGCGGCACGGCGGAATAGACATAGCCGTTTTCGATGAGCGGCCGCATATACCGGAAGAAGAACGTGAGAAGAAGCGTCCGGATGTGCGAGCCGTCCACATCGGCATCGGCCATGATGATGATCTTGTGGTAGCGGAGCTTTTCGATGTTGAATTCATTGCCGATGCCCGCGCCGAGCGCGACGATCAGCGGATAGAGCTTGTCGTTGCCGTAGATCTTATCGACGCGCGCCTTTTCCACGTTGAGCATCTTGCCCCACATGGCAAGGATGGCCTGGAAGCGGGAGTCGCGCCCCTGAATGGCGCTGCCCGCGGCGCTGTCGCCCTCGACGATGTAAATTTCGCACAGGGACGGGTCGCGCTCGTTGCAGTCCTGCAATTTGTCCGGCATCTGGCCGGACTCCAGCCCGGTCTTGCGGCGGACGCTGTCGCGCGCCTTGCGCGCGGCCTCGCGCGCGCGGGAGGCGGAAATGCCCTTCTCCAGGATCTGCTTGGCGACGGCGGGGTTTTCCTCGAAAAACTGTTCGAGCTTATCGCTCACGACGCCGTCCACCATCGTGCGGATGTCGCTGTTGCCGAGCTTGGCCTTCGTCTGGCCCTCAAACTGCGGGTTTTCGAGCTTGACGGAGATGACGGCGGTGAGACCCTCGCGGCAGTCCTCGCCGGAGAGCGTTTCCTCGTCCTTCAAGATCTTTCTCGACTTGCCGTAGGCGTTGATCACGCGGGTGAGCGCCGTGCGGAAGCCGGTCTCGTGCATGCCGCCTTCGGGCGTGAGAATGTTGTTGGCGAAGGACTCGATGCGCTCGTCGTAGCCGTCGTTCCACTGCATGGCGATCTCGCACATGGAGGTGTCCCGCTCGCCGGACATATAGATGACGCTCTCATGCACCGGCGTTTTGTGGCGGTTGAGCTCGGTGACGAATTCGCGGATGCCGCCCTCGTAGCACAGCTCCTGCCGCTGCTCCTGCTCGGGGCGCTTGTCCTCCATGATGATGGTGAGACCGGCGTTCAGAAAAGCCTGCTCGCGCATGCGCTTGAAGAGCACGTCATAATGATAGACCGTGTCGTCAAACATCTCGGGATCGGGATGGAAGCGCACCTGCGTGCCGTGCTTGTCGGTCTTGCCGACGATCTTCATCTCCTGCGTGATGTGGCCGCGGGAGAATTTCATCTCGTAGATATTGCCGTTTTTGAATACGCGCACTTCAAGCCAGTCCGAGAGCGCGTTCACCACGCTCGCGCCGACGCCGTGCAGACCGCCGGAGACCTTATAGCCCCCGCCGCCGAATTTGCCGCCCGCGTGCAGCACCGTATAGACGACCTCGAGCGCGGGCTTGCCCGTCTGCTCCTGAATGTCCACGGGAATGCCGCGGCCGTTATCGGTCACGCAGATGCTCTCGCCGTCCTCGATAGATACCTCGATGTGCGTGCAGAAGCCCGCGAGCGCCTCGTCGATGGCGTTATCGACGATTTCGTACACGAGATGATGCAGACCGCTCGAGCTCGTTGAGCCGATATACATGCCCGGGCGCATACGCACCGCTTCCAGACCTTCAAGGACCTGGATCTGACTGGCGTCATAGGAATTGGGATTGACTGGTGTATTATCCGACATGGGTGTTCCTCCATGAGTTTAATCAAAGGATATGTTCTCCGCGCGCTTCAAGAGCGTTGCGGTGTTGAGCTGCGATAGATAGATCCGGGTCTTTCCGTCTTCCCGGCAGACGACGAACGATTTGGGAAGATCGTCCGCCACGTTCACGACTTTGCCCGCCTTCTCCGCGGCGCGGAGCGCTTCCCGCGTGAGGTGCGAGGAGCTGGCGTTATCCAGATCGCACACGGCGACGATGCTGTCGGTCCGCACGACCGTTTCCGCGCCTAAATGGAGGTACATGCTTCGTTTACCCGTCCTTTGTCCATATAAAGTACGCGCCCGCCCGTCATGCGCTCGACGCTTGCCGCTTCGCAGCAGCTCACGAGCGTCTGTCCGCCGCCGATGCGGTTCAAAACAAACTCCTGCCGGGCGCTGTCGAGCTCGGAGAGTACGTCGTCGAGCAGCAGAACCGGCGTCTCGCCGGTCTCGGCGAGGAATATCTCCCGCTCGGCGAGCTTTAGGGAGAGCGCCGCCGTGCGCGTCTGTCCCTGGGAGGCATAGCTCCGCGCGTCCGCACCGTTGATGGCGATCAGAAGATCGTCCTTATGCGCGCCGACAAGACAGAGACCGCTCTCGATCTCCGCGCCGCGCAGCTGACGCTGCCGTTCGGAAACGGCCTCGTAAATTTCCCGCTCCGCCGCCGCAGGATCTTCCACGGTCGAAACGGTGGTATAGGTGAGCGTGAGGTTTTCCGTGCCGCGGGAAAAGTCGCTCTGCACGCTTCGCGCGGCCTCGGCGAGCCTTCTTGCAAACGACGCGCGATAGCGTATGATCTTCGCCGAGCACATACACATCCCGTCCGAGAATACGTCCAGCGTATCGAGAAGCGAGGGCTTTTCCCGCCAGTCGCGCAATATGCGCGTTTTATTCTCCTGCAATCGCCGGTATTCAGCGATGAGCGCGCCGTAGCCGGGGCGGAGCTGGGTGATGGCGGCATCGAGCATCCGCCGCCGGAGCGCCGCCGCGCCGCGGATCATGGCGAGATCGTCCGGAGAGAACAGTATCGCCTTGAGACACTGCTCCGTCTCCCCCGCCGAGAGCTTCACGCCGTTGCGCTTCATCGTGCGCGTCCGGCCGCGGCGGAGCAATATCTCCATGCGCTGCTCTCTCTCGGATGCGAAATATTCTCCGCGCACCGCCGCCTCGTCCTTTTCAAAGGCGATGAGCTCCTTATCGTAATATGTGCGGAAGCTCTTTGCGCCGGTGAGCATATACACCGCTTCGAGAAGCGTCGTTTTTCCCTGCGCGTTCGCGCCCGCGATGACGTTCACGCCCGGCGAAAATTCGCACCGGCCGCCCTGCAGCAGACGGAAGTTTTCCGTCTGCACCGCATTGACGCGCATCAGCCTTCCGCGCGCAGACGCACGGGCAGGATCATGTAAAGGAAGCTGTCGCCGCCGTCCTCCGGCGTGATGATGCAGGGGGCGCTGCCGTTTACGATGTTGATGCGCAGCGTGTCGGCGGGCGCGGCCTTGAATGCGTCCATAAGATAGCTGTTGTTGAAGCCGACGATCATCCCGCCGCCGTCGCCCTCGAGCGGGCAGCAGTCCTCCGCGCGGCCGAGGGGCGTTGCGCAGGTGATGGTGAGCAGGTTATCCCCGAACACGCACCGGAGCGGGTTTTTCGTGCGGTCGTCGATGATGAGGCTCACGCGGTCCGTGCAGCGGATGAGATCGGCGCGCTGCGCCTTGAGCTGGATGGGAAAATCGCCGGGGACGGTCTTGCGGTAGTTCAGAAATTCACCCTCGAGACGGCGGGAGATGAGCACCGTGTCGCCCACGGAGAACGAAACGTGCTTGCTGCCGACGGCGATCTTCACCGGCTCCTCGGGGCTCATGCAGATCTTCTCGAGATCGGAGAGCGCAGCGCCCGGGACAATGAATTTGAGACTTTCCACATCGCACGTCTCCACCGGCTCGCGCCGGAGCGCCATGCGGTAGCCGTCAACGGCCACCATGGTCATAATGTTGTTATCGACCTCGATGAGTGCGCCGGTATACACCGGGCGGGATTCGTTCGTGGAGATGGCGAAGCTCGTCTCGGCGATCATGCGCGCCATCGTGTCCTGCGGCAGGGAGAGATTGCTGCAATAGTCGAGCGACGGAAGGTCGGGGAAATCGTCCGACGCCGTGCCGGAGATGTTGTAGTCGGCGTTGCCGCAGGCGATATTCACGGCGTTGTTCTCGTCCGAGCAGACCGAGACGATGCCGTCCGGCAGCTTGCGCACGATGTCTCCGAAGAGCTTGGCGTTGAGCACCACACTGCCCGGCGCGGAAACGTCCGCCTCGAACGTCGTATAAATGCCCTTTTTGAGATCGTAGCCCGTGACGCGGACGTTGTGCCCGGCCTCGATCAGAAGACCCTCCATCGCCGGGATCGGGCTTTTGGAAGCGGCGGCGCGGCCCGCGGTGGCGACGGCGAGACTGAGCAGATATTTCTCACAGGTGAATTTCATGGCGATTCCTCCGTTTCTTCCAGAAAGAAAGATAGAATATTTTTTAGAAGCGAGTATCAGTAGAACAAAAACTTGTGGAAAACTCCGCGAAAGCCTTGAAAATCAAGAATTTTCCATGTGGAAAACTTGACCCCGTTTTTTCCACAGTTTCCACAGAAGAGAGAAACAAAAAAGTTTTGAACATTTATAAACAGTTTTTCCACATACATCCTGTGGATAACTTTATCTTTATCTTTACCGTTACGCCTTGGAATTGATGTTGTAGGTAACGTCCCGAATGACCATGGCAAACTCCTGGCTGGCCTGCATCATATCTTCGATCTTGCGGATGGAAGCGAGCACCGTGGCGTGGTTTCGGCCCTCAAACTGCGCGCCGATATCGGTGAGCGCCATGTTCGTGAGATTCCGGCAGAGATACATGGCGACCTGCCGCGCCGTGGCGGTGTTCTTCTGGCGGGACTGCCCGCGCAGCGCCTCCTCCGAAACGGAGAAGTACCGCGCCGTTTCCGCGATGATGACGTTCGGCGTGGGGACGTACGTTCCGACGCGGATCACGTCCTTGATGGCGCGGCGGACGCTTGAAACGGTGATATCGTCCTCTAAAAGATCGCGGTAGGCGGTGAGCTTTTTCACGACGCCCTCGAGCTGGCGGATGTTCGACGTGACCGTCTCGCCGATGAACGTTACGACATCGTCCGGCAGCACGACGCCGAACTGCGCGGCCTTGTTGCGCGTGATGGCCATGCGGGTTTCAAGATCCGGCGGCTGCACGTCCGCCATGAGGCCCCATTCGAGCCGCGTGCGGATGCGGTCTTCCAGCTTGTTCATCTCCATCGGCGGGCGGTCGGACGTGACGACGATCTGCTTGCCCGCTTCGTAGAGCGTGTTGAATGTGTGGAAAAACTCCTCCTGCGTCTGCTGCTTGCCGGCGATGAACTGGATATCGTCCATCAGGAGCAGATCGGCGCTGCGGTATTTGGCGCGCAGCTCCTCGCCGCCGCCGACCTGAATGGCGTGGACGAGATCGTTCGTGAAATCGTCGCCCTTGACGTATACGATCTTCGCTTTCGGGTTTTTCGCGTGGATCGCGCTGCCGATGGCGAGAAGAAGGTGCGTTTTGCCGAGCCCGGAGTTGCCGTAAATGAAGAGCGGGTTATAGAGCTTGCCGGGATTTTCCGCCACGGCGATGGCCGCGGCGTGGGCGTATTTGTTCGACGGCCCAACGACGAAGTTATCGAACGTGAAGCCCGCGACCTCCGGGAGCGTATCGTCCGTTTTCGTTTCGGAGATGTAGCTGTCCAGCTCGTCCCCGGCGAGGATCGTCAGCTTGAACTCGGCGGAAAAAAGATCGCTGAGCGCGTCGATGATCGTCTGGGCGAAGCGGGTCTGGATAATGTCGCGCTTGAACTCCGTGGGGGTGTGGATGACGAGCCGGTTGTTCACGATCTCGACCGGCGTGCAGTCGTCAAACCAGGTGTTCAGCGCCGTGGCGGTCAGATTCTGCCCAAGAACGGCAAGAACGCTGTTCCATATGTCGTTGAGGGAATTCATTCTTTCTCTCTCCTTATCGCGTAAGCGCACAAGGGCGCTATTATCAGCTATTATAAGAGTATACCACTTTTTCTCGGATGTGTAAACATATATATTAATAATGTAAATATAATAAACTAAGATATACAAGATATTACATAAAAAAGAAAAAGGCGGAAAATTGACTTTTCCCTGACCGGCCGATATAATCGAAAATAAAGCCGCCTTTTCTGCAAAGGGGCCTTTTGGAAGAGGAAAGATGCTATGAAAAAAAGAGCTTTATTTTATATTCTAGCGGCGGTCCTCGCCATTGCGGTGGTACTGTTTTTTTTGAACCGGGACGGCGCAGACCGGAACATTGTCGTGAAAACGCCCGCGACGGAAGAGCCGCGAAGCACCGGTCCGGTCGAGATCGGCGGAAAGAGCTTTGATCCCGGGAGCGAGACCGTGATAGTCCATGACGCCGCGGCCGATGAGCTCCGCGCGGCGCTGATGCGCCTTCCAAAGCTGCGGTCACTCATTCTGACAGGAAGTACACTTCCTCTTTCCGATCAGATCACGCTCGTGAACGAATTTCCGGACGTGGCTTTCATCTGGGACGTGACGGCTGCCGGACGGACGATCCCCTCCGACGCCGCGGCGCTCGACTTTACCGGTACGCCGCTCACGGAGGAGAGCCTTTCCGAGATAAGCTCCGCTCTGCCCCTTTTCCCAAACGCGGAGAGCGTGACGCTCACCGGCTGCGCCCTTTCCGAGGAGGCGCTGCGCTCCTTCTCCGCGGCGCACCCGGAGATCGTAACCGTTTGGGAGACGTCCCTTTTCGGCGTTACCTTCTATACCGACGCGGAGGAGATCGAGTTTTCGGACATCCCTCTCACCGTGGAGGACGCCGCACAGATCGAGGCCATGCTCCCCTATATGCCGAATCTCAAAAAGGTCGTGATGCTGCGCTGCGGCATTTCCAATGAGGATATGGAAACGATCAATCTCCGGCACGAGAACGTCCAGTTCGTATGGATGGTGCAGATCTATGCCTACGGCGTGCGCACGGACCAGACGTACTTCTCCATTTATAACTGCGAGTATTTTTATGGCGAATACGATCATCTCGCGGACGATCTTCGCTACTGTCACGACATGATCGCGATCGATCTCGGCCACATGCACCTGTACGGCGACACCTACTTTTTCACGCAGATGCCGCATCTGCAATATCTCATTCTCTCAAGCGCCGGACCCAATCCCATCCCGGAACTCGGCACGCTCAAGGAGCTGCGGTTCCTGGAGCTTGGCAAGGCGTCGTTCACGGATATCACCATGCTGTCTGAATGCACGAGTCTCACGGACATCGACCTTATGTACAAGCGCGTCAAGAGCGACGAGGTCGCCGAGGCGGACGTGCAGACGCTCTGCAAAATGACGTGGCTCAAGCGGCTGTATCTCGGCGGAAACATGTACAACGAAGAGCAGATGCAGCGCCTGCGTGATTCTCTGCCCAATACGCAGATCATCATCCACAACTCGCCCGAGTGGGAGCAGAACAAATGGCGCGATGCGGAGATCTATTTTGAAATGCGCGACGCGCTGCACATGTACTACATCGACGATGACGGAAACCACGTGCCCTATAACCCCTACACCGGCGAGCCGAGCCAGTACGACGATACCGATCCGTTCCGGAAATGATCCGGAAACGGCGTCATTTCCCGTTTTACACATTTTTTACAACGCCGCGGTAACGGATTTTACACCCTTACCGTAGAATACTCCCCGACAAGGAAGTCGGGGAGTATTTCTTATTTATGAAGAAAAAGATTTTGGAAAACGTTGTAAAATGGATATTTCTCCTCTGCGGCATCGCGGCGGTGGGATTTGTGCTGTGCATCTGCCTGTATCTTGTGATTTCCGGCGTGCCGGCGATCCAGGCGATCGGGCTGTGGAATTTTCTTTTCGGCGAGACGTGGAACGCGCCGACGAATGAATTCGGTATATTGCCGTTCATTCTCACGAGCGTGTACGGCACGGCGGGCGCGCTGCTCCTCGGCGTGCCGCTCGGCCTGTTCACGGCGGTATTTCTCGCCAAGGCCGCCCCGCCGCGCATTGCCGCCGCCGCGCGCAGCTGCGTGGCGCTGCTCGCGGGCATCCCCTCGGTCGTGTACGGTCTCGTGGGCATGACGGTGCTCGTGCCGTTCGTGCAGAAAACGTTCTCTCTCTCCTCCGGCGCGTGCCTGCTCACGGCCATTCTCGTGCTGACGGTGATGATCCTGCCGTACATTGTGTCCGTTTCGGAAACGGCGCTGCGCGCCGTACCGCGCGAATACGAGGAAGCCTCTCTTGCGCTCGGCGCAACGAAAGTGGAAACGTGGTTTCTCGTCTCGCTCAAGGCGGCGAAAAGCGGCGTGATCGCCTCCATTATCCAGGGCACGGGCCGCGCCGTCGGCGAAGCAATGGCGATACTGATGGTGGCGGGCAATGTGGCGAACATGCCGTCGCTCTTTGCCTCCGTCCGGTTTCTCACGACCGCCATCGTCTCCGAAATGTCCTACGCCGCCTACGGCTCTCTCCAGCGCGACGCGCTCTTCTCCGTGGGTCTGGTGCTGTTCCTCTTCATTCTGCTCATTAACGCCGCGCTGCGGCTTCTCAGCGAAAGGAGCGCCAAAGCATGAGAAAGCTCCGGGATATTTTTCTGAAAGCAGCCCTCATCGCCGCGGCGGTGATAACAGGCGGTATTCTTCTCTTCCTGATCGGGATCATTTTGAAGCGCGGCGTGCCGCAGCTGAGCTGGTCGTTCCTCACGACGGCGACGAGCTATCTCACCGGGACGACCGGTATTCTCCCCAACATCTGCAACACGCTCTATCTCATTCTCATCGCCATGGGCGTGGCGCTGCCGCTCGGCGTTGGTGCAGCGGTGTATATCACCGAGTACGCGGAAAATCCCCGCGTCGTGCGGCTCATCAGCTTCGCCGCCGAAACGCTCACGGGCATCCCGTCCATACTCTTCGGATTGATCGGTATGCTCTTCTTCATCAAGCTCGGCGGTCTCAAGCAGGGCGTTCTCGCCGGCGGCCTTACGCTCGCGCTCATGGTTCTCCCTACGGTCATGGCGAACACGCGCGAGAGCCTGCTCGCCGTGCCGAGAGCTTACCGCGAAGGCGCTCTCGCGCTCGGCAGCGGCAAGTGGCACATGGTGCGCACCGTCGTACTGCCGAACGCCGTGGACGGCATCGTGACCGGGTGCATCCTCTCCGTCGGGCGCATCACCGGCGAGAGCGCGGCGCTCCTCTTCACCGCTGGCTTCGGTCTGCGGCTGCTGGGGTTCAAGGCGGCGCTCGAATCCTCCTCGGCGTCGCTTTCCGTGGCGCTGTATCTCTACGCAAGCGAGCAGGGCAAATTTGATATCGCCTTCGGCATCGCGGCGGTGCTGCTCGTGCTGACGCTCGCGCTCAATCTTCTCGCCTCGCTCACGGCGGGCAAGGCCAGAAAGGAACGGTAAAAGTTTATGGAACCCATTCTCAAAACACAGAAACTCGATCTGTGCTACGGCACGTCTCAGGCGCTCTACGGCATCGATACGGAGATCTTCCCGAACGAGATCACGGCGCTCATCGGTCCCTCTGGCTGCGGCAAGTCCACGTATCTCAAAACGCTCAACCGCATGAACGATCTCGTGCCGGGCTGTAAGATCGACGGCGCGGTGCTCTTTCACGGCCACAACGTTTACGGCGACAAGATCGACGTTACGGAGCTTCGCAGCCGCATCGGTATGGTGTTCCAGAAGCCGAACCCGTTCCCGATGAGCATTTACGACAACATCGCCTACGCCCCCCGGCTGCACGGCGTGCGCGGCCGCGCGGAGCTTGACGAGATCGTGGAACGGTCGCTCAAAAGCGCCGCCATCTGGGACGAGACGAAGGACAAGCTCAAAAAGAGCGCGCTCGGTCTCTCCGGCGGACAGCAGCAGAGACTGTGCATCGCCCGCGCGCTGGCCGCCGAGCCGGAGGTACTGCTGATGGACGAGCCGACGAGCGCGCTTGACCCGATCTCCACCGGGCGCATCGAAGAGCTGGCGCTCGAGCTCAAAAAGACGTACACCATCGTCATCGTCACGCACAACATGCAGCAGGCCGCGCGCATCTCGGATAAGACGGCGTTTTTCCTGCTCGGCAAGCTCGTGGAAATGGGCGATACGGCGAAGATATTCAACGAAGCCGAGGACAGCCGGACAAGGGATTACGTCCAGGGCAAATTCGGCTAATAAAAAAAGAAAAAGCCTCCCCTGTGTAAGGGGAGGTGGCAAAACCGAAGGTTTTGACGGAGGGGTTGTCGTTTTCCAAAGACTACAATCCCTCCGTCTCGCTTCGCTCGACAGCTCCCTTTACACAAGGGAGCCATTTTTTATACCGCCGAAACCTTGCGCTTGATGTCCATTGCCACGGCGGAAGCTTTCTCGGCGATATCGCCGAGCGTGTCGCCGCAGGGGATAACGGTGCACTCGTTCACCTCAAGATCGCGCTGCACGAGATACGCGTCCGCAAGTTCCTCCGCGGGCAGACGCAGCACCGGCACGCCGCGCGATGAAAAGAGCAGCGCCTTGTCCGGCGACACCTTGCCGCAGAACACGAGCCGCGAAGAGCCGGAGAGCGCGTCCAGATCGGCGAGAGAATCGCGCAGGCCCGGCGCCATGACCGGGACGATGCCCGCCATGCGCGCAATGGCCAGCGTAGCGGAAGGACCTGTGCCGGACGTCGATCCGCCGCCGACGAGCGCGGGGATCTGCGAGCGCGTGCAGCTGCCTCCGCTGCGGCAGAGCGTGTCCATATCCTGCTTGGAAAGTCCCGCCTTGAGCCGCCCGTTCACAATGCCGATGCAGCACGGCACGCAGTCGCGCCGGTAAAACGCCTGCTCGCACTCCTGCAGCGCCTCCAGATTGCGCGGATACGGCAGCTGCATGAAAAATCCGGTCTCGATGGCGATGATCGGCGTTCCCGCCTTGAGCGACGCCAGCACCGGCGGACACATATCCAGATATTTGCTTGCCATAGAGATTGCCTCCGTTTTTCTTTCTAACTAATTGTTCATCATAGCGTAAAAGCGCAAAAAATGCAATACCGCGGAAAATTCCCGGGTTGTTCATGCATTTGTCACAACTCCCCGCTATAATTAAGAAAATCCTTTGGAGAGGAGCGGCAGGTATGAGCGAAAAAACCACGCGCGAACGATCCGTCGGCTTTACCGACGCAAGCTATATACGGCAGGACGACGCGCCAAACATGCCGCGCTGCTACTCTTTTTCGGAAGATAAATCGTCCGGTACAAAAAAAATGCCAACGCTGCTCGGCGTGGCAGGGCTGTGTCTCGTCTTTTTCGTACTCGGCTCGCTGCTAACGACGGCGTTTTCCGATGCGGAAAAACCCGCCGTGAACACCCGATCCGCCGTTCCCTCGCCTTCATCGGAAACGGTCCAGACGGAAACGGTCCAGACCGGCGGCGATATTTCCGGCACCGCGGCGATCTCCGCCGCCGTGCATGCCGACACGCCCCCGTCCGCGACGAGCGCGCCCACCGGCGAACGGCCTTATCTCGGCGTGATCGTCCAGACCGTGAGCTGCGCCGCGGCGGAGTATTATAACCGCTCGGACAGCAACGCCATGGTCCCCGGCGTGCAGGTATACGCCGTGGAGGACGGCGGCCCGGCGTGTCTTGCGGGTCTTTGCAGCGGCGACATCATCATCCGGCTGGACGGCACCGACATTGCCTCCGCCGCTGATCTCACAGCCGCGGAAAACAGTCTTTCCCCCGGCTATGAAGCGGTGCTCACCGTCTACCGCAGCGGGGAATACCGGCAAGTCCCGGTCGTGTTCGGCGAATTGCCGGACGAGAACGATGAGACGGACGGCTGGTGTGATTTTGATAACGCCTGGTAATCAGTCATACAATAAACTCCTTCGGCTTTTGCCTGCGGCAAAACCCACCTCCCCCTATCGAGGGGAGGCAAGTGAGTTTGCGGATAACCGGCTTGCCCCCTAACAGGGGGGCTGGCACGGCGCAGCCGTGACTGAGGGGTTCCGACCTCCCCACCTTCTGGGGAGGTTTTTTTCTTGCAAACGACACGATAAAGGTGTATTCTCTATACTTATGGACGCCATAATCAAAGCTATAGGAAAAACACCCTCCCTTGCTACCCTCCCTCTGAGGGTCGAGGAGGGCTATTTGCCTGCCCTTTTGACCCAATCGGGCGGCGCGATGCGCGCTCTCGGCGCGGCAATGCTCCGCCGCGAGACCGACCGGCCCATCTTCGTTCTCTGCACCGATGACTCGAACGCCGGAACGCTCGCCGCCGATCTCGAAGCGCTGCTCGGCGAGAGCGTCGTGCAGCTCACCGGGCGCGATCTCGCGCTGCGCGATATCGAGGTCGTATCCCGGCAGGAGGAGCAGCGGCGGCTGCGCGCGCTCGACGCGCTCTATGCCGGAGCAAGCGTCGCGGTGTGCACCGTTTCCGGCCTTCTGCAGCGCACGCTGCCGCCGGATATTCTCGAAAACGCCGCCTTTACGCTCCGTCTCGGCGAGGGCGAGGGTCCCGAAGCGCTCGAGCCGCGTCTGCTCGCGTGCGGCTACCGCCGCAGCGACATGGTGGAAGGTCCCGGCCAGTTCTCCCGCCGCGGCGGTATTCTCGATATCTTCTCCCCCGGCGCGGAGCGCCCCGTGCGCGCCGAGTTCTGGGGCGATGAGATCGACTCCATGGGCTTTTTCGATACCGACACGCAGCGCCGCGCCGAGAATATCGAATCCTTCCGCGTGCTGCCCGCGTGCGAAGCGCTCGTCGATCCAAACCGCGCCGAGAGCATCGCCAAGGCGCTTCTGAGCCGTGCCGTGCGTGCTGAGCGGCGCGAGCAGACCGAGCTTGCCCGCCGTTTACGCCGCGATGCGGAGCTTATTTCCACCGGCGCGCCCCTGCCGTGGAGCGACCGGTATCTCCCGGAATTATACAGTGAGTATTCAACGGCGCTCGACTTTATCGCGCCGGACGCCATCGTTTATATCGACGCGCCGAACCGCTGCGCCGAGAAAGCCAAGGAAATTTCCGACTCTCTCGCGGACGATCTGAAGATCCTGCGCGAGGGCGCGTTCCCGGTCGCGGAGACCGGCGATTACCTCCTGCCGTGGAAGGATGCGTGCGAAAAGATCGCGGACTTCGCGGTCGTGATGGCGGACGCCTTCAGCGCCGGGCGCTATCCCCTCTCTCCCCGGTCGGTGCTCGATACGAACGTCCGCCAGCTCCCGAGCTACGGCGGCAGCGCGGAAACGGCGCTCGCCGACGTGCAGCGGTATCTGGAAAACGATTTCCGCGTCGTGGTGTTCGCCTCGGACGAGAGAAGAGCGGACGTACTCGCCGCGATGCTCGAGCGAAACGGCATACCGCCGCTGCGCGGCTTCCCGAACGGCGCTCTGCCGCCGGAGGGACGCGCTACGGTCGCGGTGGGCGCGCTCTCCGCGGGTCTCGAAGCGCCGGAGGCGCACCTTGCCGTGCTGACCGACACGCAGATCGCCGCGGGCGCGCTGCGAAGCCGCAAGCGCCGTCGCGCCATGGCGGACCGCGAAAAGCTCGGCTCCTGCGCCGATCTCTCCGTCGGCGATCTCGTGGTGCACGAGCACCACGGCATCGGCCGCTTTGCCGGCATTTTCAAGCTGCCGGTGGACGGCGTCGAGAAGGACTACATTAAAATATGTTACGCCGGGTCGGACAGCCTGTACGTTCCGGCGACGCAGCTCGACCTTGTGTCGAAATACATCGGCGGCGGCGAGGACCGCCCCGTGAAGCTCTCGCGCATGGGCGGCGCGGAGTGGAAAAAGACGACGAGCCGCGCCAAGGCCGCGGCGAAGGAGCTCGCCGCCGAGCTCACGAAGCTCTATGCCGCGCGCGCCCGCACGCCGGGCTATGCCTTCGCGCCGGACAGCCCGTGGATGACGGAGTTTGAGGAGTCGTTCGGCTACGCCGAAACGGACGATCAGCTCCGGTGCATCCAGGAGATCAAGGACGACATGGAAAAGAGCGTCCCGATGGACCGCCTGCTCTGCGGCGACGTCGGCTACGGCAAAACGGAAGTCGCGCTGCGCGCGGCGATGAAGTGCATTTTAGACGGCAAGCAGTGCGCGGTCCTCGTGCCCACCACGGTGCTCGCCCGCCAGCATTACCAGACCGCGATGCGACGCTTTTTCGGCTACCCGGTCGAGATCGCGCTCCTTTCGCGCTACAGCACGCCCAGCCAGAAAAAGGATATTCTCAAAAAGACGCTCGCGGGCAGCGTCGATCTTCTCATCGGCACGCACAGCCTGCTGCAAAAGAGCGTCGCTTTCAAGGATCTCGGCCTTCTCATCGTGGACGAGGAGCAACGCTTCGGCGTGTCGCACAAGGAAAAGCTCAAGGAAATGTCGAAGGGCGTCGATGTGCTGACGCTCTCGGCAACGCCGATCCCGCGCACGCTCAATATGGCGCTCTCGGGTCTTCGCAGTATGTCCACCATCGAAGAGCCGCCGCGCGACCGCCAGCCGGTGCAGACGTTCGTGATGGAGCAGGACGAAAAGGCCGTGTGCGACGCCATCCGGCGCGAGCTTCTGCGCGGCGGGCAGGTATACTATCTTCACAACCGCGTGGAGAACATCGAGCATGTGGCGCTGCGGCTGCAAAAGCAGCTCGGCGGCGGTGTTTCCGTCGGCGTGGCGCACGGCAAAATGGACGAGGAACAGCTCTCCCGCGTCATGGACGACATGGTCGAGGGCAAGATCCAGGTGCTCGTCTGCACAACGATCATCGAGACCGGCATCGATATCCCGAACGTCAACACGCTCATCGTGGAGGACGCCGACAAGCTCGGCCTTGCCCAGCTCCACCAGCTGCGCGGGCGCGTCGGACGCAGCGCGCGGCGCGCGAGCGCGTATCTGCTCTACCGCCCGGACAAGGCGCTCACGGAGATCGCCGAAAAGCGCCTCACCGCCATCCGCGAGTTTGCCGAGTTCAACGCCGGGTTCCAGATCGCCATGCGCGATCTCGAGATCCGCGGCGCGGGCAACCTTCTCGGCGCGGAGCAGTCGGGCCACATGATGGACGTCGGCTACGATATGTACTTAAAGCTGCTCGAAGAGGCTGTGCTGGAGGAAAAGGGCGAAAAACCGCCCGTGCGCACCGAGTGCGCCGCCGATCTCTCCGTCACGGCGAACATCCCGGAAAAATATGTCCCGAGCGCCGAGCAGCGCATGGACCTTTACCGCCGCATCGCCCTCATCCGTACCGAGGCGGATGCCGACGATCTCACCGACGAGCTCATCGACCGCTTCGGCGATCCGCCGAGCGCGGTGAACGCGCTCATCCACGTGGCACTGCTGCGCGGCGAGGCCGGACGCGCCGGTATCTCGGACATCTCCCAGAAGGGAAACATGCTCTATTTCAAGGTAGAGAATTTCGACATGGAAACGCTTTCCGCGCTCTATGCGCAGAAGGAGTTCAAAAACCGCGTCAAGCTCGAAGCCGGACGCGAGCCGCGGCTGGGGCTGAAGCTCCGGCCCGGCGCGAGACCCATTCCGGAGGCCCGCGCGCTCATCGCCGCGTGGCATGAACTGCAAAAACCGGCGGCGGATCCCGCCGCGGAAAAGGAGTAAAAACCTATGAAAGCAAAGAAACTTCTCGCCCTGCTGATGAGCCTTGTGCTGCTGCTCGGCGCGCTCACCGTCCCGGCGCTCGCCGCCGACGAGGAAACTGCATCCCCCGAAGCGACCGAAGCGTCCGCTGAGAGCGCGTCGTACAACGCTTCCGCCGACACCTCCGCCGAGGACGCGCAGGCCGCGCTGCAGGCGCAGTATGCGCAGATCGAAGCCCAGCTCGACGCGGCCAGCAAAAAGTACGACGGCTCCGCCGTCGTAGCGACGGTGAACGGGCGGGAGATCACCTGGAAGCTCTGCTACTATCTCATCGCCAGCATGACGAGCCAGTTCATCAACTCCACCATGTCGATCCCCGACTTTACCACCGATGTGGGCGACGGCACGACGCTGCAGGAAGCGATGCACGATGCGCTCGAAGCGCGCATGAAGTATTACACCGTCCCGCTCACCGAAGCGGAAGAGCGCGGTCTGACCGAAACGGTGAACGCCGAGGTCGAGACGCAGTGGCAGAGCGTCGTGGAGCAGTACGGCAGCGTAGATGCGCTGATGGAAGCTATCGAGAGCGCGTATCTTGACGAGGCGACCTACCGCACGCTCCTTTCGAGCAACGCTGCGTTCAACGCCATCATGGAAAATTCCTACGGCTTGAACGGCGAAAAGCTCTCCGATGAGGACGTGCTCGCCTGGGCGAACGACAATAACTATCTCCGCTGCAAGCACATCCTCTTCCTCACGCAGAACGACGACGGCACCGACAAGACCGACGAGGAGAAGGCGGAGATCCGCAAGGAGGCCGAGGCGACGCTCAAAGAGCTGCGCGCGCTCGAGTCCGACCGCGAGGCGCTTCTGGCGCGCTTTGATGAGCTGATGGCGGACGCCGACGACCCCGGCATGACCACCTTCCCGGACGGCTACATATTCACGGAAAACCAGATGGTGCAGGAGTTTGAGGACGGAACTCGCGCGCTCGAGGAGTACGCGATCTCCGATATCGTGGAGACGAGCTACGGCTATCATATCATCCTCCGTCTGCCGCTCGATCCCGAGGGAAAGACCCTCTCGCAGGATTCCGGCACCGGCGAATATATGACGCTGCGCGCCGACGCCGCCAACGAGCTTTTCAACACGATGCTCCTTGACTGGATCGACACCGCCGAGGTCGAATGGCAGGACGATTTCGGCACGATGGATTATAATGAGCTGTTCGCCGTTCCCGAAGACGATGCAGCGCCGGAGACTAAATCGGCCAACGTGTGGATGTACGTCGCCATTGCCGCGATCGTTGTAGTCGTCGCGCTGGCGGCGGTGCTGCTCGGCAGGAAAAAGCCTGCCGAGCCGGAAGTGACGGAGACCGCCGAGACTGCGGAAGCACCTGCCGAAGAGCCGAGCGCCGAGTCGGAAGAGGCCCCGACGGAGACGGAAGCGCTTGCCGATACAGAAGGGACGGAGACCGCGCCGGAGGAATCTCCCGCCGAAGCGGAACCGGAAACGAAAAAGGAAGAGGACGAATGATCCTCTTCCATTACTCCGTGGACTCCTACACGGACTCGCCCAGTCTCACGAACGACTTTGCCGGGCATTATAAATACGCCGAACCGTTCCTGCTCGCGCTTGAGCGCGGGCGGCAGGTGTTCGACGCGGTGTTCTATTCCGCGATGTACGCTTCCCGCGATCTCGTCGATCTCGGGCTGCGCAAAAACGAGAACTACCGCAAGGACGCCGTCGAGGGCATCTTTGAGTACGTCCGCCGGACGGAGTTCGGCGGCGTGCCGGTGAGCCGCCTGCACTGCGTGTATTACTGCGCTTCCCTGGAAGAGGCGCGGAAATACGCCTGGGATGACGCGCTCAAAGGCGGCGGCTTTACGAAGGAGCAGGTAAAGCTGCTCACCGTGGAAACGCCCGAAGAGCGGACCTATGCTTACGACCAGGAGTTCTATAACGCCGCGATGAAGGCCGTGGAGAAAAACGACATCGACGCGGTGTTTGCTCTCGCGCGGAAATACTTTGCGCTCGAGCGCACCGAAAACCCGCTCATCGAGATCCTCGCCGACGGCGAAAACCGCGTGCTGAACGTTGAGACATACTGATAGAAAACCCCTCCGTCAAAAGCAAGACCTTTGACGGAGGGGCTTTTTGTACTCAAGTGTTTTCGTGCCTTGCGAGATGCCGCTTGATGGCCTGGAACGTTTCGTCGCTGATGTAGTGCTCCACGCGGCAGGCGTCCTCGGCGGCAGTCTTCTCGCTCACGCCGAGCAGGGTGAACATCTTCGTGAGACAGGTGTGCCGTTCAAAAATATGCTGCGCGCGCTCGCGCCCTTTATCCGTGAGCGTGATCGCGCCGAACTTGTCCACCGTGATGTATTCCTGCTTCTTCAAAATGCCGATCGCCCGGCTGACCGAGGGCTTCGAGTAGCCAATGTATTCGCTCACGTCGATCGAGCGCACGACCGGCAGAGAGCGCGAAAGGCGGTATATGGTTTCGAGGTACATTTCCCCGGATTCCTGCATGACCATGAGAAAAAAACTCCGTTTCATTGGATGATTATCTATTACCATATCACATTCGTTTCCGAAAAACAAGCGAAATTCCAACGGCATGCCATATCGGGACCCGTCCTTTTGTGCCGAATATACAAAGATAAAAAAAGGCGGTGTTCCCTCTTGACAAGTTAGCCCGGGTTAACTATTATATAAGGCGGTTAGTGAGGGCTAACCGCTTATTTTTGCGCATATGTTAGCTTGAGCTAACATTTGGAAGGAGGATGCGGCATGATGCCGTTGGTACTGGCGAATGTCGGCGAACCGCAGATCGTAAAGCGCATCGGCGGAAACCCGGAGACGAAGCGTCATCTTGAGGATCTTGGCTTCACCGTCGGCGGCGAGGTCTGCATCGTGAGCACGCTGGGCGGAAACGTGATCGTGAAAGTCAAGGAGTCCCGCGTCGCCGTCAGCGACGAGCTGGCGCGCAAGATCATGGTTTAATCAAAGAAAATATTAAATAAGGAGGCAATGGCATGAAAACTCTGCGCGAAGTGCCGGTCGGCGCGACGGTCAAGGTCGTGAAGCTCCATGGCGAGGGTGCGGTGAAGCGCCGCATCATGGACATGGGCATCACGAGAGGCACCCAGGTCTACGTCCGCAAGGTAGCGCCCCTCGGCGACCCCATCGAAGTCACCGTCCGCAACTACGAGCTTTCGATCCGCAAGGCGGACGCCGAGATGATCGAGGTCGAGTAAAAAATCTTTCGGGGAGACCCCCCAATTTTTTCGAGCAGCGGTTAGCGAGAGCAAACCGCAGAAAAGCTTTTGAGAGCAGAAAGGAAGCGTGAAAATGGATTTGCGCATCGCCCTTGCGGGCAACCCGAACAGCGGCAAAACCACCCTGTTCAACGCTCTGACCGGCTCCAACCAGTTCGTCGGCAACTGGCCGGGCGTCACGGTCGAGAAGAAGGAAGGCAAGCTCAAAGGTCATGACGGTGTCATCATCACCGACCTTCCGGGCATTTATTCTCTGTCCCCCTACACGCTGGAGGAAGTCGTAGCGAGAAATTACCTCATCGGCACGCGCCCCGATGCCATTTTGAACATCATCGACGGCACGAACCTCGAGCGCAACCTTTACCTCACCACTCAGCTCACCGAGCTCGGCATCCCCGTGGTGCTGGCGGTGAACATGATGGACGTCGTCCGCAAGAACGGCGACAAGATCGACACCAAGGAGCTGTCCCGTCAGCTCGGCTGCCCGGTCGTGGAGATCTCCGCGCTGAAGGGCGACGGCGTCAAGGAAGCTGCCGAGACCGCCATCAAAGCCGCGAAGAGCGGCAAGACCATCCCGATGCACAAGTTCTCCGGCCCGGTCGAGCACGCCATTGCCCACATCGAAGAGGCTGCCGTGCACACCATGCCCGAAGAGCAGCAGCGCTGGTACGCCGTCAAGGTGTTCGAGCGCGACGATAAGGTCCTCGAGTCTCTGAACATTCCGGCCGACGTCAAAGCTCACATCGAGCAGGACATCGAGGCCGCCGAGAAGGAGCTCGACGACGACGCCGAGAGCATCATCACCAACGAGCGCTACGTTTACATCGCCGAGGTCATCAAGGCCTGCTACAAGAAGAAAAACGCCGGTCAGCTGACCACCTCCGATAAGATCGACAAGATCGTCACGAACCGCTGGCTGGGTCTGCCCATCTTCGCGGTCGTCATGTTCCTCGTTTACTGGATCGCCATGGTCGCCGTCGGCGCCCCCGCGACCGACTGGGCCAACGACGGTCTGTTCGGTGACGGCTGGCACCTGTTCGGCATCGGCTCCGCCGCGTACAACGAAGTCGCTGAGCAGTACAGCGACGCTTCCGCCATCGTGGACGGCTACGACGCTTACGTCGAAGAAAACGGCGCCGCCCCCGAAAACGAATTTACTTACGAAGTAGAAGACGAAGAGACCCTCGAAGTCACCGAAGAGACCGCGACGCTCAAGGATTACGAAGAAGCGCTCGCCACGCTCGACGAGATCGGCGAAGAGCCCGATCCGGCGGACTACGGTGTCTGGGTCCCCGGCATCCCCGTGCTGATCGGCAACGCTCTTGAGACGGCCGGCGCTGCGGAATGGCTCAGCGGCCTGATCCTTGACGGTATCGTCGCCGGTGTCGGCGCGGTGCTCGGCTTCGTGCCGCAGATGCTCGTCCTCTTCCTGCTCCTCGCATTCCTCGAAGCCTGCGGCTACATGGCCCGTATCGCGTTCGTTCTCGACCGTGTGTTCCGCAAGTTCGGCCTTTCCGGTAAGTCCTTCATCCCGATGCTCATCGGCGTCGGCTGCGGCGTGCCGGGCGTCATGGCCTCGCGTACCATTGAAAATGAGCGCGACCGCCGTATGACGATCATGACCACCACGTTCATCCCCTGCGGCGCGAAGGTCCCGTTCATCGCCATGATCGCCGGTGCGATCTTCGGCGGCAGCGCCTGGGTCTCCACCTCCGCTTACTTCATCGGCATGGCCGCCATCGTTATTTCCGGCATCATGCTCAAGAAGACCAAGATGTTCGCCGGCGACCCCGCTCCGTTCGTTATGGAGCTGCCCGCCTACCACTGGCCGACACTCGGCAACGTTCTCCGCAGCATGTGGGAGCGCGGCTGGAGCTTCATCAAGAAGGCCGGCACGATCATCCTTCTCTCCACCATCTTTGTCTGGTTCACTACGTACTTCGGCTGGGTCGACGGCCAGTTCCAGATGCTGTCTGAGGACCAGATCGACTACTCCATCCTCGCGGCCATCGGCGGCGCGATCTGCTGGATCTTTGCTCCTCTCGGCTGGGGCAACTGGCAGGCGACGGTCGCTTCCATCACCGGTCTCGTTGCCAAGGAAAACATCGTCGGCACGCTCGGCATCCTCTACGCCGCCGGCGAAGGCACGGTGTGGCAGCACATCGGCGCGGCGTTCACCCCGATCACCGGCTACTCGTTCCTCGTGTTCAACCTGCTGTGCGCCCCCTGCTTCGCGGCCATCGGCGCTATCAAGCGCGAGATGAACAACGCCAAGTGGACCTGGTTCGCCATCGGCTACCAGTGCGTGTTCGCTTACGCCGTCGCGCTGATGATCAACCAGTTCGGCGGACTCTTCACCGGCAATGTCAACGTTATCGGTCTGATCTTCGCTGTGCTCGTGCTCGCGTTTATCATCTACATGCTCTTCTTCAAAAAGTACAGCGAGGCCACCCGTCTCAGCGACAAGGCTGTTAAGTAATCAATCCTCTCCAACAAGCAAGTCCTCAAAGGAGGTAAGGTTTCATGCTCAGCTGGATCATGGAAAATATCGGAACGATCCTCATTACGATCGTTCTGGCGGTAATTGTCGTATTGATCATACGCTCGCTCGTTAAGGACAAGAAACAGGGAAAGTCGTCCTGCGGCGGAAACTGCGGCCATTGTCCGATGTGCGGCTCCTGCCACGAAGGAGGAAAACATCATGGTTAAAACCGTACTCACGATCGACGGAATGGCTTGCGGAATGTGCGAAAGTCATGTGAATGACGCCATCCGCAATGCCCTCCGCGTGAAGAAAGTCACCTCGTCTCATGCAAAAGGCGAAACGGAGATCCTCTCCGAAGAGCCGCTGAGCGAAGCAGAGCTGCATCGTGTGCTTGATGGCGCCGGGTACACGATCACGGCGATCCGCTCGGAGCCTTATGAGAAGAAGAAATTCTCTCTTTTTGGGAAAAAGTAAATAAGGCGAGAACACCCCGATGGAGCGATCCATCGGGGTGTTCTCATACCTTGTAACAGTCCCCTTTGCACAAGGGGGCTGGTTTTTAATCATTCCCACAGCTTCTTCGGGTACACACCCTTCGCCTTCATATCCGCTACGGCGGCCTGGACGCGCGGGAGATCCTCGCGGTACGTCACGCCGTACCACGTCTCCTCGCACGGCAGCACCTGCACGCGCGCAAGGCCCGCGTGCATCTCCTTATCCGCGACCCACGGCAGGAAGTACTCCGCCTTGAGCGGATTCTTCGGCAGGATCTCGCGGAGAAATTCATCGAACCGCTCGGTGAACGCGCCCATCATCCGCTTCCGGAAGCCCCAGAAGTTCATGGATACGAGCGTGTCGCCGGGAAGATCGATATATGTCTCGCCGTCGGTCGTGTAGGCGGCGTGGTCGCCGCGCTTTTCGATGTGCGTCCGCTCGGTGATCGAGGTGAGGAAGCCGTTTTCCGTCTCGCACACGCCGCGCGCAACGTAGCCGTTTTCGGTCACGGTATTGCGCATGCGGTAGCCGACCATGGCATTCTCGCTCTCCGCCATGGGCTCGGCGAGGAATGCGTACAGCGCGCGGAACGCCCCCGCGCCGTAGAAGTCATCGGCATTGATAACGGCGAACGGGCCGTCGATCACGTCCCGGCAGGCGCGCACGGCGTGCGCCGTGCCCCATGGCTTTTCCCGTCCTTCGGGAACGGTGAACCACTCCGGCACGTCGTCCGGCGACTGGAACACATACCGCACGTCCATCCGGCTCTCTACATGGCTGCCGACGATGGCGCGGAAATCCGCCTCGCGTTCTTTTTTGATGACGAACACGACCTTGCGGAAGCCCGCCTGATATGCGTCGTACAGCGAGAAGTCCATGATGATCTCGCCGTTATCGCCCACGGGCGTGATCTGCTTGAGCCCACCGAAGCGGCTGCCCATACCGGCGGCCATAATGATAAGCGCAGGGTTTTCCATAGAGGATTCCTCCGGGATATATACAGAGTTTTTTTACATTGTAAGACCCGCCGGGATATCCCGGCGGGTCGGGGTTTTTGTGAGAGGGCGATCAGAGAAGCAGGGACTTCTCGGTCTCGCGGTCGAAGAGGTGGATGCTGTCTTCGTGCAGCTCGAGAGAGACCTGCTGGCCGTAAGACGGGATGGCGTCCAGTTCGAGCGTCGGGACGATGACGACGGCATCGTGGCCGGCGGCGGTGAGGTGCAGATGCACGCTCGAACCCATCATCTCAGACACGTCCACGCACGCGGGGATGCCGCCGGTCTTTGCGAGCACGATGTGCTCCGGACGGATGCCGAGCGTCACGGGGCCGGACTTCACGTCGTTGCGGAGGAGCGCGGCCTGCTTATCCTCGGTGAGCTTCACCTGCTCGCCGCAGACCTCGACGGTGTATTTATCGCCGTCGCGCTTGAGCTCGGCGTCGAAGAAGTTCATCTGCGGCGTGCCGATGAATCCGGCGACGAAGAGGTTGGCGGGCTTGTCGAACACTTCCTGCGGCGTGCCGATCTGCATGATGAAGCCGTCGCGCATGATGACGATGCGGTCGCCGAGCGTCATGGCCTCGGTCTGGTCGTGGGTGACGTAGATGAAGGTCGTGTCGATCTTGTCGCGCAGCTTGATGATCTCGGCGCGCATCTGGTTGCGGAGCTTGGCGTCGAGGTTGGAGAGCGGCTCGTCCATGAGGAACACCTTGGGGCTGCGCACGATGGCGCGGCCGATGGCGACGCGCTGGCGCTGGCCGCCGGAGAGCGCCTTCGGCTTACGGTCGAGCAGCGCGGTGATGTCGAGGATCTCCGCGGCCTCGCGGACTTTTTTGTCGATCTCGGCCTTCGGGAGCTTCTTGAGCTTGAGCGAGAACGCCATGTTCTCGTAAACGGTCATGTGGGGGTAAAGAGCGTAGTTCTGGAATACCATGGCGATGTCGCGGTCCTTGGGGGCCACGTCGTTCATGCGCTTGCCGTCGATGAAAAGATCGCCCGAGGTGATCTCCTCGAGACCGGCGATCATGCGCAGCGTCGTTGATTTGCCGCAGCCGGACGGACCGACGAGCACGATAAATTCCCGGTCGGCGATATCCAGCGAGAACTGCTGCACCGCAACGACACCCTCTTCGGTGATCTGCAGGTTGTGCTTCTTCTCGGGAGCTTCGCCTTTTTTCTTCTTCGTGCCGCCCTGATTGGGATAGACCTTCTTGATGTCTACCAGACGTACTTCTGCCATGCGTACCGATCCTGACCTGAGAGCCTCCGCTTGCTCAGACCTTACCTCCGCCAAATATGTACGGAGGCTATACGGCAGGTCTCCACACTGCCGCACCGCGGATCCTGCGGGGAAAACTGACTCCTTTCATCGAACCGCGTACCGCTCGTAAGGTGGAGAGCGGAAGCCGTTCGGTTATTGTATCTAACGTACCATAAAACCGTTTCCAACGCAACCCCTGTTATGGCATTTCGCCAAAACTTTACATAGTTTTTGCCTGCATCGCGCGCAGCACCTCGTCGATCCGGTGTGCAACGGCGATGAAGTCCGCTTCGGTGTACCCCTTTGTCGTCATCGCGGCGGTGCCGATGCGCACGCCGGAGGTCTGCTGGGGCGAGCGCGTCTCGTTGGGAACGCAGTTTTTGTTGAGCGTGATGCCGTGGCGGTCGAGCTCGTCCTGCACCGCCTTGCCGGTGAGCCCCGTTTTCGTGAGATCGAGCAGAAACAGATGGTTGTCCGTGCCGCCGGTCACAACGTCGTAGCCCATTTTCCGGAACTCGGCGCACATCGCGCGGCAGTTTCGCACAACGGCGTGGATGTATTCGCGGTATTCGTCCGTGCACGCTTCCTCGGCGGCGACGGCCTTGCCTGCGATCACGTGCTCGAGCGGCCCGCCCTGCGTGCCGGGGAACACGGCGCTGTCCACCTTCTTTGCAAGCTCCGGTTTGCAGAAGATCATGCCGCCGCGCGGCCCGCGCAGCGTTTTGTGCGCCGTGGTCGTGATGATGTCGGCAAGACCGAACGGCGACGGGTGATCCCCCGCCGCGACGAGCCCCGCGATGTGCGCCATGTCCACCATGAAGTACGCTCCCGCGCTTTTGGCAATGTCCGCAAAGCGTGCAAAATCGATCACGCGGCTGTACGCCGAGGCGCCCGCGAGAATGAGCTTGGGCCTGTATTCGGCGGCCTTGCGCTCCACGTCCGCAAAGTCGATAAAGCCCTGAGCGTCCACATCGTAGAATTTCATATCGAAGAGCTTGCCGCTGAAGTTGACGGCGGAGCCGTGCGTCAGGTGGCCGCCGTTATTGAGCGACATGGCGAGGATCGTGTCGCCCGGCTGCAATACGCTCATATACGCCGCGAGATTCGCGTTCGAGCCGCTGTGCGGCTGGACGTTCACGTGGTAGTCGGTATGAAATACCTTTTTCCACATGGCGCAGCAGTATTCCTCGAGATCGTTGACGATCTCGCATCCGCCGTAGTAGCGGCCCCGGTTGCCGGAAACACGCTCGGCGGGGTAGCCCTCGGCATACTTGTTCGTGAGGCACGAGCCGACGGCGCGAAGAACGTTTTCGCTCACGAAGTTCTCGCTTGCGATCAGCTCGACGGTCGCGTCCTGCCGCGCCTGCTCGCGGGCAATATAGTCGAATACTTTGGATTCCATGGGTTGTCTCCTTTTGTGGAGTAAAAGGCCCCCTTGTGTAAAGGGGGCTGTCAGCCGCATGGCTGACTGAGGGATCGTAAATTTCCGAACGGGATAGCTCCCATAGTGTCGTGCCTTACAATCCCTCCGTCACGGCGCAAAACGCCGTGCCACCTCCGCCCCCCTCTCTGTCGCCTTCGGCGACTTCTCTCCCCGCCGGAGAGAGTCTGCCCTTTACACAAGGGAGGCTTTAAGGCTGTCGTTATTTCTCCGCCGCAAACCCGTTCGGGTTTTTGCTTTGCCAGTTCCAACTGTCGCGGCACATGTCCTCGAGAGAGCATTCCGCCTTCCAGCCGAGCTCCCGCTCGGCCTTGCCCGGGTCGCAGTAGACCTCGGCGACGTCCCCGGCGCGGCGCGGGGCGATCTTGTACGGAACCTTCTTCCCCGTCGCATTTTCAAAGGCATGCACCATGTCGAGCACGCTGTAGCCGCGGCCGGTGCCGAGATTGAATACGTGGACGCCCGGATGAGCAGCCATATAGTCCATCGCTGCGACGTGGCCGCGCGCGAGATCGACGACGTGCAGATAGTCGCGCACACCCGTGCCGTCCGGCGTGGGATAGTCGTTGCCGAATACGTTCAGATACTCGCGCCGCCCGGCGGCGGTCTGGGCGATATACGGCATCAGATTGTTCGGGATGCCGCGCGGGTCCTCGCCGATGAGCCCGCTTGGGTGCGCGCCGACGGGGTTGAAGTACCGCAGCAGCATGACGGTCCACTCGCCGTCGGCCTTCGCCGTGTCGGTGAGGATCTGCTCGCTCATGTACTTCGTCCAGCCGTAAGGATTCGTGCAGCCGCCGGTGCGGGCACTCTCATCCACGGGCATGGCGTTGTCCGGCGAATACACCGTCGCGGACGAGGAGAAGAGGATCTTCTTCACGCCGTGCGCCGCCATCGTCTGGCAGAGATGGATGGTCGTGCCGAGATTGTTGTTATAATACCGCAGCGGCTGCTGTACCGACTCCCCTACCGCCTTGAGCCCGGCGAAGTGGAGCACGCAGTCAAACTGGTGGGTATCGAAAAGCTCGTTGAGGGCCGCGCGGTCCAAAAGATCCATTTCGTGAAATTCGAGCGTCTTTCCGGTGATGCGCTCAACGCGCCGCAGGCACTCCGCATTGGAGTTGACGAGATTGTCCGCCACCACGACCGAGTGCCCCGCGTTCAGAAGCTCCACACAGGCATGGCTGCCGATGTATCCGGCGCCGCCGGTAACGAGAACGTTCATAAAAACGACCTCCTGTTTGATTTGATTTATACTCTTATATATTATATATATTACCTAAAAATCCCCGCTCTTTCAAGAGCGGAGATTCCCAGAGAAAACGAAATTTTCCTTGAATTTTTTGCTTATTTTTCACTCAGCTCGAGATCGGCCTCGTCCACGTGGTAGAGCTCCTTTTTGGAGAGCGCGTCGTACATGACGGGCACGACATAGAGCGTCATAAGCGTGGCGTACAGCAGTCCGCCGATGCACGTTACGGCGAGCGGCTGGATGAGCGACGTCGCCTCGCTCTGGCCGAGCGCCATGACGATGAGACCGAGGATGGTCGTGATGCTCGTCATCAGGATCGGGCGCAGACGGGTGACGGCGGCGTCCGCGATCGCGTCGCGCCGGTCCATGCCGCCGATGCGAAGCTGGTTGATGTAATCCACGAGCACGATGCCGTTATTCACGATGATGCCGACGAGCATGATCATGCCGAGCATGGAGAGCAGGTTGATCTCCAGCCCCGCGATGAGCAGCGCGAGGAAGCCGCCGGTGAACGCGAGCGGGATCGTGAACATGACGATGAACGGCGATTTGAGATCCTGGAACTGCGCGACCATTACGAGATATACGAGCAGGATACCGATCGCGAGCATGATGACCAGTTGTTTCAGCGCTTCCACAATGGATTCGCGTTCGCCGGTGAAGCCGACGGTCGTGCCGTCCGAGGGCGTGAACGAAGCGAGCGCTTCCTCGGCGGCGTCCGTCACGAGCGTGACGTTGTATCCGTCGGCGATGTCGGCGGTCACGTCGATGTACCGGCGCTGGTTGAGACGGTGGATGCTCGAAAGGCTCTCGGTCTCCTCGAGCGTGGCAATGTCCTTGAGCGCGACGGAGTGGACCGTGCCGTCCTTTGCTGTCACATCAAACGTGAGAGAGCGGACGTATTCGGGCGTGATCTTGTCCTTCCCGGCAGTCTGGACGCTGACGGCGTAGGTGTCGCCGCCGTCTGAAAGCTCGATGAGATCGGCCGAGCCGGTGAGCGCCGACGCCACCTGCATATACACCTGCGCCACGGTGAGCTGTTCCCTCGCCGCCTTTTCCTTGTCCACGGTGAAGTGCAGCTCGGCGGTGGGTTCCTCTTCCCCGGCGGCGACGTTCTCCGTTCCTTCAACGCCGCGCAGCACATCGGCCACGGCGTCGGCGGTCTCACGCAGATCGTCGAGATCGTTGGAGTATACGCGCACCGTGATACCGCTGCTCGTGAGCATCTGCGTCATCGAGGACATGAGCGAGTTCGCGTCCGCGTTCACGTCGGCGTCCATGTCGGCGCATTTCTCGTTGATCTCTTTGGCGACGCGGCTCGCCTTATATCCCTTTTCGAGCAGGACATAGAACGAAACGTCGCCGTCGGAGGCCATGAACGAAAGGCTCGACCCGGCGCTGTCGCCGATGGTGCCGCCGACGGTCTCAACGCCCGGCACGGTGAGCATCCGCGCCGCCGCCTCGTCCGCCGCGGCGGTCGTTTCGGCAAAGGAGCTGCCCTCCGGCATCGTGAGCGTTACCATCATCTGCTCCATCTCCATATCGGGGAGGAACGTGAAGCCCTTCGTGAGCACCGCGGCGCAGCTCGCCGCGAGCAGCGCCACGGCGGTGAGCAGCGTGACGGCCTTGTGATTCACCGCCCAGAGGACGGACTTTTTGTATTTCGGCATGAAGCGCGTGAACGCCGTCTCGCTCTGGGGCTTCGCGTGCGCGAGCAGCTTGCTTGCGAGCGCCGGGACGAGCGTGAGCGCCACGATGAGACTGGCGATCAGCGCATAGCTGAGCGTGAGCACCATGTCGGTGAAGAGCTCGCGCGTAAGGCCCTCTACGAACGCGATCGGGACAAAAACGCAGATCGTCGTGAGCGTGGAGGCCGCGATCGCGCCGCCGACCTGCCGTGCGCCGGATACGGCGGACTTGACTGACGATTCGCCGAGCGCGCGCAGGCGGTACGTATTTTCGATAACGACGACGGAATTGTCCACCAGCATGCCGACCGATATCGAAAGACCGGAGAGCGACATGATGTTGATGGAAACGCCGGTGAAGTACATGAGGGAGAGCGCGAATAGCAGGCTGATCGGGATCGAGCAGAGCGTGATGACCGTGGGCCGCCAGTCGCGCAGGAAGAGGAAGAGGATGACGACCGAGAAGAGCGCGCCCCAGAGAAGGCTCGAAAGGATCGAGTCGCGCAGAAGGTAAATATAGTCGCCCTGATCCATGAGCGCGGTGAACGTCAGCCCCGGATACTGCGCGCTGAGCTCTTCAAAGGCGGCGTTGATGTTGTCGGACACCTTTGCTGTCGCATAGTTCGACTGTTTGGAGAACATGAGGATGAGACCGTTGTTGCCGTTGAGCGAGGCATAGATCTCCCCTTCATTATCGGCGCGGACAACGTCCGCCACATCGCACACGCGGATGGGGTCGAGCCCCTCGATACCGAGATCGAGCAGCACGAGATTTTCGAGATCTTCGCCGTCCGCGATGGCATCGCCGACGGTGACGATGATGCCGTTGCCGTTCTCGTCGTACACATACCCTGCGGGCATATCGAGATTCTGAGCGGAAATGAGACTGCTCACCGTTTCAAGCGTCATAACGTTGTGAAGATCCGCTGCATCAAGCGCAGAAGCAAGCTGATCCTCGAGCGTCTGTGCCGCGGCGTCGAGCTGCGCCTGCGCGCTCGTGAGCGCGGTCTGCGCCGCGGCGAGCTGACCGCCCGCAAGCGAGATCTGCGTCACGCCGCCCATAAGCTCGCCCGGCAGCTCTTCGAGCTGCTTCTGCAGGTTTTCGAGCGATTCCATCTGCTTTTTGGAGTCCGCCTCGAGCTGGGCGTAGTTCTCCTCTGCCTCGGCGATCTGCGTGCGCAGCTCCTCGACCTGCACGCGCGCCGTTTCTACCGCGACGGCCTGCGCTGCGCGGGCGGTGCGCTGCGCGGAGAGATTCACGTCGTTCAAATTGTTCATCGTGCGGACGCTGCCGAGATCGGTGCAGCCCTTGGCGCTGAGCGCGGCGATCGTGTCCGCGTCCAGCCCGGCGTCCTCGAGCGTCGTGGAGGCGTCCATGGAGTCGTAGGGCTCGCCGAGCGCCTTGGAATAAAGCTCGCTGTCCGCTTCGAGTGAGGCGATGCGCGCGTCCGTTTCGGCAAGCTGCGCCTCGGCTGCGGCGAGAGCGGTCTCCGCCTGTGCGAGCTGCTCCTTTAAAAGATCGATGGCGGCGCGCGCCGCGGCGAGCTTTGCCGCGCTCTCCCCGGCGGCGGTGACCGTGTCGGCGAGATCGGATTCGCCCTGCTTGATGGAATCGGTGATGCTGCTGGAAGCGCCGAGCAGCCGGTTCGTCCCGGCCTCGACCGCACCGCGGTTTTCGTCGATCTCTTTTTGCGCGTCCTCGAGCTGCTGTCTGGCGTCCTCCATGGCGGCGTTGATCGCGTCGGCGATCTTCTCGTTCATTTTGTCGAGCTTCTTCTCGTTGATCTCGACGGTCATCGTCCGCTCGATCATGCCGCCGGTCGTGATGCTCGCTACACCCGTCGTGCCCTCCAGCGAGGGGATCACGGTGTCCTTGGCGAAGCGCGAGAGCTCATAGCGGTCCATTTCGGACGAATCGACTGCCGCGACCATCACGGGTATCATGTTCGGGTTGATGCGGATGATGCTCGGCGTGCCGATCGTGTCGTCCCAGTTGCCGGTGAGCATCTGCGTTTTCTGAAGAATATCCACCACGGCGCTGTCCATGTTCGTGTCCTGCTCAAATTCCAGCACGAGCATCGAGTAGTTCTCCGCCGAGGTGGAGGTCACGGTCTTGATATCGTTGAGCGTCGCCATGCTCTGCTCCATCGGTTTTGTGACGACTGCTTCGACCTCCTCGGGCGCCGCGCCCGGATACGTCGTCACTACGACGACGTAGGGGTAGTCCATGTTCGGCATCAGATCGGGCGTCATTTTGACGTACGACATCACGCCGAACACCAGAATGGCGGCCACCGCCACGAACACGGTAAACGGTTTTTTTACACTGAAAGATGTCATGGAGCAGGATCCTTTCCGGATTGCAGGATTATTTTACTTATGATAGCACCCCGCCCCGGCGAATGCGTGAATTTTCATTGAATTTTTAGGCAGCACCGCACAATGTCGTCATCGGTGTCCGGCGGCGCTTTTGCGCTGAAAAGTCGTTGCTTCCCCTTGCAATACACAAAGTATTGCTGCGGGAAAGCGCCTATTTTCCGCTGCAAAATCCCTCGCCGTCCGCTCTCGCCGAATTATGCGATGCTGCCCTACGAAAAAATAAGACGCAGCTTAATCTTAGCTGCGTCTTAACAGGGCCTTTATTTGCGGGCGGAAAACCTCTCCGTCAAAAAACTACGTTTTTGCCATCTCCCCTAATAGGGGGAGCTGGCAGCGGCGAAGCCGCTGACTGAGGGGTTCGCTCATGCTGCCCGGAGAGCCTTTTTCTCCTTGAGGACCTGCATGGCGATGATCGCGCCGACAACGACGATGCCGATCACGTCCGTCACCGTGCCGGGGTACACAAGGCACAGCCCGCCCGCGGCGGAGAGGATGCGCAGATACCAGGGGATGCTCCCGCGGTAGTAGCCCTCGAGCGCCATGCCGATGCCGAACATGCCGACGAGCGACGTGACGGCGATCGTGATGACCTCCACGACGGTCGTATCCACGAGCACCATCGCGGGGTTATAGGCAAGAATATACGGGATGATGAACGCCGCGATAGCGAGCTTTGTTGCGTTGAAGGCGGTCTTCATCGGGTTCGCGCCCGCGATCGCGGCGCCGGCGTAGGCCGCGAGCGCGACCGGCGGCGTGAGGTCGGCGACGATGCCGAAGTAGAACACGAAGAAGTGCGCCGCGACCGTCGGGATGCCCATCTGCACGAGAATGGGCGCGCAGGTCGTGGCCATGATGCAGTAGTTGGCGGTCGTCGGAACGCCCATGCCAAGCACGATGCAGCAGAGCATCGTGAGGAAGAGCGCGAGGAGCTTCGCATTGCCGCTAACGCCGATGATCGCGTGCAGGATCTGGTTGGCAAGGCCGGTCATCGTGAGACAGCCTGCGACGATGCCCGCCACGCAGCACGCGACGCCGACCGAGATGCACCCCTGCGTTCCGGCGGCGAGCGCTTCAAAGAACCGGCGCGGCGTCATGCGCGTGTCCCTGGAGAACATGCTCACGACGATCGCGGCGACGGTAGCGACTGCGGCGGCGAACGCCATCGTCCGGCTGCCGGACGAGACGAGATACACAAGGATCACGAGCGGCAGCAGCAGGTACGTCTTTTTCAGAAGCGGCTTCACGGGGGGCAGCTCGCTGCGGGGGACGCCCTGAAGACCGCTCTTTTTCGCCTCAAGATGCACGCAGATGAAAATGCCGGTAAAATACAGCACCGCTGGGAGGATCGCCCGAACGACGATGTTCGAGTACGGCAGACTTACGTAGTCCACCATGAGGAATGCCGCCGCGCCCATGATCGGGGGCATGATCTGCCCGCCGGTGGACGCCGCCGCTTCGACCGCGCCGGCAAATTCGCCCTTATACCCGGTCTTTTTCATCATCGGGATCGTTACGCTGCCGGTCGTTACGGTGTTGCCGACCGAGGAGCCGGACACCATGCCGCACAGTGCGCTCGAGATAACGGCGACCTTCGCCGGACCGCCCGCGGACGAACCGGCGAGGGAGTTTGCGAGCTTAATGAAGAACTCGGAAATGCCGGTGCGCTCGAGAAACGCGCCGAAGATGATGAATACCGCGATGTACTTGGAGCAGACGTTGATCGGCGTGGAGAGAATGCCCGTCTTTTTGTAGAAGAGCGAGCAGACGAGCGATTTGAACGCCCCCGCGCCGAGCCCGCGCTTGACGCCGTAATAGTAAAGCGCGTACACGATGAAGATGCCCGCCACGATCATGATGGGCACGCCGGTGCTGCGGCGGCAGAGCTCAAAGAGTGCGAGAATGCCGATCACGCCGAGCACGACCTCATACGTCTTGAGAGCCGGGAGCTGCTGCACGATGGTCTTGGCGTTGAAGCAGAAATAGAAGAACGAGACTGCGCCGAGCGCCATGATGACCCAGTCGTACCAGGGGACGAAGTTCACGCGGAATTCGTGCTTATGGCCGGGGAAAATGAGGAAGCCCGCGATCAGCAGCCCGCCGACGAACGATGTGAGCCGCACCTCGTCGAGCATCGTGCCGAACAGCGTTACATACACCTCGAAAACGGCAAACGCCGCGAGATACGCCTGCACAGCGATCTTCGGCTTGCCCTCCCAGGCGCGGGTATTCGATTCGCGGTCATACTTGCGCATGACGTCGTTGAGATTTTTTGCCGCATCGTGAGACATGGGACTACCTCCCGGAAAGATTTATTGTATACGCAATGGGAGGGGCAAAGCCCCTCCCCTATGGTTTGAGACGGCCGGGAGGATCAGCCGGCGGTCTCGACAGTGATGCCGTTTTCGGCGAAGTACTTCGCAGCGCCTGCGGCGAACGGAACGGCGATGCCCTCGGTGGCGAAGTTCAGGTCGATGCTGTTGCCTTTCTCGTGCAGGGCGACGATGTCGTCCTTGCTTTCCATGATGGTTTTGACGATGGTGTAAGCGGTGTCATCGTCAAGATCGGCGCGGCAGACAAGCGTAGCCTTCACGGTGATGGTGGCGCAGTCTTCGTCATACCCGGCGTAGGTACCGGCGGGCAGGACGAGCTTGGCGTACCACGGGCAGGCCGCGAGCAGTTTTTCCAAGTGCGCGTCGTCAAAGCCGATCATGTACACGGTCTTGGAAGCGGCGAGCTCGGTGACGGCCGGGGTCGGGGCGCCGGCGCAGAGGAACGCGGCGTCGATCTTGCCGTCCTTGAGGCTCTCGGTGCTGTCGCCGAAGGACTGGTACACGGGGGAAACGTCGTCGATGGTCATGTCGTAGGCCGCGAACACGTCGATGGCGTTGAAGTAAGTGCCGCTGCCGACATCGCCGACGCACACGCGCTTGCCGCGCAGGTCTTCCACGGTCTTGAGCGAGGGATCGGTCGTGACGATCTGCACCGTTTCGGGATACAGGGCGCACAGAACGCGGAAGCAGTCGATCTTGCCGGAGTCGGCGAAGGAGTTCGTGCCGTTGTAGGCGTAGGTCATAACGTCGGACTGGACGGTCGCAAGATCGTACATGCCGTCCTGCATGCTCACGAGGTTATCCTTGGAGCCGCCGGTCGCAACGACCGTGAGCTTGATGTTGGTCTTCTGCCCGATCACGGTGCCGAGAATGCCGGTGTAGCCGTAATAGGTGCCGCTCTCGCCGCCGGTGCCGACGTTCAGCGAAACGCTGCTCGCTGCCGGGGTGGTGGATTCGCCCGAGCTGCTGCCGCAGGCGCACAGCGCGAACACCATGCACAGCGCCAAAACCAGAGCCAGAACTTTTTTCATTTTCATTTCCTCCTTGTCATTCTGACGGATGCCCTTTTCACAAAACCGCGAAATTTGCAAGCCGCAGGGATTTTCTTTCGTATAGACGCATTATAAACGCTCAAAACGCCGTTTGCAAGACCAAATTTGAATTTTGCAAGAAATTATTATGCAAAAAATTTAGCAGAGTAAATTCGGAAACTGTGCAGAATAGCGAAACGCCCCCGCGCCGGTCTGCGAAGGGATCGCGGCGCAGGGGCATATATGGAAGATCGCCGCCGGACTTCCGGCGGCGATCTACTATATTTTGTGTTTTCAGCAGTAGATATCCACGGCGTGGTGGTGCGAGCGGAGACAAAGCTCTTGATGCGCGCCGCCGTCCTCGCCGTCGCGCGTCCAGGGTACGGGTTCTTCAAACGTGAATTTCACGAAGCTCGATTGCACGACCGCGAGACAGGGGCTGTCGTAGGTCTTGTTGAGCACGCCCGTGAGGATGCTGTTGATCTCCGCCACGTCCTTCGGGCGGCGGACGAGCAGCACTTCAAACTTGCCGTCCGAGAGATCGACGAGCTCGTCGTTTAGGCGCACCATGCCCGCGACGCTCAGGGAGTTGGACATGGCGCCGTAAATGAAGTCGCCCTCAATGACGCCGTCCTCGTGCTCGATGACGGTCTTATAGCTTTTGATGGTGGAAAGGGCGTTGAGCCCGCCGAGAACGTATGCCAGATGGCCAAGCGTGCGCTTTAGCTCCTGGTCGGTCTTGTAGCTCACCTCGGTGAACGCGCCGAACGCGGCGATGTACGTGAAAAAGCCGACGCCGTCCATTTCGCCGACATCGTAGTGCAGCGGCTTCCCGGCAAGGATCATCTCGGCGGCGCGCGCCGGCTGGCGCATCGGAAGGCCGAGCGTGTTCGCCACGTCGTTCGCTGTGCCCATCGGGATGTAGCCGAGTTTGGGGCGCTTTTCCTCCGGCAGCGTCATCAGGCCCGCGATCGTATCGGAGAGCGTCCCGTCGCCGCCGAGACAGACGAGCCGCTCATAGTTCGTGGCGTTTTCCGCAACGATCTTCGACGCCGTGCCGGGCGCGGTCGTATAAAAGACGGTCGGACAGTATCCGTTCAGAGCGAATGTGGAGACCGCCGTACCAAGATTGAGATCGGACATCGACCGTCCGGCGGCGGGATTTACCAGCATCATCAATGACTTGGCCATTGCATATACCTCGCAAATGTTGTTCGTTTGGCATGGGCGGGGCACTGCCCTGCCCGGATAATTATTATAATGTATTTTCCCTTATAATTTATGTCTTTTTTGCAAATTTGCAATTCCTTTATAAGTATAAAAAACAGTGCGGCAGAAATCTGCCGCACTGTCCGGTTTTGAGGATTATTCGCTCAGCGCGTTCATCTTGGAAGCCATGCTGGACTTCTTGCGAGCTGCGTTGTTCTTGTGGAGCAGACCCTTGGACACCGCGCGGTCAACCGACTTGACAGCGGCTTTGTAGGCAGCCTCGGCGTTCTCCTTATTTCCTTCCGTCGCAGCGGCGTCAAACTTTTTGATCGTGGTCTTGAGCTCAGACTTGTCCGCCTTGTTGCGCTCGGCGCGAACACGGGAGACGAGAACCCTCTTGGCCGAAGACTTGATGTTGGCCATTCTTTAGCCACCTCCTCCATTCAATACTCCTGCGGATCGACGAACCCGCGTTTTGATATTATAAAGGAGGATTCTTGATTTTGCAAGCACTTTTTTCGTTTTCTCTGCAAAAATTTTGCATACTTTTGTGTCTCTTTCAAATACTGACCACAAGATATGGCACAGGAGGAAACTCTCTTGAAAAAATCTTTCCGAACCGACCTCGCGTGCGAGTCGCGCGACGTATGGACCCGAACGCGCGGCGCAGACCCTGCGGGCGTCTCGGCGCGGTCTGAATCGCGCGACGGTCTCGGCGTTGAGACCGTGGAGATACTGGATGAGGAAGCGGCTAAGAAATTATGTAAACCGATAGGGCGCTATGTCACGATATCGCTCGACGCGCTCGTCCGGCGCGAAGAGGACGCCTTTCGCCGCGCGTGCGGCGTTCTGGCGCGCGAGATCCGCACACAGCTTGCCATGGAGCCGGAGGACGGCGTGCTAGTCGTCGGGCTGGGGAATCCGGACATCACGCCGGACGCCGTCGGGCCTCTCGCTGCCGAATGCGTCCTCGTCACGCGCCATCTGAAAACACGCCTGCCGGAGGAGTTCGCGGCGTTCCGCCCTGTGAGCGTTTTCCGTACCGGCGTTCTCGGCACGACCGGCATCGAGAGCGCGGCGCTCGTCCGCGGCGTCGTCTCACTCGTCCGACCCGACCGCGTGATCGCCGTGGATGCGCTCTCCGCACGGGAGGCAGCGCGGCTCTGCCGTGCTGTGCAGGTGACAAACGCGGGCATTGTCCCCGGCTCCGGCGTCGGCAACGCACGCAGCGCGCTCACGGAGGAAACGCTCGGCGTTCCGGTCGTTGCCGTCGGCGTACCGACGGTCGTGGATGCGCGCACGCTCTGCGCCGACCTTTCCGGCACGGAGATCGATCTGCCGGAGAATACGGAACTTTTTGTTACGCCGCGGGACATCGACACGCGCGTGCGCGACAGCGCCCGGCTCGTCGGGTACGCGATCGATCTCGCGCTGCACGACGCGCTCACCATAGAGGACATCGACATGTTTCTTGCCTGATGTTTCACGTGAAACATCGTCAGCCGCAGAAAGCCGCCGCGAAAAATGTTTCACGTGAAACAGTTGCAAAATAGAGAGCGCATCATTATAATAAACGGTGCTACAAAACAGAAACGGTAAAACTCCCTCGGTCTCGCCTGCGGCGAGCAGGGTCCCTCAAAGAGAGACGGCCCGGCGCGCCGCGCCGGGCCGGAAGGAGTTCCCCCGTACAAACGCCAAAAGGGGGCAAAGAAATGGGCAAGGTGATCGCCGTCGCCAACCAGAAGGGCGGCGTCGGCAAAACGACAACGAGCGTGAATCTCACGGCGGCGCTGGCGAGACTGGGAAAGAAAACGCTGCTCGCGGACTTCGACCCGCAGGGCAACAGCACGTCCGGTATGGGCGTATCCAAACGCAGCAACCCGACGGCATACGATGTCGTGATGGGCAGCGCGAGCGCGGAGGACGCCGTCATCCGTCTGCCGTACGGCTGGGTGCTGCCGTCGAACACCGACCTTTCGGGCGCAGAGGTCGAGCTCGCCAACGTGGAGCGACGCGAATACCGCCTGCGCGAAGCGATCGACACGATCCGGGACGATTTCGACTACATATTTATTGATTGCCCGCCGTCGCTTGGCATTCTGACGCTCAACGCCTTCACCGCGGCGGACAGCCTGCTCGTGCCGCTGCAGTGCGAATACTACGCGATGGAGGGCGTGGCCGATCTCACAACGTCGGTGAAGATCGCCAACCGGCGGCTGAACAAAAATCTTTACATCGAGGGCATACTGCTCACGATGTACGATAACCGCCTGAATTTCTCCACGCAGGTGGCGGAAGAGCTGCGGCGGTATTTCGGCGCGCGGGTATACGACACGGTCATTCCGCGCAACGTCCGTCTGGCCGAGGCGCCGAGCCACGGCCGCCCGATCACGGAATACGACGCCGGATCGAAGGGCGCGCGCGCATATCTCGCCGCCGCCGAGGAATTTTTGCAAAGGCAGGGATGAAGATGGCAAAAGAAAAGACATCACGGCTCGGGACCGGGCTTTCCGCCCTGTTCGGCGAGGAGGAAAACGTCCTCGAAAACGAAACGGTGCAGACCCTGCCGATCTCGCGGGTCGAGCCGCGCAAGGATCAGCCGCGCCGGGAGTTCGATCCCGCGGCGATCGAGGAGCTGGCGGCGTCCATCCGCGAATACGGACTGATCCAGCCCATCACGGTGCGTCCGCTCGATAAGGGGTATTACCAGATCATCGCCGGCGAGCGCCGCTGGCGCGCGTCCCGCGCCGCCGGGCTCAAGGAAGTGCCGGTGCGTATTCTGGAGGCGGACGACAAGCTCGCCATGGAGCTCGCGCTCGTGGAAAACCTCCAGCGCGAGGACTTAAACCCCATGGAAGAGGCCGCAGGCTATAAAAAGCTCATGGACGACTACGGCCTCACGCAGGAGCAGGTCGCCTCACGCGTGCAGAAATCGCGCCCCGCGGTCACGAACGCGCTGCGGCTCCTCTCTCTCGGCGAAACGCTGCAGAAGAAGGTTTCCGCAGGAAAGCTTTCCGCCGGACACGCGCGGGCGCTCCTGCCGCTCAAGACCGAAACGCTGCGCGAAAAAGCCGCCGCGGAGGTCGAATCCCGCGGGCTGAGCGTCCGGCAGACGGAAACGCTCGTCGCTTCCCTGCTCCGCCAGGCGGAGCAGCCGGAAAAGGAAGAGAAAAAGCCGCCGGTCGTGGATTACGTCCGCGAGGCGGAAAAGGCGCTCAGCGACGCGCTGGGCCGCGGCGTTAAATTCCAGGGCGGGCAGAAAAAAGGCCGCATCGCACTGGAGTTCTATTCTGCGGACGACCGCGAGGCGCTGATGGAAGCGCTCAAGAACATGGACAAGCCATGGAAAAAGAAATAATTTTGAGGAGAATATATCATGCTGGACATTCGTTTTATCCGTGAAAACCCGGAGCTCGTGCGCGAGAACATCCGCAAAAAGTTCCAGGACAAGAAGCTCCCCCTCGTGGACGAGGTGCTGGAGCTCGATGAGAAGCTGCGTGCGGCGAAAACCGAGGCAAACGAGCTTCGCGCCAACCGCAACGCTCTTTCCAAGAAGATCGGCATGCTGATGGGCCAGGCGAAGAAGGACCCCTCCAAGCTGGAAGAGGCCGAGAGCGTCAAAGCCGAGGTCGCGCGCGAGGCCGCGCGTCTCGCTGAGCTGGAAAAGCTCGAACCGGAATACGAAGCCGAGCTGAAAGAGCGCATGATGGTCATCCCGCAAATGATCGATCCGAGCGTACCCATCGGCCCGGATGACAGCTATAACGTCGAGGTGCAGCGCTTCGGCGAAGCGACCGTGCCCGATTTTGAGATCCCCTACCACACGGAGATCATGGAGAGCTTCAACGGCGTCGATCTGGACGCGGCGCGCCGCGTCTCCGGCAACGGCTTTTATTACCTTCGCGGCGATATCGCCCGCCTGCACTCCGCGGTGCTGGCCTACGCGCGCGACTTTATGATCGACAAGGGCTTTGTCTACTACATTCCCCCCTACATGATCCACGGCGACGTGGTGCAGGGCGTCATGTCCCAGACCGATATGGACGCCATGATGTACAAAATTGAGGGCGAGGATCTCTATCTCATCGGCACGAGCGAGCACTCCATGATCGGCTCGTTCATCGACCGCATCGTTCCCGAGAAGGAGCTTCCCATCACCTACACAAGCTATTCCCCCTGCTTCCGCAAGGAAAAGGGCGCGCACGGCATCGAGGAGCGCGGCGTCTACCGTATCCACCAGTTCGAAAAGCAGGAAATGATCGTCGTCTGCAAGCCCGAAGAGAGCATGGACTGGTACGAAAAGATGTGGCGCTACAGCGTGGAACTGTTCCGCTCGCTGGGGATCCCGGTGCGCCAGCTTGAGTGCTGCTCGGGCGATCTTGCCGATCTCAAGGTCAAGAGCTGCGATATCGAAGCCTGGAGCCCGCGCCAGCAGAAGTACTTTGAGGTGTGCTCCTGCTCGAATCTCGGCGACGCGCAGGCGCGCCGGCTGAAGATCCGCGTCCGCGGTGAGGACGGCAAGCTCTATCTTGCTCACACGCTCAACAACACCGTCGTCGCTCCCCCGCGCATGCTCATCGCGTTTCTGGAGAACCACCTGCATGCCGACGGCAGCGTCGATATCCCCGAGGTCCTGCGTCCGTACATGGGCGGCAAGGATCACCTGGAAAAGAAGTAAAACCACAAAATTCGCCGGAATATGGCAATGGAAAACACCGTATGTGCCGCCCTCTTCGGGCACGACCCGGCGGAAGTGCCGCGCACGATCGAATTTTGAGGTGAGAAAGTGAACGAAAAGCTGAAGGCTCTCTATGAGAAATACAAGGATCTCGTCCCCTACGTGATCTTCGGCGTACTGACGACGATCGTAAACTATGTCTCCTACTGGCTGTTCGCGCATCCGCTCGGCTGCGGCACCGTGGTCAGCACCGCCGCCGCGTGGCTGTTGAGCGTGCTGTTCGCCTATGTAACAAACCGGCGCTGGGTGTTCCACAGCGAGGCAAAGGGCGTAAAGGAGATCGGGAAGGAGTTCGCAGCGTTTTTCGGCGCGCGTCTCGGCACGGGGCTATTGGATATGCTTATCATGTACCTGTGCGTCGATCTTCTCGGCTGGAACGATATGGTGATGAAGCTCGCGTCCAACGTCATCGTCGTCATCCTCAATTACATTTTCAGTAAGTTCTTCATCTTCAAGAAAAAAGAAAAATAAACCGCAAAGCTGCCAAAGCCCCGCCGGTCAGGAAAGTTTCCGACCGGCGGGGCTTTGGCGTATTCGGAATCACTTGAGCATTCGCCAGAGCGTGCTGCGGCTGATGTCGAGATGCCGGGCGGTCTTCGTCTGGTTCTGCCCTTCCAGCTCATAGACGCGGAGAACGATGTCGCGCGTGATCTCGGCGAGCGGACGGTTAAGATCAAAGCCCTCCGCCGCGGCGGGGGGCGGCGTTTTCTCGCGCTCGAGCACCGCTCGGACCTGCGCTTCGGAAATGAAGGAGCTGTCGGCGTTTACCACGAGCTCCTGCACGCATTTGACGAGCTGGTCGATGTTGTGCGGCCAGGGAAAATTCTGCAAAAGCAGCATCGCCTCGCGCGTGAGACCGATGACGCGCGTGCCGAAGCGAACGTTCGTAGCGTTTATGTAGAGCGTGACGAGCGTCGGGATATCGTCGCGGCGGCGCGAGAGCGGCGGCAACCGGAGCCGGAGCGCGTGGACGGTTTCGGAGAGATAGGCGTAGATCGCATCGCGGGAATACTGCCCCGCGTCACCGGCGTAGGAGATGAGGAACCGGTTGGCCCCCAGCGTGTGCGAGCCTTCGAGATAATCGAGCAGCCGCGGCGCAAAATCGCGGTTCACGGCGTCGAGATGGCGAAGATAGATCGTCGAGCCGGTATCGGCGAGCGGGGAACGGTCGTCCTCCAGCAGAAGCGCCCAGTCCTTTTCCGTGAGCCGCCCGATATCCACAAGGACGAGCGGGCTGTGGCGCAGACGGCTGCGGCTGTGGATATACTGCGCGAAGCGGTCCTTGCCGGTGCCGTAATCGCCCTCAATGAGCACGGGTGCGTCGAGTGCGGCATACTGCTCGCAGACATCGCGAAGCCGCTCCGCGGCGGCGTTACTGCCGAGATAATATTCGAGCGGATTGCTGTTGAGCGCGCCGTCCGTACCGGAGGAAAGATCGCAATAGCGGATCGCCTGGCGCCCGCCAAGCAGCGACGCGGCGCGGGAGATCGTAAAAATAGCAAATTCCTCCCCGCCGGAGGCAAGAAGCCGCCCGCGCACGGTGTACATCTCGTTTCCGAGCCGCCGGCTGAGCTTCACGCTGCTGCGCGCGAGCACGTGCGAAACATGCTGGCGCATCGCGTCGGCAAGCTCCGGCGGCACGGGATCGAGCGTTGCAAAGACTTCCCTGCCGTCGGGCGAATAGACGGCGCAGTCCCTCTCGTCTGAAACGAGCAGATCGCGCAGCAGAGAGGCGCGGCGGTCGAGCGTCTGATACCGGAGACAGATATCCTTCGCGGTGTTGATCGCCGACTCAATGCTTTCCATGCCGGAGACGATCAAAAGCCCGTGCATGCCGTATTCCTGCGCGCACGTCGCGGAGATCATATCGCCGACGATGATGCGCGTTCCCCCATCACGCAGCGCCGCGAGCTTTTCGCGGCACTCCTGCGGACTGCGGATCGTGACCGTGGGGATGGAAAACTGCATGATCTCGCAGAGCTTTTCCGCCGGGTGCGTGATGCTCGGATAGCCGACGATGGCAAAATCGTCGCCCATGCCCTGCGCGAGACGGATCGTGCGCAGAATGTCGTAAGCGGAGGGGACGATATCGCAGATGGGGATGTCCATATGCCCGCGAAGCGCGTCGGCCGTGCCGCCGCGGGAGATCACCGCGTCGATGCCGCAGCGGTTGTCGAGCGCCGTTTTCAGTCCGTCGTCCAGATTGCCGCTCTGGATGACGAGCTCGACGTCGCCGCGCTGCGCGGCGATGTTCGTCATAAGATGGTACATCCCTTCGTAGGGGGCGATGCAGAGAAAGCGCAGCTTTTTCATTTCCGGGCCCTCCGTGTGTCACTGTTGCTTGACGCAATTTTAAAATAAAACAAAAAGGATCGTAACGCAAGTGATTTATTTTTGAACAACATCTTAACACTGCTAAATTTAGCTGGTTAGTGCATCGAAAATTGTGCATAGCATCCAAAAAATAAGGGGAAGATTTAGCGGTCGGCGGCAGAATGAAACGGCGAAGAAAAATATTGTTCAAAAATGAAACACAAAAGAGCGCCCCGCAGCTTTCAAGCAGGCGGGGCGCTCTTATATAATTTGGGCATGAAAGCCAACCGGGGATGCTGTCCCCGAAAAAGAGAAAGGAGGCGCACCGCAAACGATGATAAAAGTCCTGGTCCTTGCCGACGACGTGACCGGCGCGCTGGACGCCGGAGTCAAGTTTTCGGACGCGGGTCTGAAAACGAAGGTGTCCCTCCTCCCGAAGATCGAAGAGACCGATACGGACGCGAGCGTGCTCGTGCTGTGCGTCCCGACGAGGCATGAAACGCCGGAGACGGCGTACCGGCAGGTCCGCGCCCTTTCGGAGCGGGCCGCGGAACTGCATATCGGCTGTATCTTTAAAAAGACCGACTCGGCGCTGCGCGGCAACGTCGGCGCAGAGCTTGCCGCGGTGCTCGACGGTAGCGGTGAGCGCGAGCTTTTCTTCATCCCGGCGCTGCCGGCGATGGACCGCGTTACGATCCACGGAATCCATTATATCAACGGCGTCCCGGTACACGAGAGCGTATTCGGCGTCGATCCCTTTGAACCGGTCACGGAAAGCTACATCCCCGCGCTGCTGAAAAAGCAGATGAGAGAACCTGTCGAGGTCATCACCGGCGCGACTCCTCCCGCGCCGGTGAATTCGGGCAAAAGGATCGCGGTGCTCGACTGCGAAACGCAGTCCGGCATGGAGAAGCTGACCCGGACGCTGTACGAGACCGGACGGCTTCACGCCGTGGCCGGGTGCAGCGGACTGGCGGAAGCGCTGGCCGCGGCGCTCTGCGGCAACACCGGTGAGAGCGAAGCGGAGCCGGAGACCGAGCGGCTCACCGTCGTGTGCGGGAGCATGAATCCGATCTCGCTCGAACAGATGGCTTACGCGGAAAAGATGGGCTATGCCGCCGTCAGCGTGCCGGTGGAGCGGCTGCTGGAGACAGGGCTTGAAAGCGCCGAGGGCAAAGCGTTTCTCGATGCGCTCTGGGCGGAATACAGCGAAAATGAGCATCTTCTCATCGATACGGGCGCTGCCAACGCCGCGCACGGCGAGCTGCCCGAGGAGATCGGAAAGAGCGTTGCCTCGCTCCTCGGTGCGATACTCAAAGATATCCTTGACCGGGGCGCGGGCTCCCGGCTGATGATCATCGGCGGCGATACGCTCCTTGGCTTTATGGACGCCATCGGCTGCCGCGAGCTCTCCCCCCGGCGGGAAATATTGCAGGGCGTCGTTGAATCGGAATATATCTACCGCGGCGTCCGCCACTCGGTGCTTTCCAAGTCCGGCGGCTTCGGGCAGACGGATCTTCTTCTCCGGCTCGAAAGCGAAGCGCCGGTCCATGCATAACAAACGAAAGGAACGGATGAAAAATGGATAAGTACAATATGGTTCTGCCGCGCATCACCTACAGCGGCGTGGATGCGCTGGAAAATCTCCGCCAGGTCGTCGCCGGCTGCAAAAAGGCCGCGATCTTCACCGACAAGGGCATTCTCGGCGCGGGTCTCGTGGATCTGCCGCAGGAGATCGTCCGCTCCGCCGGTGTGGAGACCGTGATCCTCTCCGACATCCCCGCCGAGCCGAGCTACGGCGCGGTGCAGACGCTGGTCGATGAGTTCCGCACGCTGGGCGCGGACATCATCATCGCCGTCGGCGGCGGCAGCGCGATGGACACCGCGAAGCTCGCAAGCATCCTCGTGACCGACGAATACACCGTGAAGGATCTTCTGGACGATCCTCTCCGCGGCAAAAAGACCGTGACGACCTGCTTCATCCCGACGACCGCGGGGACCGGCTCGGAAGCGACGCCGAACGCCATCGTCGCCGTGCCGGAAAAGGAGCTGAAGATCGGCATCGTGAACCCGGCGATGGTCCCCGATTACGTGATCCTCGACGCGCGCATGATCAAGAACCTGCCGCGCAAGATCGCTGCGGCGAGCGGCGTGGACGCCATGGCGCACGCCATCGAGTGCTTCACGAGCAACAAGGCCAACCCCTTCAGCGACACGTTCGCGCTCGATGCCTTTGACCGCATCCTCAACAACATCGAGCGCGCCTGCGACGATCCCGAAGCGCTCGACGCCAAGCGCGAGATGCAGATCGCCGCGTTCTACGGCGGCATCGCCATCACCTGCTCCGGCACGACGGCGGTACACGCGCTGAGCTACCCGCTCGGCGGCAAGTACCACATCGCCCACGGCGTATCGAACGCCATTCTGCTCATGCCGGTCATGCGCTTCAACGAGCCTGCCATCCGCCACAAGCTGGCGCTTGCCTACGACCGCGCAGTGCACGGCGAAAAGACCTGCGTCACCGACGAGGAAAAGAGCGCCTGGATCATTGAGCGCATGGGCGAGATCGTGAAGCATCTCGACATTCCGACAGATCTTTCCCGGTGGAACGTTTCGCGCGACGATCTCGAGCCGCTCGTCGAGGCTGGCATGAGCGTGCAGCGCCTGCTGGTGAACAATATGCGCACCGTAACGCCGGAGGACGCGAGAAACATTTACCTCCAGATATTGTAAAAAGGGAGAGACGATATGAAACACATAGAAATTAAAGGGATAATTTGCCCACTGTTGACCCCAATGTATGAGGACGAGAGCATCAACGAGAAAGAGCTGCGTAATCAGGTCAACCGATTGATCAATGCGGGAATTCATGGGTTATTTGCATTTGGAACCAACGGAGAAAGCTATGCGCTCAGTACCGAAGAAAAGAAACGGATACTTGAAATTGTAGTTGAAGAAACGAACAATAGAGTACCTGTTTATGCCGGAACCGGTTGTATAACAACAAGGGACACAATTGCTTTGAGCAAGGAGGCACAGGAAATAGGTGCAAATGCCCTATCAATTGTTACTCCATATTATGCGGCAGCTTCTCAAGAGGAATTGTATGCGCACTATATGGAGATAGCGGCGGCGGTGGAAATTCCAATTATAATGTATAATATTCCTGCGCGCACCGGGAATGCCTTAAGCCCGGCAACGGTTGCCCGGCTGGCGAAAGATGCACCGACGGTTGTTGGCGTCAAAGACTCTAGTGGAAATTTTGATAACATGAAGCAATACATCGAGGTAACAAAGGAGGATGCTAAAGAATTTGCCGTTCTCTCAGGAAACGACTCTTTGATCCTTCCTGCGCTGGTCTTTGGGGGGAAAGGGGGAATTGCGGGATGCTCAAATGTTTTTCCTAAATCACTTGTGAAAATCTATAAAGCATGGATCGCTGGTGACTGGGAAGAGGCCAAAAAAGCACAGGATGCAATACGACCGTTTCGCAGCTGTTTTAAGTACGGTAACCCCAATACCATAATCAAAATGGCAACGAAAGAACTTGGCTATCCTGTAGGCAACTGCCGTAGACCGTTCTGTACGCTGTCCGATGAAGGAATAAGGCAAATGAAAAGGGCATTAGAAATTTCCGTTGCTGCTGGTATGTGCTAAAGAGTAAAGGAGGAAAAACTCTATGAAACGCCCGATCCTCGGCATCACGATGGGCGATCCCTTCGGCAACGGCCCGGAGATCACGGTACGCTCGCTCGCGGACGAAACGGTCTATGACCGCTGCCGTCCCCTCGTCGTCGGCGACGCCGCCTCGATGGAGTACGCCGCGGCGGTGTATAACAAGCTGACCGGCGCTGCGATTCGCATCCATCCGGTGCAGAGCGTGCAGGAAGCGCAGTTTCTCCCCGGCGCGATCGACGTGCTGACCCTCGGCGTCGTAAAGGCGGAGGACATCCCCTGCACGGCGGACGAGCCGAAGCCCTTCGGTCTCGGCGCAACGGCGCTCGGCGGCGAAGCGGCGTTCCGGTATGTGAAGCGCGTCATTGAGCTGGCGCTCGCCGGCGAGGTGGACGCGACCGTCACGAACGCTTTGAGCAAGGAAGCCATCAACATGGCGGGCCACCACTTTTCGGGCCACACCGAAATATACGCGCACTACACCAACACCGATAAATACACCATGATGCTCGCGCACGAGGATCTCCGCGTCGTCCACGTCTCCACACACGTATCGCTGCGCGAGGCGTGCGACCGGGTGAAGAAGCCGCGCGTGCTCGAAGTTATCCGCATCGCGGACGCCGGATGCCGCGCGCTCGGCATCGAAAAGCCGCGCGTCGCCGTGGCGGGGCTCAACCCGCACTGCGGCGAGAACGGGCTCTTCGGTACCGAGGAGATCGAGGAGATCCAGCCCGCCATCGACGAGGCCATGGCGGAGGGTATCTGCATCCCGGACAAAAAGCCCACGCCGCCGGACACGGTGTTCTCCAAGGCCATCGGCGGCTGGTACGATATCGTGGTGTGCATGTACCACGACCAGGGCCACATCCCCCTGAAGGTTAAGGGCTTTGTGTACAACCGCGAGGAAAAGCACTGGGACGCGGTGGCGGGCGTGAACGTAACGCTCGGTCTGCCGATCATCCGCGCGAGCGTGGACCACGGCACGGGCTTCGGCCACGCCGGAAGCGGAAATGCCAACGCCCTCAGCCTCGTGAACGCAATGGACTACGCCATCCGCATGGCGAATGCCAAAGCGAAATAACGTAACCCATCCGGCGGCGCCGGAGAATATAAACAAATGAAAGGAAAGAGAACTATGAAAAAAACTTTAGCGCTGCTTCTTGCTCTCACAATGGTGCTTGCCCTTGCTGCGTGCGGAGGCACCCAGACCACTCCTGCCGCCGAGGCGACCGAAGCCCCTGCCTCGGAGACCCCGGCTGAGGTTCCTGAAGAATCAGCTGGATCACCTGTAAACCTGACTTTCGCGGCACAGGAGGTTGGTACTGGACCCTATTCTTTGGCGGCTGCTTTGCAGGGTGTCATGCTGCGTTATTTACCTCAAGGATCCACGATTGACCTGACGACAAATTCCCCGGGCGGGGTTGGCGCACCGGTCTTAATTCAGAATCAGGAGTGCGATATCATTATCTCTAACGCCGGTCCGTCTCAGTGGAGCGCAGAGAAGAGCGCAGAGGAATACAGTTTTGGCGGATGTCCCAATATTGCAAGCCTTGGCGGTGGTTTAGGGCATACATTTACAAACATTATGTGTTTACTCAAAAGTTTGTAGAAAAAACGGGTTACACCACTTTGGAAGAGGTTATTGCAGACAAGTATCCTATTAAACTTATTACCAAGAAAAATGGGTCTCTGGGCGAATTGACTGCTGAACGAGTAATAGAAGCTTGCGGGATTAGTGTAGAGGAATTTCTCACGTTCGCATCTTGGGAAAAGACGGGAACTGACGCTATCAAGAGCGGAATTCAGGATGATTTATATGATGCGACCATTGACCATATTGATGCTGGCCAGGCAACTACTACAGAAATTTGCTTGACACACGATATGTATTTCGTTCAATTGACCGATGAAACCCTGGCAAATATGCAAAAAATGGGATATGCGCCTGTTGTTATGAAAGCCGGGACATGGAATGGCCAGGAAACAGACATCAACAGCATGGGGTCGCAGCAGAACGTTTTGGTTTCTCCTGAAATGGACGAGGACGTAGCCTATGCGCTTATCAAGGCCATGTGTGAAAATGTCGATGAATTGGCCACGTCTGTCGCGTCCTTGAAGTACTTTGATCCGCAGACGGCTGGACTAAAGGAACTCAACGGCGCCCCCTTGCACCCCGGTGCGATTCGTTACTATCAGGAGAATGGGTTGCCTTATGACGGCTAAGTGCAGTCTGTAAAATGAAGAAGGCAGGAAGGTAGGTCGTGCATGTCTGGACTATTAAAAGAAGATGTTGCGATTGTTACCGGATCCTCCCGAGGAATTGGCCGAAGTATAGCACTGGCGTTTGCGGAACAAGGCGCAAATCTTGTAATTCATGGAACGCAGATTGAGGCGCTTGAAGAGGTTTGCGCGGAAATCCGAGCATTGGGCAGTCGATGCGAATATGTTGCTGGCGACATAGGGGAATACGCTACGGCTGAACGGTTAGCAAGGACAGCAATGGAAACATACGGAAAAATAGACGTGCTGGTAAACAATGCAGGCATTAACAGTCGACATTCCTTTCAAGAAATTACTCCGATGGAATGGGACAGAATGCTACAAATAAACCTGACAAGTGCGTTCTATACCTGTAAGTGTGTTGTGCCATTTATGATGCAAAGAAAGAGCGGAAAGATAATTAATATGTCCTCATCCGCGGGAAAAACCGCACATCCCAATGCATCGGTTTGCTATGGCGTTTCAAAAGCGGGGATTAATTCGCTAACACAGAAGCTGGCATATGATTTGGCGCCCTACGGAATCCGTGTAAATGCAGTGTGTCCCGGCCCCATAGAAACAGATATGACAAAGCAGTGGTCCCCGGAATATCGGAAAGAAATATACAATACAATTCCAATCCATCGACTTGGGAAGAGTGAAGATGTGGCCAACGTGGCAGTCTTTCTTGCTTCGGAAATGTCAGCATTTATCATTGGTGAATCAATCAACGTAAACGGCGGAAAATACATGAATTAGCCCTATAAACTAAGTGGGACTTGGAACGAAAGGCCGGGCAATAATTTTTGTTCGGCCTTTTGATTTGAGAGGAGGTAAACTGTGAAGAAAAAATTACGTATTCGCTCTGTAGCGGCGATAATTGTGACGATTGCATTTTATGCGTTCCAGATGTACATAGCGCTAATAAAGCAATTTCCGCCAATGCTTCAGGGACCGTTGCACCTGGTATTTGCACTTGCGCTAGTATACATTTACTTTCCTGCGGATTATAACTATCGAAAAAAGATACGTAAGGCAGCAGAAGCCAATAACCAGACGCCAGATCCGCAGCTGATGAGCAAACGCAGCTGGATGAACTGGCTCGATTTGCCTGCATTCGCGGGCATTGTTTACATGTTTTGGTATATTCTGACCCAAAACACGCGGCTAACAGAATATGTCCTTGGAATTTCTCCGGTATACATTATTGATTATATCAGCATGATCGTTTGCATAGTCCTGCTCCTGCTGGCGGTCTATCGAACGCTAGGCATAATGCTTACGGCGTTCATTGCGCTCTTTATTGTATATGCATGGATGGCACCATATTTGCCGGGAATTTTTTATACAAAGCCTAAAGCGACAATCATCAAATTTTTGAATCAATTTACAGCTGGTATGGTAATGACGGAAAGTGGCATATTTGGCACGCCGCTGTATACCAGTGCCAGCACATTATTTTATTTCATGGTTTTTGGGGCTTTCTTTTCCACTATCGGCGGTGGGCAGCTGCTAATTGATATAGGAATGAAAGTCTCCAATCGTTCGGCTGGAGGGCCTGCCAAAGCAGCGGTCATCTCTTCCGGACTCATGGGCATGATATCAGGATCTGCGGTAGCAAATGTGGCAACAACCGGCGTTATGACCATCCCGATGATGAAAAAAATAGGATACTCCCCGGAGGAAGCGGGTGCGGTCGAAGCAGTGGCATCTACCGGCGGGCAAATCATGCCGCCAATCATGGGTGTCGGCGCATTTATTATGGCAGAGATGTTGGGTATAAACTATATAAAGGTGGCGACGGCGGCAATCATCCCTGCAATAGCATACTATTTTGCGGTGTTTGTTCTTGTTGACCGTATAGCGGCAAAACGTTCCTCTGCTCTGGACAAGACGGTTGATGCGTCAATTCAGGTTGAACGAAAGATACTTCCCAGACTATATCTTCTCATCCCGGCAATCTTGCTGGTTATCTGGATTTTGCGTGGCTCGTCGTTGATGCGAGCCGGTATGGTCGGTATTTTTTCATGCATCGTCTGCAATTTTGTCAACTATTTCATTAATAAGCAGGATTTTGCCGGTTTGAAGGAACTGGGAGACTGCTGCATTGATGGCGCAAAACAGTCTGCTGCCATTGCCATTCCTACTGCGGCGTGCGGCATTATAATCAATGTCGTAACCGGACAGACGTCTCTTGCGACAAATCTTTCCAACCTGATAAGCGCTATGGGAACAAATCATTTGTTCTTCGCGTTGGTTATTGGCATGATTGGCTGCATGATTCTTGGTATGGCTTTGCCCACCGTTGCTGCATATCTGGTTGGTGTGATTTTGTTTGTCCCCTGCATTCGGCCTATTTTGCTGCAAAAGGGAATGGAGCTTTTCACGGCAAATTTGACGGCGAATATGTTTGTATTCTATTATGGCATCATGGCGCAGATTACGCCTCCTGTTTGTGTTGCATCTTATACAGCCGCAGGAATTGCGGATGGAAATGCTATGCGCACAGGACTGAAAGGCTTCACGTTTGCCATAGTAGGTTTTCTGGTTCCTTTTGTTTTTGTGTATAATCCTGCAATCCTACTTCAAGGAACAATTGTCGAGATTATCTTGGGGACAGCACAGTTAGCGGCTGGAACTTATTTTCTTTCCGTTACTGTGGCGGGGTATTTTAAAGAAAAGCTCAGCATGATTGAAAGGATTATCCTTATGGGCGCCTCTTTGCTCCTGATTGCCCCAGAAGCCATTTCCTCAATTGTCGGGCTCATTCTTGGCTGTGGGCTTTTGACATGCAATTATCTGCGATACAAGAGGCATAATAAGGAGGATAAGGTAAATGCATGAGCGTCATAATGTAATAATTGCGGGGATGGGGCTGGCGGCTCTCACTACGGCAGCTCGCTTAACCGAGTTGGGGGTAAAAGACATTGCGTTATATGCTGATGGATTTGGCGGAACACCATATATTGCTGCAATAAACTTTGTGCTCCCCGAAAATCCCTACGGAGACACCAAAGAACAGTATTATGAAGATATGATTCATGCCGGATACGAAATCGGGAATCGAGATCTGGTCAGGGATATGACGCGGCGAGCTCACGATGCTTACGATCTGTTATGCCGGTGGGGGGTGAAGTTCGCCCACAACGAAGACGGAACCATTAAATTGCGGCACGTGTCGGGTCATACATATCCTCGTACGTTATGCCAGACAACAAGATTGATTGGTGAAGTAATGGTGGATGCGTTGCTTCCCAAATTGGAAAAAGCTGGGGTAAAAATTCACAAGAACTGTCAGGTTGTGGATTTGCTTGCTCGTGACGGGAAGATTGAAGGAGTCACCGTTAAAGAAGGCGACAAAGTGTGGCAAGCATATGCACCGGTTGTGGTTGCTGCATGGGGCGGCGTCGGAAATTTGCTTGGAAAATCGACCTATCCGGGAGATATTAAAGGAAATACCCTTGGCATGGCAAAAATGGCAGGCGCAGAAATGATTGACATGGAATTTTTGGAATTTGAGCCGCTGGTCATTCTTTCTCCTCCGGGCGCATTTGGAGAGCCCTCTCCTACGGCCATGCTGGGCGAAGGAGGACAGCTCAAAAATGCCGATGGCGAACGGTTTCTGCTTGCAGTTCGACCACAAGGCGAGGCGGGAGCGTCCAAATCCCTCATTAACCGCGAAGCGTGGAAGCAAATCCAGGCGGGAAAAGGAGGCCCTCACGGAGGAGTTTATCTGGATCTTCGGCATATTGACAAAGACATACTGAAATCATACCCCTGGTTTTATAACCGCTTGATGACCAGCGGATGTGATCCTAATAAGCAGATGCTTGAAATTGGCTCTATGGCTCATAGCTTTTCAGGAGGCATAAAAGTAAACCGTGATTATGAGTCAAATGTGAAAGGTCTGTTTGCAGTTGGCGAAGCCTGTGGCGGTGTGCATGGAGCCTGCCGCTGCGCGGGTAATGCAGGAAGTCAGGCGGCTATATCGGGAATGCTTTGCGCGGAAGGAATAGCTCATACAGCTGATTTTGACCGGAAAATACCAGAAGAACCCGTACGCTTCAAGGAAAATCAGGAGATTCGAAACGGCATTATGCCCCAACTGCAGAAAATTGGTGCAGAAGCCTTGGGCATTTATCGTAATGGGGCGGATCTTAATGCGGCGCTGTCTGCCGTGCAGGGAATTTATAACAATCCAGAAACGAGTTTAGATAGTTTCGCGAAACAAAGTGCAGAGGCGGTTCTTTTAATTCTGAACGCGGCGTTGCTGCGTAAGGAGAGCCGAGGTACGCATAATCGGCTCGACTATCCGGAAAAGAATGCCAGCTACGAAAAGTCATTCACGCTGTAATTGCAGACTTTGCATAAATGACGCAAGGTTTTTGGCACAAAGGCATTAAAAGACAAGGGTGTGCTTCTGAGAAGGATGAAATTTAGAGCATGAAAAGACACTCGCCTTATTAAGTTGGAGGCAAGACCATGAAAAATACATTCACTCTCGCGCACGTCGGCATCAACACCGAAAACGCCGAAGAAGCGCTCGCGCTCGCGGAGCTTTTGGCCGGCATGTTCAATCTCACGCCGCGCCACGGGCAGAAGTCCGAGTTCGCCGGGTCGTATTTCGAGTGCATGAAAGCGCCGTTCCACGGCAAAAACGGTCACATCGCCATGCAGACACCGGATCTGGAAAGCGCCGTTGCCGAGCTCAAGGAAAAGGGCTTTTCCTTCCGCGAGGAGACCGCGGCGCACGACGACGCCGGGAAGCTCAAAAACATCTATCTCGCCGGGGAATACGGCGGCTTCGCCATCCACATCCTCCGGGGATAAATGCCATAGGGAACGCAAAAGCAGCCCGGCAAGGGCTGCTTTTGCATTACAAGATAAAACAGGCAATCCAAGGTAGTCAGAATTGACTGGGAGAATAGCGCACGGTGACAACGATAACGGCTTTATGCGCCTCGTCAACGCGGAAAATTACGGTGTAGTTTTTGACGAATAGCTGCCGATAGCCTTTGCCCGCATAGGCACCGATTTTGCGCTCGGCGCAGCGGTACGGCATGGATTCCAGCGACAAAATCTCCTGTTCAAGCGTATCGATGAGTTTTTCCGCCGTTCCCGGCTCTAACAGCGTTTTTGCGATGTAGGCATAGATATCGTCCAAATCGCGCATGGCGCGGCTCATCAGCTTCGCGCTGTATTTGTTATCCAAAGTGCTTCCTCCGCAGAGAGGAAAGTGCCGTCCGGGCGTCGAGAAGCTGACCTCCGGCGGCATATTCCGCCTCCGCTTCCGCGATGGCCTTGTCGGTTTCCATCGTTTTGATCATGTCGTCGTAGGCCTCGATGCTCATGACGACCAGATCGCCGTATCCGTTCTTGGTGATGAACAGCGGCTCGCGGCTGGCGTGACACACCTCGGAGATTTCCGTGGTGTTGCGCAGGTCGGTGATGGGTCTGATTTGCGGCATGGTATACGCCTCCTTTCCTTGCGCATAATTATAGCATTATTATGCGCAAACTGCAAGGTCGGTTATCCAATACAGCCGCAAAAAGGCACCGTTCCTGCGAACGGTGCCTTTTGAGTAAGCAGTAAACCGGGAGATCAGCGCTTGCTGAACTGGGGAGCGCGGCGGGCGGCCTTTCGTCGGCACAAGCTCCATATCCTTTGCCCCGCCGCGAGCGGCAGGGCGCAGTCATTCCGCTGCGCCTCCTCTCCCCACGAAAGCCGCGTTGCCGGGCTTTCGCGGGGGCCCCATTCTTATTTTAAATGGAGAAGTACGGCCTCAAAGCCGCAAAAAGGCACCGTTCCTGCGAACGGTGCCTTTTGAGTAAGCAGTAAACCGGGAGATCAGCGCTTGCTGAACTGCGGAGCGCGACGGGCGGCTTTGAGGCCGTATTTCTTACGCTCTTTCATGCGCGGATCGCGGGTGAGATAACCGGCGGCCTTGAGGGTGCCGCGGTAATTCTCATCGACCTTGAGCAGGGCGCGGGCGATGCCGTGACGGATCGCACCGGCCTGACCGGTCATGCCGCCGCCGGCGACGGTGGCTTCGACGTCAAACTTCTCGGTCGTCTCGGTGGCGGCGAGAGGCTGACGGACGATGAGCTTCAGGGTCTCGAGACCGAAGTACTCGTCCAGCGTGCGGCCGTTGATGGTGATGCTGCCGCTGCCGTTGGGGATGAGGTGGACACGGGCGGTGGAGGATTTCCGACGGCCGGTGCCGTAAGCGTAGGGACGCTTGCTCTGATAGGTAGCCATTCTAAAATTTCCTCCTTTCCTTATTCGACCGTCCAGACTTCGGGCTTCTGCGCGGCATGCTTGTGCTCATTGCCGGCAAAGACCTTCAGACGACGGAGCTGCCATTTCTGGGTGGGGTTCTTCGCCAGCATGCCGCGGACGGCGAGCGTCATGGCGAGAGTGGGACGGGTCGCCATCAGGCGATCGTAACGGGTCTCCTTGAGGCCGCCGGCGTAACCGGAGTGGGTGCGGTAGTACTTCTGGGTGAGCTTGTTGCCGGTGAGAACGGCGTCCTTCGCGTTGATGATGATGACGAAGTCACCGCAGTCAACGTGCGGCGTGTAGTCAACCTTGCGCTTGCCGCGCAGCAGGTCGGCGGCGAGAGCGGCGGTCTTGCCCAGGGGCTTGCCGGCCGCATCGAGAACGTACCACTTGCGGACGACGTCCTCTTTTCTGACCATCGTAGTGGACATTGATGTGCCTCCAATATCATTGTTTTTTCTTGCTTTTTCAAGGCGCGGCGGGTACAATATACCCTCAAGACGCGCTCTATTTTTATAAAAACTGCCCCATTTCGTGTCCACCCCCGA
>ERZ808240.253-NODE-253-length-73639-cov-5.954093_pt1 | contig 73639 bp, 70 predicted proteins | sample MGYA00521084_ERZ808240 | MGnify/ENA primary metagenome ERZ808240 (study PRJEB31516, sample SAMN03275571) | gut metagenome | biome: mammalia-associated habitat; material: feces | host: Papio cynocephalus | place: Kenya | collected 2012-08-06 ...
ACATTCTTCACATTTCGTTCATTCGGACTCACAACATCCGTTTCCGCCCCAATGATGTGAAAAACATTCACATCATTAGGGCAAAAGCAAAGTGCTTTGCCCAGAATACATTTCCTTCTGTGATGGGTGAGGAGACACATCTTTCCATGGTGAAGAGGCACGCCCTCTTACAATGGCGGATACAGTAAGGATGCATATTTCTGTAAAGGCTGCAACCTCTTCACAATAAGCGTGCCAGAAAGCGGTAAGAACGCCTTATGTATCGTGGACGGCGAACAGTTGGGGGAGGAGAAACCGACAAGCTTAAAATGTGAATACATATCACGCTTTTAGCGGTAAGTCAACGGGACTGGGGTGCGCGCGGCATCTCCGTTTATCGAAGATTTTGCTGTGCGCCTTATTAAAACGCTTATACATCCCCGCAGGTGTCCGGCGGGAAGCCGCAGGTGTGCCGTAATACCGAACAGAACCGTCCAAATTTGTCGGCTATCGGAAACCGGCTTTCCATAACCGTTGCAGCCGTACCGGAAGTATATTGCGGGAATTCTACTGATTACGCTTATCGCCCAGTGGGTGTTGGGGATACCTCTTGTCACCGATGCGTATCTGTGGCGGTGAAATCTACGGCTGTCCGATCCGTTATTGCCAGAGAGGGCAAACAACATCCGGCGGTTGATCACGATCGTGCGCCGGATACGCACCGAATCGTTTCCGGACAGACGGTCGCTCTGAAGGGGCATACGCGGCTGCGTCAGCGTGGTGCACTATCTGACGGGTGCTCGCTATCGCCGGATCTGCTTTGTACACAGGAGAGGAATGTATTCGGCGGTTTGTACTGTGCAAGTGCCGCCCTATGTGTATATATGGTCGCTGTGGCGGGCGCGCGTCTATTCCGGTACAGCCGCAAAAGCAGGAGAGAGGGATAAACTTTTTTCGCACTTTCCCCCTAAAAAATCCATTGTCGCACCAACGAGACAAAACGATTTCGATCTGTCGCTCGGCAGAACCGCTGCTTGCCTGCGGTGCGCGCAGCATAGGATTCCACGGCAAAGCGGACTCTCAAATACACGGTCAGCGGGCAAACGGATTCATTGTCGTACCAAAAACCGGGTATACGGACGGGCGCATTGCCACACGGAAAACAGTACGATCCCGATTGCAGCGGAGGACCGCATACCGTGCTGCAAAATGCCGTCTCTTGCGGGAAAGGGCGGCAATAGCGTTTCTTACGGATACACTGCGGTGTATTGGCGGAATCTGGGTGGTCATACCGACCCAAAACGCCCCACAGGCAGGCGCCGGGATTCGCAAACCGCTTCTCATGCGAAACTATACCGCTTTTCGGCTGTGACGTTTTCTCCGGAAACGTATACATTTTTCACAGGCGGCAGGTGCTTGCTTGTCCGTGTTCTCTTGGACCAACTTTCTCCACGAGTAAGCGGTTGTCCGAATCCTTAACAAAATACGATTCAAATTGTAAAAAGTAAAAGGCAAATCCGGAAAAACATTGCGTTTCTTATCATGCTTGTGGGTGAAAAATGTCTCTGTTAGCACAGTGCACAAAGTGCGTTGCGGATCAGGCACGCAAATGCTATACTTTGTACGATGAATACAAGGCGCTTGTTATCGAATCGGGAGGGTAAGCCTGTGCGTAAGATCATTTTTGGCTCGGTGGAACCGCGGAAACGTATCGTTCGTCAGTGCTGTGCGGTTGTGTTGGCGTTGGCGTTATTGTTGCAGTACATACCTTTTAGCGCCGGAGCTTTCAGCGGTTTCGGAAAACCGCTGGTGTACAACGGCGATTTTGAGGAGGTCGGCGCCGATGCCGCTCCTGCCGGTTGGAGTTATAAAAGACTCAGCGGAGACGGGGCGCTCTCGTTAAAGAATGGCGATGGGGCGGATGGCAGTTATGTCCGATTAGAGTCTGCAGACGGTGTGGTGCTGGTGGAAACGGCCGGGGATCACCTGATTTCGCTTGAGGGCGGGGAGACCTATACGCTGTCGTTTCGCGCTTACAGCCATGGTCAGCTGCATCTGGAGATGGAGCAATATACCGACGGTGGTGTGCTCTGCGGTGATGATCTGTCCACAGAAAACGGTACCGTGACCGGGGAGACGGATTGGACGAAGCGCACCCTGGTTTTTCGCGCGGATGATGAGGCGCGCTATCTGTTGCTGCGGTTTGTGGCGGAGAATGGCACAGCGGGCGTTGATTCTGTGGTGTTAAAATCAAGCTCTGCCAGGGAGACGGCGGCACGGATGCTGCCTCTGTACACCGCGGGCGAGCCGACGAACCGGCTCTCGAACGGCGATTTTTCCGCGTATACGACAGGGGCAGACGGACAGGTGACGGCGCTGAGCCGGGAGGGGTATGTGTTTGTGACCCTCAGCGAGCTGTTCGCTTCCTGCGGGGTCGAGACGCTCCCCTGCGATCGTCCTATTTACGATGCGGATTTTTTGCACACATCCGTGAGGAAAGGAAAATGAGCTATGAATAAAAAGATGATCGGCGATCTGGCCATATCCGACGTGCTGCTGGGCAGCGAGCTGTTCGGGACGGCCATAGATGAAAAAACCAGTTTCCGGCTCATGGAGCGGTATCTGGAGCTGGGCGGCAACTGCGTGGACACCGCCCGGCTGTACGGGATGGGCAGGTCGGAGGAAACCGTCGGCAGATGGATTCGAGCCGCCCGGCAGGCGGGGAAGGAGGTCTATGTATCCACCAAAGGGGGCATCCGCGGCTGGAGTCCATGCAGGTGTCCCGCATCAGCCCCCGGGAGATCGAGCAGGACATCGACGACAGCCTGCGGGCGCTCGGTCTGGATACGGTCGACCTGTATTGGCTGCACCGGGACGATCTGCGCCAGAGCCCGGAGGAGATCCTGAGTTTTATGAACGATTTCATTCGCGCGGGAAAGATTCGACATTTTGGTGTGTCCAACTGGCGGGGGGCAGCGGATCCTGCAAGCCAATCGCTATGCGGCGCAGCATGGGCTGGCGCCCATTGTCGCGTCCCAGATCAAGTGGAGTCTAGTGGTGTCCAATGCCGGGGTCGGGGACCCGACGCTGGTGGAGATGGATGAAACGGAATATGCAGTTTATACGCATTAGGCGCTGCCGGTGATCGCGTATTCCGCTCAGGGCACGGGCATCGACATCGTGGTGCTGGACGACGGCTGGTATGCCCACCGTAAGGGGGAAAACGGCTCTTTGGGCGATTGGTATGTCAGCCCGGACAAATTTCCCGACGGGCTGCGCCGGGTCAGCGCGGCGTGCCGGGAGAGCGGCGTGGGGCTGGGACTTTGGATCGAGCCGGAAATGGTGAATCGGGACAGCGATCTGTATCGGGCGCATCCCGACTGGTGCATTTCTCTGCCGGGTGTAGAGCCGCTGGAGAGCCGCTGCGAGCTGGTGCTGGACTATGGCCGGCCGGAGGTTGTGGACGGCATATATCGGGCGCTGTATGCGCTGCTGAGCGAGAACGAGATCGCCTATGTGAAATGGGATATGAACCGGAATATCACGGATAACGGCTCGGTCTTTCTCGGCAGGAGGCAGCAGGGGGAACAAAACCATCGGTATATTCTCGGCGTATACACGCTGATGGAACGGCTGACCTCCGCCTTTCCGCAGATCTTCTTTGAGGGATGCGCCGGCGGCGGAGGACGGTTTGATCTCGGGGTTCTGTATTATTTCTCTCAGATCTGGACGAGCGACGACACCGACGCCTATGAGCGCACAAAGATCCAGTATGGCACCAGTCTGGTTTTTCCGCCGGAGACCATGGCCGCCCACGTGACGATCTGTCCCAATCATCAGACGGGGCGCACGACGGCTTTTGAAGCACGGGAGGCGGTCGCCACGCTGTTCTCTTTCGGTTATGAGCTGGATTTGGGCAAGCTGTCAGCCGCAGAACTGCGGCAGATACCGGCACAGGTGTGCCGCCACAGAGAACTGGCGGAGGCGCTGGCGGGCGGCCGGTTTTACCGGATCGTCAGTCCCTTTACGGACGACGCAGCGGCCTGGCAGGTTGTATCGTCCGATGGAAAATTCAGCGCCGCGCTGTGTATGTCGGCGCTGAATATCCCCAATGCCCATGTGCGTCGGCTGCGTTTGCGGGGACTTGAGCCGGATACGGAATATACGGTGCAGCCATTCGGCATCCGCTCCACCGGCGCAGCTCTGATGCATATTGGGCTGCCGCTACCGGAACGTACGATGGATTTTCAGGTGGACTTTCTGACGCTCCGGGCTCAGTGAGCCGGATGGGCGCAAGGTCGGCCGACACACAAACGCCCGCCGCTGTTTCTCGGAAACAGCGGCGGGCGTTTGCGTATTTTTCAGTAAAAAGTGGTGGATAAAGGGTTGATTTTTTCGGATTTTACGGTATACTGTATTTGTGGGAAGTTTGATTTTGATGATCATTTGCGTTGGCAAGAAGGAGAATCATTATGCGGAAAACAAAAATCGTCTGCACCATTGGCCCGGCCTGCTCGGATGAAACGACGCTGGAGGAAATGTGTCTGGCGGGGATGAATGTGGCACGGCTGAATTTCTCTCACGGCACCCATGAGAGTCACCAGAAAACCATGGATATGGTGAAGCGGGTGCGGGAGCGGCTGGGGCTGCCCATCGCCGTGATGCTGGATACCAAGGGACCGGAATACCGCATCAAGACTTTCAAAAACGGAAAGATCACCCTTAAGGAGGGGGATACGTTCGCCTTCACCACCGAGGATGTGGAGGGGGACGAGACCCGTGTCGCGGTGAACTACAAGGGACTGAATCACGATCTGAAACCCGGCGATCGGGTGCTGCTGAATAACGGATTGATGGCCTTCGTGGTGGTCGAGACCACCGATACGGATGTGATCTGCCGGGTGACGGTGGGCGGCGAGCTGTCCGACCGCAAGAGCATGGCCTTCCCGGACAAGGTGCTGCGGCAGGCCTATCTCAGCGAGCAGGATAAGCAGGATATTCTGTTCGGCGCCCGCAACGGGGTGGATTTTATCGCCTGCTCCTTTGTGTCCTGTAAGCAGGATCTGGTGGATATCAAGAATTTCATGAAGGAAAACGACATCGAGGATATTGAACTGATCGCCAAGATCGAAAATCGCTCCGGTGTGGACAATATCGAGGAGATTTGCGAGGAATGCTCCGGCATCATGATCGGCCGGGGGGATATGGGGGTGGAGATCCCCTTTGAGGAGCTGCCCGCTATCCAGAAGCATCTCATCACCGAATGCCGGATGCTGGGCAAGCGGGTGATCACCGCCACGGAGATGCTGGAGAGCATGATCCATAATGCCCGTCCCACCCGTGCGGAGATTTCCGACGTGGCCAATGCGGTGTATGACGGCACCAGTGCGGTCATGCTGTCCGGCGAAACGGCGGCGGGCGAGCATCCGGTGCTGGCGGTCAAGACCATGGCGCGCATCGCGGAAGAAGCCGAAGCGCACATCGACTTTGCCGAATGGTATCGGCATTTTGAGTTCCGCATCCGCAATACGCTGGATGCCATATCCCACGCCACCTGCGGCATGGCCATCGACATCGAGGCGAAAGCGATCGCGGTTTGCTCTCTGTCCGGCACCACGGCTCGGATGGTATCCCGTTTCCGCTGCCCGGTGGATATTCTGGGAGTGACCATCAACCCCCGCACCTGGCGCAAGCTGGCATTGTCCTGGGGGGTGACGCCGGTGCTCAGCGATGCCTATGATTCCATCGACGTGCTGTTCTATTCCGCCAAGCATCTGGCACAGACCGCCTTCGGTCTGCAGCCGGGGGATCGGCTGGTGATCACCGGCGGGCAGACCAACGGCCGCTCCGGGAACACCAATCTCATTAAGATTGAAACCATCTGAGAGGACGATTCTATGAAAACCCAGCGTCTGTATGAACAGGATGCCTATTGCCGGGAGTTTACGGCACGGGTGTTGTCCTGCGATCCGACGGAAGGAGGATATGCGGCGGTGCTGGACGCCACCGCCTTTTTCCCGGAGGGGGGCGGACAGGCGGCGGATACCGGTGTCTTGGACGGCGTCGCCGTCACGGATGTGCAGCTGCGGGGGGACGCGATTGTCCATACCGTGGTTGCGGCGCTGCCGGTAGGGGAGACCGTCACCGGCAGGATCGACTGGGAGCAACGGTTTGCCCGGATGCAGAAGCATACGGGGGAGCATATCGTGTCCGGATTGATTCATCGCCTGTATGGATTGCACAATGTGGGGTTCCATCTGGGTCGGGAGGATGTGACGCTGGATCTGGACGGCGAACTGACCCGGGAGCAGCTGGACGAGATCGAAACGCTGGCCAACCGGGCGGTGTGGGAGGATCGTCCGGTGCGGGCGTGGTTCCCGACCCCGGAAGAGCAGCAAACCCTGGAATACCGCAGCAAAAAGGCCATAGATGGGCCTTTGCGGATCGTGGAGATCGAGGGCGTGGATCGGTGCGCCTGCTGCGCGCCCCATGTGGCGCACACCGGAGAGATCGGCGTCATCCGGCTGTTGGATTTTCTGCGCTATAAAGGCGGCGTGCGGATCCATATGCAGTGCGGACTGGATGCGCTGCTGGACAGCCGGATGCACTTCCACGAGGTGACGGCGGCGGCCGCCCGCCTGTCGGTGAAACCGACAGAGCTGACCGGCGCGGTGGAACGGTTGCTGGCCCAGCGGGATGACCTGTCTCGCCGGTTGCGGCAGGAGCGCGCACAGGCGGCGGTGCTCCTGGCCCGGAATGCGCCGGCGGAGGATGTGTCTCCGTTGTTTTTGCCCGGAGAGCCGGATAACGCCGCCATGCGGCAGGTGCTGGAAGCGTTGCTGGCACGCGGCATTTCCCCGGCGGGGGTATTTGTCGGAGATGCGGAGCGGGGATACCGCTTTGCGGCGATGGGCGGCGCCGATTTGCCGGGGTTGGCCCGGCGGATGAAGGAGCAGCTGGGCAGTCGGGGCGGCGGCTCGCCGGAGATCGTACAGGGACAGGTGAAAGCCACCGCCGGAGCGATCCGGGCGTTTTGGCGGCAGGAAACGGAAAACGACCGATAAATCGAGGGGAGCGGGATCACCAATCGTGGCGATCCCGCTCCCGGGCTTTTATGCCGGATTTGTTTTTGGGGGGGAGATATCCCGGGGAGATGATTATAGCTCTACCCACCCGGATACATACAGCCATGCCGGGGATTTGCCCACCCGATCGGCGCGGTTGGTCACGCGATAACGGTTGCCGATCTTTATCCCGTCATACAGCCAGAATGCCCCGGTGCGGGTCACATACTTGCTGCCCCGGGCAGTGGTGTACAGCTTATCGCCGTTTAGGCGGATGCTGTCGCCGGTTTTCGGTATCGCCGGGGCCGGCTGGGGTTGCGGCGTGGGTTCCGGTATGGGCTGCGGTGTCGACTCCGGTGCGGGGTCAGTCGGCTTTTCCGGTTCCGGGGTGGGTTGCGGCTCGGTGTGTGGCTTATAGTCCACTCCGCAGATCTCGCACAGCGCCTGCACCGTCTCCTCCGCCATTGTTTCCATGCCGCCGTTGTGGAACCAGGCGCAGTCCTCCGCATTGTCGTGGAAGAACAGCTCGTCGTACAGGCATATCATGGCGGTGGCGTTGACCTCATAGAGGTCGCTGCGCTGCCGCACAACATGGTGTATGCTTTTGCGGTATTTGTGGAGAATGTCCGCTTTTGCTTTGCTGTCGGCGTTGGGGTAGCACATGGTCATGCTGTATCGGCCGCCGCCGGCATTGGAATGGGCGACATAGTAGATGTCGGCTTTCCAGCGGTTGGCCTCTGCCACCCGCACGGTCATGGCCTGCGAGCCGGTCAGCCCTCTGTCGCCCCGCATGACCTCGAAGCCCACCTCCCGCAGACGGGTCTCCAGAATATCCGCGTATGCATTGCAGTGGGTGTTTTCGCTGCATTGCATCGGGCACTGTGTGCGGTTATCGGCGGCATGGGCCGCCGGAGATAAATAAATCTTTGCCATCTTCATTTCCTCCGTTTACAATATATGCATCGGTTTCTTCGATGATACGGCGCTGGCCGGTAGGTATGCGTAGTTGTCTGTCCGAATGGGGGACATCCGGTATAGCGGTTCTCAGCGCCGGCGGCCGTTTTTATTGGCTCACCTTTCGTCCGCAGATGAGCACCTGTGTCCCCACCGGGAGATTGTTGACCGAATTGATGAGGATGGAGCTGGCCGCGCCCAGACTGGCCAATCGTCTTTGATTGGCCATATTAGCCGCCGCCGCTGCTATGGACGCACAGCAATCCCATACGTGGATGTCGTCATTTCCGATCCGTTCTCCGATGAAATAAAAATAGCGGCATCCGACCTGAGAAGTCTGCATATACACTCTGTTGCTGCTTGCCTGTTCATTAAACCACACGCTCAGCTCATTGATTTTTACCGTTATGGAGGACGGCAATTGCATATATATCGCCACTCGGTCCAGTGAGAAGCTCTCTCCGCTCGGAAGGGCCGAAACGGTGATATCGTTGACTTCCTCGGTCAGCGTCGTGGAATAGATAACCTCCATTCTTCCGGCGGCAGCGGCCTGTTCGATGCCCTCGTTCAATGTGGTTTTCGTGGCAAAGGTTGCGTCCGTTTGGCTTGCGGTATAAAAGGAACCACCACCCGTCGAAAAATAGGCAGAAGTAGGCGTAAAGTTGATGTAGCGGACATTGATGTAGTATTTTCCGGCACCTCCGGATGAGATTTCCGCATGACAGAACTGTATACTGGTCGAGGATGTCGTATTGACGGTATAAGCCGTTGTTCCGCGATACGCCAGAACAACCGCATTGGCATCCAGAGCCGCTTTTACCTCTTCAAACGTTTTGTCCGGAGTTAAGGAAGTTCCCCCCGCTGCGGTAAAATTGACCACAAGCGCGTGTTGCGCCGCCTGTGCTGCCGATGCCGCCGCCGCAGTGGCGGATGCCGCGGCTGCCGAGGCGCTGTCCGCCGCTTTCTGACTGTCGGCGGCGGTTCCGGCGGCATAGGCTTGTGCCTGGTTCTGCGCATTGAGCGCCTGCTCTGCCCGTGCTGCGGCGGTAGTCGCCGCCGTTTCGGCGTCGGTTTTGGCTGTCTCTGCGGCGGCGGCACTGTTCTCTGCCGCTGTGGCGCTGCCCCCGGCGGCGGCAGCTTCTTCGGCAGCTGTGACGGCGGATGCGGTCGCCGCGGCCGCTGCTTTTTCCGCTGCGGCTGCGCTGTCTGCCGCTGTCGCAGCGCTCTCCGTCAAAGTCTCCGCCTTTTTCGTCGCGGTGGTCGCCGCTGCCTCGGCGGCTTTCTGCGCCGTTTCGGCAGCCCGGCGGGCATCGTCGGCCGCCTGGGCATTGTTTGCTGCGGCGGCTGCCTGGGCGCCGGCCGACGTGTTAAAGGCTGCGGCACTGTTGACATATCCTTCGAGAGCGGTCTCGGATTCGGCCGCCTTGGATACATATTTGGCATATGCGCTCTCCATGTGCGCGATCAGCTGTTCCTCCTCGGACAGCACCGGCGGCTTGGCGGCGACGGCCACCACCGCCGGCTCCACCTCAAAGGTCATGATGGCGGATTTCCGGACTCGTCCGTCGGCAGTGATGCCGCGCAATGTGGCCTGTAAGGTCCCGGGCAGCCGCGTGTGCTGGGCAAGGATCGTCCAGGTCAGCGTCAGGCCGTCGCCATCCTCCGCCGATGCCAGCGGCACCACGTCGGTTTTTGTGTCCCAATCGACGGTGGTTTCCGATATCAGAGCGGTTTCTTTGGTCTTGGTGGAGGATGACTGGCTGCTGTCGGTGCCGACCGTTTCCTGGCTGTTCTCACTGGTCGTTTCCTGTTGCCGCTGGGCGGTGGAGGTGACGGTGGACAGGTCAAAGGCAATATCCAGATAGTAGGCATAGAGACCGCGGTCGGCATCCGTCAGCCGGAAACTGCGGGTCTCGGTTTCGTTTTCGCCCACATAGGCGATGTGCCGTTCGTCTTCGGGAATGTGCGCGATCCAGTTTGTGACTTCGATCATGCTTGTGTCTCCTTTCTTTTCGCTGACCCGTCGCCGGGACAGGGGTTTCTGCCCGGCGGCGGGTCGCTTTGGCTTTCGGTTCCGTTTTCCGTCCGTTGCAGCCAAGGAAAAAGCAGATGCATTCACCCGATGCATCTGCTTTTCCTGTTGACTACATTTTTATTGTACACGAACATTCGTTCTTCGTCAAGAGCTTTTGACAAAATTACCGTTGCGCCTGCTCCAATTCTTCCCGCAGGCGGCGGATGATCCGCTTTTCCAGGCGGGATATGTAGGATTGAGAAATGCCCAGCAGGTCGGCCACCTCCTTTTGCGTGTGCTCCTTTTTGCCGCAGATACCGAAACGCAGCTGCATGATTTGCTGCTCGCGTCGGGGCAGCCGTTCGACGCACAGCATCAGCTGCTGCCGTTCGGCCTCCTGCTCCAAATTTCGGCTGACCAGATCCGGGTCGCTGCCCAGAATATCGGAGAGCAGCAGCTCATTGCCGTCCCAATCCACATTCAGCGGCTCGTCGATGGAGATCTCATTCTTTTTCTGGGCGTTTTTGCGCAGATACATGAGGATCTCGTTTTCGATGCAGCGGGAGGAATAGGTGGCCAGTTTGATGTTTCGGCTGGGGCAGAAGGTACGCACCGCCTTGATCAGTCCGATGGTGCCGATGGAGATGAGATCCTCGATGCCGACGCCGGAGTTTTCAAATTTCCGGGCGATGTACACCACCAGCCGCAGATTGCGGGTGATGAGCAGCTCCCGGGCGGATTCGTCGCCGGTCTCCAGCCGCCGGAGCGCCTCCCGCTCCTCCTCGGCGCTCATGGGCGGGGGCAATACGTCCGAGCCGTTGATGTAATAGATCGGTTCCCGCCGAAATCGTTGCCACAGCCGTTTCAGCCGGTCGATCAGTTTGTTCCACATATCCATACTCCTTTCGGGTCTGCGGTGAATTCGGCGGCAGCGTTGCCCAGCAGACCTTTATAGTCCTCCGGCAGCAGCGTACTGCTCAGGGCGATATAGCAGCCCGGCAGCAGACGGTCCCCCTGCCCGGACCGGCTGCCGCGCCCGGTATGTACGGTGACCCGTTCCGGACGGAAGGCGGGCAGCAAGCCTTCACCCCCCAGACTGCTGAAGGGGATCACCCGCCAGCCGGGGCCGGTGGGCAGGTCTTTTCCGTCCCATCCCTCCGGCAGCAGGGAGGATACGGCATCCCGCTCCATGACGATGACCGGCGCGCCGGAGAAGGGCTCCACCAGGTGATTTCCGCTGTCATAGAGACAGGGGAGGGTGACGGTGCGCCCGCGGTTGGACACGGACACGGCGTAGCGGTGACGTTTCGGCGCCGACCGGCGCATCCGCTGCCCGATCAGGCACAGGATGCCGTAGCAGAGCACCGTAAGCCCCACCAGCAGCAGGGGGGATATACGATAGTAGACTACGCCGTTGCTCACATAAATGCCCGCCGGGGCAAAGAAATAGTACACGCCCTCGCACAACCCCGCCAATCCGGCGCTGAGGGCGAATAGCCACAGAATACGCCGCAGGAAACACCGGCCGTTTTCCGGCGGGAAGGCCACCAGCACCATCAGCGCGGCGCCGGCGGCCTTGCATAGGAGAGACAGCCACACCGGCAAGGGCGGCAGCAGCAGCACGAAGGCTGTCAGCCCGCCGCAGAGCGCTCCCAGCGCCAGCCGCCACCCTCGCGCCTGCGCGCCGGTGATGCGGCGCAGCAGCACCAGCAGCAGGAAATCCACCCACCAGTTGACCGCCAGTAATACATCGGCATAAATGACCATGATGATCCCGTCCTTTGCCATACAGTATAGACCTCCGGCCATAGGGGATTTTGCCGAAACAGGAGGAATGAAAAAATAAGGACACGCTGCATTGACAGACGGTGCGAAACCGTGTACAATCATACGAAAAGGACAGGGAGGCGGGCGCGATGCGCATTTTTGACATACTGGGACCGGTAATGGTGGGTCCCTCCAGCAGCCATACGGCGGGGGCGGTGCGCATCGGGCTGACCGCCCGGAAGCTGCTGGGGGAAGCGCCGGTGCAGGCGGCGATCACGCTCTACGGCAGCTTTGCGCTGACCGGGCGGGGCCACGGCACCGACCGGGCGCTGATCGCCGGTTTGCTGGGAATGCAGCCGGACGATCTGCGGATCCCCGACAGTTTCCGGTGGGCGCGGCAGGAGGGGCTCAATTATACCTTTTCTGCGGCGCAGGCCCATAATCTCCATCCCAATACTGCCCGCCTGCTGCTGACCGGCGCCACCGGCCGGACGCTGGATGTGGTGGCGGAGAGCGTAGGGGGCGGGCGCATCTGTGTGCGCTCCATCGACGGGATCGAGACGAACTTTTCCGGCGAGCATAACACGCTGATTGTCCATAATCAGGACGTGCCGGGGCACGTGGCGGCGGTGACGGCGGCGCTGATGCAGCGCCATGTGAATATCGCGACCATGCAGCTGTACCGCAATGAACAGGGCGGGTATGCAGTGATGGTGCTGGAATGCGACCAGCCCATTCCCACCGATCTGGAGCAGTTTCTGTCCCATATCGAGGGGATCCGCAAGATCACGGTATTTAATCAGGAGGGAGTCCTATGAGCTTTGCCAGTGTGGCGGCGCTGCTGGAGACGGCGCAGCGGGAGGAAAAACCGCTTGCAGCGGTAATCGTGGCGGCGGACTGCCGGGAAAACGGATATACAGAAGAATATTCTCGCCGCCGGATGGCGGAGACCTGGGCGGCGATGCTGGATTCCAGCCGCCAATACCGCGCCTCCGACCGCTCTCGCAGCGGGCTGTCCGGCGGGGACGGGGAACGGCTGCGGCAGGCGGCGGCGGACGGACGGCTGCTGGGCGGGACGTATTTCCTTCGGGTGATGGAGGAGGCGCTGCGGGTGGCAGAGTGCAATGCCTGTATGCGGCGGATCGTGGCGGCCCCTACGGCGGGCAGCTGCGGGGTGCTGCCGGCGGTGCTGATACCGCTGGCGGAGGAGCGGGCGCTGACGGAGGACGCTGTGGTAGAAGCGCTGTATATTGCCGCCGCTTTTGGCGAGGTGACGGCCAACCGAGCCAGCGTGTCCGGGGCGCAGGGCGGCTGTCAGGCGGAGATCGGCACCGCCTCCGCAATGGCGGCGGCAGCGCTCACGCACTTGCTGGGCGGTACGCCCCAGCAGTGCGCCCACGCCTTTGCGCTGGCGCTGAGCAATTTGCTGGGGCTGGTGTGCGATCCGGTGGCGGGGCTGGTGGAGCTGCCCTGTGTGCGGCGGAATGTGGTGGGAGCGGTGAATGCGGTCAGTGCCGCCGATATGGCGCTGGCGGGGATCACCAGCCGCATTCCGGCGGATGAGGTGATCGACGCCATGGGGGAGGTGGGCGACGCCCTGCCTGCCGCCCTGCGGGAGACCGGGCTGGGCGGTCTGGCGGCGACTCCCACGGCGCAGCGGCTGACCGAGGAGATCCGGCAGGAGAGCGCCGCGGAGGAATAAAAAACAGCGCCGGGAGCGCACACAAGCTGTGTGCGCTCCCGGCGCGTTGTTTTGGAGAAAGATGAACGGATTTTATTGGCGGCTTTTGCCCAGATAGGCTTCTTTGACCGCCGCGTTGTTGAGCAGCTCCTCGCCGGTGCCGGAGAGGGTCAGGGTGCCGGTCTCGATGACATAGCCCTCGTCGGCGATCTTCAGCGCCATGTTGGCGTTCTGCTCGTTGAGCAGCACTGTGATGCCGCTTTTGTTGATCTCTCGAATGATGGCGAAAATGTCCCGCACCACCAGCGGCGCCAAACCCAGAGAGGGTTCGTCCATCATGATGAGCCGGGGACGACTCATCAGCGCCCGGCCCACCGCCAGCATTTGCTGTTCGCCGCCGGACAGGGTGCCGGCCATCTGCCAGCTCCGCTCCTTCAGGCGAGGAAACAGATCGTAGATGTGCGCCAGATCGTCGTCCAGTTTATCCTTGCGCAGATAGGCGCCGATCTTCAGGTTTTCCAACACCGTCAGATTGGGGAATACCTTGCGACCCTCCGGCACCAGCGTGATCCCCTTGCTGACGATGGCATCGGGGGTCTGGCCCAGTATGCTGGCGCCATCGTACAGGATGTCGCCGCTGTGGGGCTTTACGATGCCGGAGATGGAGCGCAGAATGGTGGATTTACCGGCGCCGTTGGCGCCGATCAGGGTCATGATCTTGCCCTGCTCCACGGTCATGGAGATGTCCTTGACCGCCTTGATACCGCCGAAATTCACGGACAGATTCTTGATTTCCAGTATGTTACTCATCGTCGTCTGCCACCCCCAGATATGCGTCGATCACCCGTTGATTGGCCTGGATTTCGGCCGGTGTGCCGTGGGCGATCTCCTTGCCGAAATCAATGACGTAAATGCGGTCGGAAATATCCATCACCAGATTCATGTGATGCTCGATGAGCAGAATGGTGATGTGGAATTGCTCCCGGATCTGCCGGATGAACGCGGTCAGCTCCTCGGTTTCCTGCGGGTTCATACCGGCGGCCGGTTCATCCAGCAGCAGCAGGGTCGGCTCGGTCGCCAGCGCCCGGGCGATCTCCAGCTTGCGCTGCATCCCGTAGGGCAGACTGGTGGCCAGCTCGTCCCTGACTTCCTCCAGCCCCACCAGTCGCAGCAGCTCCATGGTTTCCTGCCGCATACGGGCCTCTTCCTTGTAGTTGAGGTGGAAGGTGGCGGTGAACAGATTGGAGGTACGGCGCAGGTGCTTGGCGGTGAGCACGTTCTCGAATACCGTCATGGATTTGAATAGACGGATATTCTGAAAGGTGCGCGCCATGCCCAATTTGGTGAGCTGATCCGGCGTTTTCCGCAGGACGGTGGTGTATTTGCCCGCATTTTCTCCGGCATAGAGCTTTTTCATTTTGCCCCGGGGCTTGTTGGAGATCACCAGCTGGTCGTGGTAGTAAATAGCGCCGTTGGTGGGTTCATACACGCCGGTGATGGCGTTGAACGCAGTGGTTTTTCCGGCGCCGTTGGGTCCGATGAGGGCGACGATCTCCCCCTCGTTGACCTCCATGGACAGGTTATCTACCGCCACCACGCCGCCAAACTGCATCGTGATGTCGCACAGTCGTAATACGCTGCTCATGCCTGTCCCTCCTTTGCGGTTTTCTTCCGGAACTTGCCGACAATCGTGGCGGGCAGGTTCACAATATTCCGCACCAGGCGGGCGGAGCTGAATTCTTTATCGCCCATAATGCCGTTGCGGAAGAACAGCACGAAGATCATAATGATGACGGAGAACACCACCAGCCGGAAACCGTTGCGGAATACGGAAGAGGTGATGCCCAGAAATTCGCCGCTGTCCAGTCCCCGCAGCCACCATTCCTGGGAGGCGATGTAGAGGAAGCTGGCGAGGATCGACCCGGTGATGGAGCCGATGCCGCCGATGACCACGATGAGCAGGATCTCATAGGTCAGCGCCGAGGTAAAGGGGGCGGCATTGGTAGAGCCTACGTACATGGCATACATGGCACCGCCGATGCCGGCGAAGAAAGAACTGGTGAGAAAGCTGATCATCTTATGCTTCGCCAGATTGATGCCCATGGCCTCGGCGGCGATCTCATCGTCCCGGATGGCCTTAAATGCCCGCCCGTAGGTGGAATGGATCATCAGGGCAATGATGCCGATGCACACCACCGCCACCAGAAAGAACGGAAACACAAAGGACAGCTTTTTGAAAGGGCCGTCGCTGAGCTGCTCCTTAAAGGTGTTCAGCTGGCTGATGGGGAAAGAGCCGTTGGTCAGCGGTCCCAGCTTATCCCATTGGATGATGGTGCGCAGAATCTCGGCAAAGCCCAGAGTGGCGATGGCCAGATAGTCGCTCTTCAGCTTCAGCACCGGCAGACCGATGAGGAAGGCGAAGACGGCGGCGGCGATGCCCGCCAGCAGGATCGCCACCAGAATCGGCAGCTGGAAGTGGATGAGCGGCGTGCCGGAAAAGCTGTATACCATTTCCCGGCTGCCGTCGTTGACGGAAAAGATGGCATAGACATACGCACCGATGAGCATAAAGCCCGCCTGCCCCAGCGAGAATAAGCCGGTGAAGCCGTTGAGCAGGTTCATGGAGACCACCACGATGGCGTAGACGCAGCCCTTTTGCAGCACCTTGACGATCATATCGAAGGAGTTGGAGGTGGTGTCGATCACGATGAGCACCGCCACCAGCGCCGCCAGCAGGATCAGGTTGCCGATGGTATTCTGCTTTTTCGTGGCCGGTTTTAACAGTTGTTTCATGGGGGACACCTCCTTTATACCTTTTCGGTGGTTTTTTCTCCGAACAGGCCGGTGGGCTTGACGCAGAGAATGACGATCAGCAGAGCGAACGTGAAAGCATCGGAGAAGGTGGTCATGCTCACGCCGCCGATGTTGATGGCACGGATGAGGTTCTCGCAGATGCCGATGATGAAAGCCCCCACCACGGCGCCGGGGATGGAGCCGATGCCGCCGAATACCGCCGCCACAAAGGATTTCAGCCCCGGCATGGAACCGGAGGTGGGGATGACGGAGGGATAGTTGCTGAAATACAGCACCGATCCGATGGCGGCCAGCAGCGAGCCGATGACAAAGGTGACGCTGATGACCCGGTTGATCTTGATGCCCATGAGCTGGGAGGTTTCAAAATCCTTGGACACCGCCCGCATGGCGATGCCGATTTTGGTGAACCGGATGATCAGCACCAGCCCCACCACCAGCAGGATCGTCAGCACCGGCGTGATGAGGGTCACCCACTTGGTGGTGGCGCCGAACAGACTGACCGTGTTGGACAGACCGGGGATCGCGGGATAGGTTTTTGCCAGACCGCCGGTGACATACAGCGCCACATTTTGCAGTGTGTAGGACACACCGATGGCGGAGATCATCACCGACATACGGGGAGCGCTGCGCAGGGGCTTATAGGCGATCTTTTCCACGGCGCAGCCCAGCGCCACCGTGGCAATGAGCACCAGCGGGATGGACAGGTACAGGGGCATGGCCGTGGTGGCGTATACCATGATCAGACCGGCCACCATGAAGATGTCGCCGTGGGCGAAGTTGATCAGCCGCAGGATGCCGTAGACCATGGTATAGCCGATGGCGATCAGCGCATACTGTCCGCCTACGGAGATACCCGCCAGAATATAATCCATATTGACTTCCTCCAAAACAGACGGCGGCGGGAGAAAAACTCCCCCGCGGGGCCGTGTACCGATTCTTTGTGGGGGCTGCGCCGTCCGGTGCATCGGATGCCCGTGCGCGGCATTGCCCGAAAAGGACAAGGCCGAATGCCAGATGCCGGCATCCGACCTTGTTTTGCGGTTGGCTAGCTCAGATGCCCTGCTCCTTGACGAAAGTCCAGGCACCGGTGGTGGTATCGGCGGCCTTGATGTAGGCAACCGTGCGCTCGGCGTCGCCGTTGACGGAATCGAATTTAATGTCGCCGGTCACGCCCTTATACTGCACATTCCACAGCGCCTCCATGATCTTGGCAGGATCGGAGGACTTGGCGGCCTTGATGGCCTCCAGCGCGGTGAAGTAGGCATCGTAGCCCATGGCGGACACGGCCGAGACGATGTCGTTGCCGCCGTTGTTGGTCAGCTTGCTGCTGTCGGCATTGAGCCACTTCTTGAAGCCATCGTCGAAGGACTGGTTGCCGCCCTCCTGGTAGAAAGTGGTGATGTTGATGGTCACGTCCTTGTCCTTGGCCGCCTGCAGGATCACGTTGCTGTCCCAGGTATCGCCGGCATACAGCGGGATGCCCACTTTCTGGGTGGCGGCTGCCTCTACGATCAGCTGCGCATAGGAGATGGAGGTGGGGGCGAAGATGGCCTGCGCGCCGCTGTTCTTGGCATTGGTGATGTAGGAGGTGAAATCCGCCTGGTTGGTCGGGAAGTTGTCGGACACCACTGTGCCGCCCAGCTTTTCGAAAGCGGTCTTAAAGCTGCTGGACAGTCCCAGATCGTAGGCGTTGCCCAGTTCCGCCAGGGTATAGGCGGTCTTGATGCCCTGATCCCAGGCGTATTTCGCCATCACGGAGCCCTGGAAGGGATCCAGGAAACAGATGCGGAAATAATGCTTGTTGCCCTCGGTGACCTGGGTGTTGGTGCAGGTGATGCCGATGGCGGGGATGCCCGCCTCCTTGAATACGGGGGAGGCGGCAATGGATACGGACGAGCCGTAGGAGCCCAGCACCACGGACACACCCTTGTTCACCAGCTGGGTGGCGGCGGTGGACGCCTTGTCATCGGCGGACTGATTATCCACCTCGACCAGCTCGATCTTGTAGGTCTTGCCGTCGATCTCCACGGTGGGCTGCACGCTGTTGGCATATTCCACACCCAGCGTCTCCTGCTTACCGCCGGCGCCGTTAGCGCCGGAAGCCGGCTCGAACACGCCGATCTTGATGACGTCGCCGTCGCTGCTGCTGTTGCCGCAGCCGGCGAAGCACAGGCACGCCAGCGCTATGCATAGGGTGATTGCGAACAGTTTTTTCATGGGTATTCCTCCTTAGATGTTCCTCAGCCGTCTGCCTGTGCCGGTGTTGCCGCCGCATGCTGTCCGCCCTTCGGAATTTTTCTGCTATTGTACACGCTTTCGGTAGCGTTGTCAATAATTATACCGCTATTTCTATCTTTTTTCGACTTTACCGGATGTATTTTCGGCATGATTTGTACATTCCGCACAACGCAGTGTTCGCGTATAGCGGACACTGCGTTCTGAAAGGCCGTTTCGCATGGTGGCAAGCTGGCCGACAACACAGCAATTATCAGCTGACCGGCGTGATTGACGTTGTATGTCCATTGACGAACACAAAAAAGACTTATAAGACTTGACGTTGTGGTATAAAATGGACAAATACGCCGAAAATCCGTATAAATATTCAAGATTTTACTGCTTTAGCGATTAAAAATACAAAATCAAAAAACCGCTGTCGGAATGGTGTTTCCCGACAGCGGTTGAACGGTATTCGACGATTTTATGCCTGAGCTGTGGAGGGGAGAGCGGGCGTGGGCCTGTCTGTCGGCAGCAGATCGGTCATGCTCTTGAGGCTGATACCCAGTGTGGACAGATTGTGCAGCAGAGCGGACAGCGTGGGCTGAATGACGCCGGTGACGCCGCACAGGATCAGCAGCAGATTGAAACCGACGATGAACCGATAGTTGCGGTGAATCCGCTGCATGAGCAGCTGGCTCAATTGCCGCAGGGTCACCAGCTGAAACAGCTCCTCGGAGGAGATGGTGATATCGGCGATCTCCCGGGCGATAGCAGCGCCGCTGTTGATGGCGATGCCCACATCCGCCTCCGACAGCGCCGGAGCGTCGTTGACCCCGTCGCCGACCATCATGACCCGATGTCCGGCGGCTTTTTCCGCCCGGATGTAGGTGGCCTTGTCCTCCGGCAGCACCTCGGCGTGGTATTCGTCCACCCCCACGGCCCGGGCGACGGCGGCGGCGGTTTTTTCGTTATCGCCGGTCATCATCACGACCTTGCGGATGCCGCAGGCGTGGAGCGCCTGAATAGCGGCCGCCGCCTCCTTGCGCAGGGGATCGTAGATGCAGATGACCGCCGCCAGCTGTCCGGAAACCGCCAGATACAGATGGGAATAGGTGTCGTTAAGGGAGGCAAATTTATCCTCTTCTCCTGCGGGAACGCGGCAGTCCTCGTCCTCAAATACAAAATGATAGCTGCCGATGACGACCTTGTGTCCTTCTACGGTGCTGGAAATACCGTGTGCTACTACGTATTCTACTTTGGAATGGTATTCCTCGTGGTTGAGCCCCCGCTTTTTGGCCTCCTCCACTACGGCATTCGCCAGAGAATGGGGGTAGTGCTCCTCCAGACAGGCAGCCAGCCGGAGCATATCCTCCTCCCGCCGTCCGCCGAAGGTGACAATTTCTGCCACCTGGGGAGTGGCGTGGGTCAGGGTGCCGGTCTTATCAAATACGATGGTGTCGGCGGTGGCTACCGCCTCCAGAAACCGGCCGCCCTTGACGGTGATATCGTAGCGGTTGCTCTCCCGCATGGCGGACAGGACGGCGATGGGCATGGACAGTTTCAGCGCGCAGGAAAAATCCACCATCAGCACCGATAGGGTTTTCGTGGCGTTGCGGGTGAGCAGATAGGTCAGCGCTGTGCCCCCCAGCGTGTAGGGAACCAGCCGATCCGCCAGCCGGGAAGCTTTGTCCTCGGCGGTGGATTTCAGCTTTTCCGATTCCTCGATCATCTGTACGATCCGGGCATAGCGCCCGCCGCCGTTCACCCGGCTGACGGAGAGGACGCATTCGCCCTCCTCCACCACCGTGCCGGCATAGACATAGCTGCCGCAGACCTTGCGCACCGGCAGTGCTTCGCCGGTCATGGAGGACTGGTTGACGGCGGCTTCGCCGTCCACTACGGTGCCGTCCAGCGGAATCAGATTGCCGGTGCGGACCACGACTGTGTCTCCCTCGGCTACGTCCGAGATGGGGACGAGGATCTCCTGCCCGTCCCGGCGCAGCCAGACCTTGTCCACATGCAGGGACATGGCGCCCGCCAAATCGGATACGGATTTTTTGTGGGTCCATTCCTCCAGCAGCTCACCCAGCCGCAGCATGAACATCACCGATCCGGCGGTGCCCACATCGCCCCGCAGCAGCGAGACGGTGACGGCGGTGGCGTCCAGTACGCTGACGCTCAGCCGCCCCCGGAGCAGGGAGCGCAGCCCGGCGCCGATATAATGCAGCGCCCGCCATACGGCGATGACCGTGCGCACCGGCAACGGCAGGAACAGCTTGGATGCTGCCCGCCGCAGCACGGTGGCGACCAGCTTATCCTCGAATTCCCGGTTCAGTGCCCGGCCGGTATGGCTCGGCACCAGCTCCAGCGCCTCCGCCTTTTGAAAGGAGAAAGCCCCCAGCGCCCGGAGAATGGCCGCCCGGTCGCCGGTGTAGACGATCACGGCATCCCGGGTGCGGTCGAATATTTGCACCGATGTCACACCCGCAAGCGCGCGCAGATAGTATTCCGCTACATCGGCCTGCGCGAGGGTCATGCGGCATACACACAGATGCACCCGCATCCGGCCCCGGCTTTCATGTAAGATTTCACATTTCATGGTCTGTTTCCTCCCAAAGAGAAAGGCTGTCGCCGGCGATACCGGGACAGCCTTACAGGAACCTTTATTCGGCGGTTACATCCTCAGCGGCTGTATCCTCAACGGTCTCGGCGGCGGCCGCCTCCGCCCGCTGCTCGTTCAGCTCTTTGGCATCGGCCAGAATATCACCGGCGTGCTCCCGTATAGTGGTAACGGTCGTCATCACATCATCCTTAGCCCGCAGCGCGGCAGCGGTGGTGTAGGTATAGACCTTTTTCGCCTCCCGGCTGCTGAGAATTTTCAGCCCCGCCGTACCGAACAGTACGCCGCCTACAAACAAACCGAATTTTCCCCATCCGCATTTCATCGCGATGACCTCCATCTGTAATAATTTGTGTAAGGAAAACAGTCCGGACGAAATTCCCTCGTCCGGACTCCAGTATAGCATGAAGAGCGAAAAAATGCAATCCTTTTTTCGCCGCCTTTTGCGGTTTTTATGTAGTGTAAGCATTTATATCGTCTGAATGTTACACACAGCGAAGCTGGTGCTGCGGCGGCGGAATGCGATGCGATAACGGGTGGGATAGGTGTGGCTGTCATAGGTGCGGCTGACCACGAAATCGAAGGAGACCTCAACGGTGAAGGCGTCGGCCGACCAGGCCAGCGGCGGTTCTGCCTGCAGATTGCGGAATTCGATGGAATTGTGCTTGTTGTAGTAATAGCTGCTGTACGCTTTTACCTGCCGCATGAACGGCGTCCCGTTTTCCAGCAGGGCGGATAATTCCTCCAGAGGTGCGTCGCCGCTGATGTAGGCGGCGTAGGTACGGGCGACGGTCTCACCTAGGGCGGTGAGCGCCTTTGTGTCGTCGTCGGACACAGCAGGGTATAAGTACAGTGTGCCATCCTCCGCCCGTTCCGAGCGCGGGGCCGCGCCGTTCAGGGTGAATGTCCCCTCTTGCAGACAGGGGATGGTATAGGTGCCGGTGGCGGGGATATCCCCGCCGGCTTCGTCAAAGGCTGCCACCGGCGTTTCCGCTGTGCGGTAGGCGGACAGCGCCGCACCGTTCATCTGCGGTTCCCCGGCGGCCACAACGGTCAGTGTGTGCAGGGTATAGTCCGAGCGGACGTGCCAGCCGTCCTCTCGCCGATCCAGCGTCAGAGCGCCGTATCGCCGATTATCGGCGTACACGTCGTAGACGGTTTTGCCGTCCGGCTGAGGAATTTCGGCGTATTGCCAGCGGCACGCGCCGTGGGCGTATTTTTCTTCCAGATAGCCCCAGTATTCCTCCGGCGTATTGACGGCGTCAAAGGGGAATTCACTGTCGGCCAGAATGGCGTCCTGTTCCCCTTGTTGCAGCTGTGTGAAATAGGCGTTCATCGCGCCAACGGGGTGGTTCTTCTCATAGCGCTTTAGGTAGTTCCAGAAGATACCGGCCCCCACGGCGATCAGTACGGCGTACAGGGCTGCTAACAGCAGCAGCCATTTTCCGAATCCGCTGCGTTGCCGCGCCTTGGCATGACGGGAAGACATACGCTCAATCCCCCTTTCCGCGCACCAGAAACGAGGTGGGGATCTCCCGTGACCCGTACAGGCTGGCGCAGTAGTTGACCGCTTCGTTTTCATAGATCATCAGCGTGGAGGAGCCGCCGTCCAGATTGGCGGCGTTGACCGCGCCATAGTTGAGCATGACGGTCTGGCAATCCTTGTAGCTGGCGCCCAGACTGTGGGACTGCCGCCCGTCGATCACCAGCAGCAGCACGGAGCCGTCCGCCCGCTGTCCGATGGCGGTGCGGGGGTTCAGGCCGCCGCCGGTGCCGGCCACCGGCGCAGGCTGGCCGTTGGCCACCAGTACCGGACCGAAAGAAACGGCCTCCTGCACGCCCTTGTCCAGGGCGGCTCTGGCGGTCATTTTGCCCACGATCAGCTTGCCGTTGCCGTCAAAGCCGATCACGGACGTATTGGTGGAGGGGGAGCCGAATACCAGCTTGCCCCCGCGGATTACGATGCCGATGGGGGTGCCGCCGTTGCCCATGCCCTTTTCATCCTCAAAGCCGCCGGCGTTGATACCCGCCACGGCGCCGTGGGTTTTGACCAGGTCCTCCAGCTTTTGGCCCGCCTCACCCTCGTAGGGGCCTGAGGTGCCGACGAACAGCCGCATGGGATCCCGGACGATCATCATTTTTCCCTTGAAAGTGCCGCCGGATACATCCTCAATGGCGATTTCCGGCTGGGATGTGTCCGGTTCCTGCGGGGGGATCGCCGTGTCATCGGTGACCAGATCGGCCTCGATGACGGCATTCTGCTGGCGGATGGATTCGATCTCCTCCTCGGAGAAGTACATCCTGGCCAGAAATTTGGCGGCGCTGGTTTCCATCACTGTGGTGACGAACAGTCCCCGCGCCTGGGTGGACGGACCCTTGCAGACCACCGTGACCGCTGCGAAAAATGCCACGACCACTGCCGCCAGCGTCACGCCCAACACCGCCGCTGTCCGGCGGATAACGGTTCTGATTTTCATAGCGACCCCTCTTTCGCTTCTCTCCTATGAATGATCTGCCAATTCCGGCAGCGACAGCAGCTCGTGCAGGCTATGGACTGTGCGCGCCGCCGCCGGCACCGGTCGATCGTAGCAGGGATGCTCCGCCGGGTGATGGATGTCGATCCAGGCCGCCCGCATCCCGGCGGATAGTGCTCCCTCGATGTCGTTTTTCACATTATCGCCAACAAATAGGCAGTCCTCCGCCGCCACACCCAGACGGGCGGCCACCCGCCGGAACAGCCGGGGGTCGGGCTTATGGATGCCCTCGTCTCCGGAGACGGCGGCCAGATCCAGCTGCGGCCGCAGTCCGCTGCAATCCACCTTGGCGTTTTGCAGACGGGATTCGCCGTTGGTGATCAGTCCCAGCCGCAGCCCCCGGCGGCGCAGAGCGGACAGGGTGTCCGCCGTATCCGGCAGCAGCCGGCAGTGCCCGGCAAAGGTCAGGCAGAAATAGCGCAGCCCCCGGTCGATCTCTTCCGCGGTCGGTTCTCCGGTCCTGCGGGGCAGATACCGGGCGATGAATTCCGGATAGCCGCAGGGCATCCGGTAGCCGTAGTTATTGAAAGCGATCATGTCTCGGGCCAGCGCTGCCTGTTCATCCGGCGTTTTGTCGGGATAATACCGGGCGACAAAATCCGCCACGGTGGCGGCAAAGGCATCGTCCCGCCGATGGAGGGTGTCGTCATAGTCGAACAGCACCGCCCGGATGCGCCCGGCGGGGGCGAATACCGCCCGGGCCGCGGCGGCGTCCTGGTGTACCTGTGCCGTGAGGGCGCCCAGGTCGGCAAATTTCTGTTCCGGGCGCAGCAGCTCCACCGGATAGACCCGCACAGTCTGCCCGTACAGATCGCCGCTGAAATCCTGAATCCAGGTTTCCGCCAGCGGCGCGACGGCGCCGACGGTGGGGCGTATGCCGATGTTGGTGACGCCGATATAGGTCTCATCACCGATCTCCACCGAGGAGGCGTAGACCCCGAACCGGGGCAGAGCCAGCATCGGCGGGATGGGCTGATTGACCGTGGGCATTCCCAGCTTTCCGCCCAGATGCTGCCCGCTCACCACCGGCAGCGATAATCCCCAGCTCCGGCAGAGCAGCCGCCGCACCTCCGGCATATCCCCGGCGGCCAGCCGCTGGCGGATAACGGTGGCGCTGACCGGCCGGTCGTCTATGACGACGGGCGAGATCACGGTCAGGGCGATGTGTCGCTGAGCGCAGAGGGTTTGCAGCAGCGCCACATCCCCCGCGCCATCCTTGCCGAAGCGGTAGTTATAGCCGCAGGAGAGGGCGACGGCGTGGAGCTTGTCCAGCAGAACCGTATCGACAAACTCGACGGGCGACAGCTCCCGCACCGCCGCAAAATCCTCCTCGATCAGTTCGCAGATCCCCTGCTGCTCCAGCAGATGCCGGCGTTCTTCATCGGTGCAGAGCTGCTGATTCGACGCCTTGGTGGTGACGGTCGCGGGGCGGAAGGTGTAGACGGTGCAGCGGCCCTCGCCGGCGCGCAGCGCGGCGGCGATGACGGCCCGGTGCCCCGGATGCATACCGTCGAATAGACCCAGCGCCACACTGCGGGGTGTGGGGGTCAGCGGCTCGGTGAGTGAGGTGTAGACGGTCATGGCGATTCCTCCTGCGATGATGCCTTAAAACAACTGAACAATGGCCAATTGATCCTCCTTGGGAGCGCCCAATCCCAGAAATCCTCCGTCGGGGGCATAGACCCGGGCGATCCCCTCCGGTGCGGGATGCAGCCGCTCCAGCGCCAGCGTTCCGCCGTTATGGAAACGGGTGGCTTGCGCCGGGGATACGGATACGGCGGGATAGGCGGAGAAAGCGCTGTCGATAGGCAGCAGCCGGGAGGCCAATCCTCCGTCTGCCGCCAAAATTTTGGCTGTTTCCAGCGGCACACAATCCTCCAGCGTATAACCTGCCGCCTCGGTGCGGCGCAGGGCAGTCATTACCGCTCCGCAGCCCAGCATCCGTCCCAGATCGTCGCACAGGGTACGGATATAGGTGCCCTTGGAGCAGCGGCAGTCCAGCGTCAATTCCCCCGCCATGCCGTCATAGGCGAGGATCTCCAGCGTGTGGATCGTCACCGGACGCGCCTCCCGTTCCACCTCGATACCTTGCCGCGCCAGGTCATAGAGCCGCACACCGTTCTTTTTCAGTGCCGAGGTCATGGGCGGCACCTGCCGTATAGCGCCCCGGAAGGCGGGCAGCGCCGTTTCCACCGCCGTCAATGAGGGGAGCGGTTTGCCGGTGGCGGTGACGGCTCCCCAGATATCCAGCGTGTCGCTGACGGCGCTGAACCGCAGGGTGGCGGTATACCGTTTGTCGTGGCAAGGCAGATGATCCAGCGCCTTGGTGGCTTTGCCCACCAATAGGGGCAGCACGCCGGTGGCGTTGGGATCCAGTGTCCCGGCATGACCGATCTTCTTGGTGCCCAGCAGCCGCCGCGCCACGGCGCAGCAGAGGAAAGAGGTCATTTCCGCCGGTTTATCAATGCAGAGGATGCCGTCCATAATCGCTCCTGTTATCACAAAATGGGCTGCCGCGTGACGCGGACAGCCCTGTGGTTCCAATTATCCGGTGATGATGCGGGGGACCGCCTGCTCCACGGCGTGGAGAATGGCGTCGGTGGCGGTTTGCAGAGAGCCGTCTACGGCGCAGCCCGCCGCCCGGTTATGACCGCCGCCGCCCAGCAAGGCGCAGATGGCCGCGGCATCGGCGTGGGTGCCGGTGCGCACACTGATCTTGTAGTTGCCATCCGCCTTTTGCCGCAGAGTGACGCCGACCCATACGCCGGTGATCTGCCGGGGGATGGGGGGCAGGCCCTCCATGTCGTTTTCCTTGGCGCCGCTTTTGCGCACCATCTCGTTGTCGATGACCATGACCGCCACACGACCGTCGTGATAGAATCGCATCCCCTGCAGCGCCATGCGCTCCAGCTCAATGCGTTCCCGGGATTTTATGTCGAAATTCACCCGGTTGATCATCTCGAAATTGATACCGGTGTCGATGCAGTCTGCCGCCATCCGGTGGGCCAGTGCTCCGGCGTTGGAATACTTGAAGCAGCCGGTGTCGGTGGCGATGCCGGTGAAAATGCACTGGGCAATATCCGGAGTGAAGGGCACATCCAGCAGCCCGATGAGCCGGTAGACGATCATCGCCGCCGCCGCGCAGGAGGCATCCACGCAGGTGTTGGCGGCATAGCCGGTGTTGGTGCTGTGGTGGTCGATGCACAGCTGCACCCGGTCGCCGTATTCCGCCTGCACGGCCGGACCCAGTAGCTTGGCGTCCGCCACGTCCACCGCACAAATGAAATCCGGAGTGAAATCCGGCTGGGGCACGTCGGCATACATATAGTCGTAACGCTCGGGGATTTTGTCACCGCACAGCACCCGCACGGTTTTGCCCAGCGATTGCAGCGCCTGACACAGGGCAAAGTTGGAGCCGAGGGTGTCCCCGTCGGGGTATTGGTGCGCCAGCAGGAGAATGCGGTCGGCCTGCCGCAGCATGGCGGCGGCCTCCTGTTCCGTGATCTTATTGGTCATTGGGCTGCTCCTTTTTCAGACGGTTGAGGGTGGCGGCAATGTTGGCGCTGTATTCGATGCTGTCATCCGCCACGAATCTTAGCTCCGGTGTATGCCGCAGGCTCAGAGCCGCTCCCAGCGCGTGTCTCATGTAACCGGCAGCGGATTTCAAGCCCTTGACCGCCTCCCTGGCGGCTTCCATGCCGTTCATGGAGGTGACATAGACGGTGGCGTAGGACATATCCCGTGTAACCTCCACCCGCAGGATGCTGAGCATACTGCCGGTGACCCGGGGATCCTTGACCGTCCGCAGGATCGCCGTCAGTTCCCGCATGATGTCCTCGCTGGTGCGATCCATCCGATAATTAGGCATAACAAAACCCCCTTTAGATAGTCGAAGGTAGATAGAAGATGATAGAGCTGCGTGCCATATGCTTGAGGGCAGCGCCATGGGGAGGATCGTGCTGTTTTTGCCGGAAGCGTCCTAAGCCACAGCCATAGAGCAAGTCCGCGGTAGCAGCAAGCGGCCGGTTAAAAAGCACGCTTTACCGGCGTTTCCTCCCGGTAGGGCGCAGATACCCCAATATCTCCAATACCTTGCGGGGCGTTCAGCCCCGCAAGGGGATATTGGGCTGAGTAAAAGCTACCAGCTTTTACTCAAATCGGGGCAGAGACCCGCAAATATCCCCCGTTTTCGGCTTTGCCAAAATGCGGGGTGTTCAGCCTCGCAAGGGGATATTGGGCTGAGTAAAAGCTACCAGCTTTTACTCAAATCGGGGCAGAGACCCGCAAATATCCCCCGTTTTCGGCTTTGCCAAAATGCGGGGTGTTCAGCCTCGCAAGGGGATATTGGGCTGAGTAAAAGCTACCAGCATTTACTGAAATCGGGGCAGAGACCCGCAAATATCCCCATTTTCGGCTTTGCCGAAATGCGGGGCGCTCAGCCCCGCAAGGGGATATTTGACTGAGTAAAAGCTAACAGCTTTTACTCAAATCGGCGCAGGAACCCGCAAATATTGCCGTTTTCGCCGATAGGCGAAATGACGTTTGTTCAGAACGTCAAGGCAATATTTGACGAGATTAAAATCGTAGATTTTAATCTCGGTATTCCTCGATCACATAGGTCTCGTAGATGTCGCCCTCTTTAATATCGGTGAATTTTTCCAGACCGATACCGCACTCATAACCCTGGGCGACCTCTTTCTGGTCATCCTTGAAGCGCTTGAGGGAGATCATCTTGTCGTCGCCAATGATGATGCCGTCCCGCACGATGCGCAGCAGGTCGTTGCGGCACACCTTGCCGTCCACCACATAGCAGCCGGCCACCAGCCCCACGCCGGTGATGCGATAGACCTGCCGCACCTCGGCACGGCCATGCAGCACCTCCCGGGTCTTGGGCGCCAGCATACCCTTCATGGCAGTTTCCACTTCTTCGATGGCGTCGTAGATCACCCGGTACATCCGCATATCCACGCCGGCGTTTTCCGCTGCCACCTGTGCCAGCGGATCGGGGCGCACGTTGAAGCCGACAATAATGGCGTTGGAGGCATCTGCCAGCATGACGTCGCTCTCGGACACCGCACCCACGGCGCCGTGGATGACCCGCACCCGTACTTCGTCGTTGGACAGCTTTTGCAGCGACTGGGTCACCGCCTCCACCGAGCCCTGCACGTCGGCTTTGACGATGATAGACAGCTCCTTCATCTCGCCCTCGTGCATCTGGTCAAACAGGTTATCCAGCGTCACTTTCTTGTACTGGCTGAATTGCTCCTCCTTGGCAGCGGTCTTGCGCTGCTCCACCAGCTCCCGTGCCAGGCGCTCGTCGGTGACGGCGTTGAACACATCGCCGGAGGCGGGGACTTCCGCCAAACCCATGATCTCCACCGGCACGGAGGGACCGGCGCTCTCTACCTTGTTGCCGTTTTCATCTGCCATGGCGCGGACACGGCCCACCGCCATGCCGGCCACGAGCACATCGCCGGTATGCAGGGTGCCGTTCTGCACCAGCACGGTGGCGATGGGGCCGCGCCCCTTGTCCAGCCGCGCCTCGATGACCGTACCCTTGGCGGCACGGTCGGGGTTGGCTTTCAGCTCTTTCATCTCTGCTACCAGCAGCACGCTCTCCAGCAGGTTATCCAGCCCCATACCGGTGTGCGCGGAAACCGGCACGCAGATCACGTCGCCGCCCCATTCCTCGGGCACCAGCTCGTGCTCGGTGAGCTGCTGCATGACCCGATCGGGGTTCGCCTCGGGCTTATCCATTTTGTTGATGGCGACGATGATGGACACGCCCGCCGCCTTGGCATGGTGGATGGCCTCGATGGTCTGGGGCATGATGCCGTCGTCGGCGGCCACCACCAGAATGGCGATATCGGTCACCTGTGCGCCGCGGGCCCGCATGGAGGTGAACGCCGCATGACCGGGGGTATCCAGGAAGGTAATGTTGTGCCCGTTCACATTGGTGCGATAGGCGCCGATGTGCTGGGTGATGCCGCCCGCCTCGCCGGAGGTGACGCTGGTCTTGCGGATGGCATCCAGGATGGAGGTCTTGCCGTGGTCAACGTGACCCATGACCACCACCACCGGATCCCGGGGCTGCAGGTTCTCGTCCGCATCCTCGCTGTCGTCGATGATCTGCTCCTCGATGGTGACGACGACTTCCTTTTCCACCTTGGTATGGAATTCCTCCGCCACCAGATAGGCGGTGTCGAAGTCGATCTCCTCGTTGACGGAGGCCATCACACCCAGAGTCATCAGCTTTTTGATGACTTCGCCTGCCGTCGCCTTCAGCCGCAGCGCCAGCTCGCCTACGGTGATGGTATCGCCCACCTGAATGGTGGCGTGCTTCTGCTTACGCTCCATCTGGATACGTGCCAGCCGCTCGCTCTCGGTCTCCTTGCGGCGGGGCTTGCGGTATTGCTGCTTGGAACGCTGGTTGATCTTCTGTTTCTTGATGCCGCCGCCGTCGCCCCGCACCCGGCTGGAGGTCTGCGCCATGACGTCAAATTTTTCGTCGTACTTGTTGCTGGCCACCATCTGGGGCTTGCGGGTATCCACGGTGCGCCGCTCCTGAGGCGCTTTGGGCTGAGGAGCGGCCTTGTCCTTGCGCGGCGGAACGGCGGGCGCTCTGCCGGCTGCCGGCACCGGGCGCACAGGGGCGCCGGGTCTGGCGGGGGCTGCTTTAGCGGCCGGAGCGGGGGTCGCCGCAACGGGCGGCTCCGGCTGGGGCTCTTCCTTTTTCCGCTCGTTGGCGGTGGCAAAATAGGCGTCCAGATTATCGGTGGCGTGCTTCTGGGTCATGCACTCGAACACAATATCCAGCTCATGCTCATCCAGCGCCGTGGCGCTCTTTTTGGCGGGCTGGACATACTTTCCCAGCAGTTCGATGATCTCCTTGGTGGGGACCCCGAAATCTTTGGCCACATCGCTGACACGGTATTTAATCATCATAGGGCAACATCCTCCTTTGTATCGGTGCTGGCACACGGCGGGTCGGGCAGGACCCGCTGCATGGCAGCGGCAAAGCCGTGGTCATCGGTCGCCACGGCGGCAACAGGTTTTTCCAAACCCAGGGCGGCGGCCAGCGCCGCCTTGTCCGCGGCAACCGTCCGGATGGGACAGCGTCCGTCCTGTCCGGCGAAACGCAGCTCCTTCTCCGTTTTCGGAGAGCAGTCTGCCGCCAGCAGAACAAGCCGCGCCTTTCCGGCGTGCAGAAGCGCCTTGACGGCGTCAAAGCCAATGTGTATGTGTCCGGCGCGGCGGGCAATGCCCAGCAGCCCGGCGAGTTTAGGTTCCATCCGGCATCAGCTCCTGTTCCATCCGGTCATAGACCTCCGACGGGATCGCACAGCCGAAAGAGCGCTCCAGCCGATGCGCCTTGCGGGCGGCTTGGAGGCAGGCGAGGCAGGGACAGACATACGCCCCCCGTCCGGCCATGCGGCCGGTCAGATCCAGAGCAATCTCCCCCTCGGGGCTGCGTACCACTCGGATCAGCTCTTTTTTCGGCTTCATCTCGCCGCAGCCGCTGCATTTGCGCAGCGGGATTTTTTTCTCTCGCACGGTGCTGGTTCCTCCCGTCGGTCGGTTATGGTAAACGGCTTATTCGTTCTCGTCGGCGTTTTCCGCGGTGTCGCTGTCCGTTTCGGCGGTCTCCTCCGGCTCATCCTCGCCGTAGAATCCGCTCTCGGGGCGAATGTCGATTTTCCAGCCGGTGAGCTTGGCGGCCAGCCGGGCATTCTGTCCTTTGTTGCCGATGGCCAGCGACAGCTGGGAATCCGGCACCGTTACCTTGCAGGCTTTGCTGCCGTCGGGATCCATGTCCACCTTCAGCACCTTGGCGGGCGCCAGCGCGGCGCCGATGAAAGCGGCGGGATCGTCGCTGTATTCCACGATGTCGATCTTCTCGCCGCCCAGTTCTTCCACGATGTTGGCGACGCGCACGCCCCGCTGACCGATGCAGGCGCCTACGGCGTCCACGTTTTCGTCATGGGACAGCACCGCCATCTTGGTGCGGGAGCCGGCCTCACGGGCCACGGCCTTGATCTCCACCACGCCGTCGAAGATCTCGGGTACTTCGCTCTCGAACATCCGGGTCACCAGACCGGGATGGGTGCGGGATACCAGCGCCCGCAGGCCCTTTTCGGTTTCCTTGACGTCCACCACATAGACCTTGATGCGGGCGCCCTCCCGGATATCGTCGGTCTCCATCTGCTCGTTCTTTGGCAGCACGGTTTCGCCCTTACCCACCTGCACGGTGGCGGCGCCGGAGCGGGGATCCACCCGCACGATCTGCACCGTGACCAGCTCCTGCTTACGCCGCTGGAATTCCAGCACCTGCTGGTTCTTTTCCGCCTCCCGGATGCCCTGACGAATGACGTGCTTGGCCGATTGGGCGGCGATGCGGCCGAACTCCTTGGTGTCCAGCTTGATCTCCACGTCCTTGCCGACGGCGGCGCGCTTGTCGTAGCGCTGCGCCTGCTCCAGCGTCATTTCCCGATCCGGATCGGTCACCTCGTCCACCACCGCTTTGCGGATGGATACGGAGAATTCGCTCTTTTCGGGATCCATTACGACGTGGATGTTTTCTTCCCCGCCGTAGTCCTTTTTCACCGCCACCACGATGGCCGCCTGAATGCGCTCCATCAGGTATTCGGGGTCGATGCCCTTTTCCTTGGCAAGCCCTTTCAGTGCTTCGAAAAATTCCACCATGTCCTTGTTTGTCATTGTTGTTACCCTCCAGAATTATGTGTCGGATCGTGCGCTCTCGTCGTCCTCGTCCTCGAAATCGTCGATGGCGTGGACGGCGGCAATGTCTTTTCGATCAAAGGTACGGGTTTCGCCCTCCTCGGTGACGAGGGTGAGCATTTTGTCGGCATGGGAATCCAGAATGCCGGCGATCTCCCGCTGCCCGGTCTCGTCGGGACGATAGAGCTTGACGCAGACCGGCAGCCCCTCATAGTAGGTGAAGTGCTCCGGGCGGGTCAGCTCCCGGTCGGCGCCGGGGGAGGTGACCTCCAGACAGTAGGATTGGGGTATGGGGTCGGCCTCATCCAGCAGGGGGCTGAGTCGGCGGGAAACCGCCACACAGTCGTTGATGGATACCGGCGCATCCTCCCGGTCGATGACGATGCGCAGGATCCAGGAAGCACCCTCTTTGAGAAAGCGCACGTCCCACAGGATCAGATCGGTCTCGCCGATGATGGGCTGCACCAGCGCGACGACCTTGCCGACCACGCCGCCGGGGGCGGTCGGAGTTTTTGCCATAGTGATCCCTGCCTTTCTGCGGCACAGGCCGCATACAACGATAAAGGAGCGGGTCGCCCCACTCCTTTACTCTTTCATACTCACTGCGTTTAGTATACCATATATATCCGGGAAATGCAAGCATTTTTTTCGCAGGCGGCCGTTTCTTCCCAATGCGATAAAAACCCGGACGAAGCCGGTGGAATTTGCGTGTTTTTTGCCGAAAGTTGCTGGAAACGGTTGCGTTTTTTCGCGCCGGGGAGTATAGTATCGGTATCGACCCTTCGCACGCTGCGGCTTTACCGCGGATTGAAGGAGAATCGAACGTCACATTGGAAGGAGAAACCCGTTATGCGCTCGCCCTTTGTACGGGGAATGGCACATGGTGTTCCGATCATGTTGGGATATCTGTCGGTATCCTTCGGATTTGGTATCGCGGCGGTGCGGCTGGGGCTGTCCCCGGCGGCGGCGGTGGCGATCTCGGCGCTGAACCTGACCTCGGCGGGTCAGGCGGCGGGTATCGAGATCATCGCTGCCGGAGGCGCGCTGGCGGAGATGGCGCTGACCCAGCTGGTGATCAATCTGCGGTATGCGCTCATGGGCATTTCCCTGTCCCAGAATCTGGACAGCTCGTTTAATACGTTCCGACGGCTGCTGGTGTCCTATGGCATCACGGATGAGATCTACGCTGTGGCGGTATCCCGCCCGGAGCCCCTGACCGCCCGGTATATGTACGGGCTGATATTGACCCCGTTTCTCGGCTGGACGGCGGGCACGGCGCTGGGAGCGCTGGCGGGACGGCTGCTGCCGGATGTGGTGACCGACGCTATGGGCATCGTCCTGTACGGAATGTTTCTCGCCATCTTTGTGCCGGTGGCGCGCAAGGATAAGCGGGTGCTGTGCGTAGTGCTGCTGGCGGCGGCGTTCAGCGCCGTGTTCAAATATCTGCTGCCGGGGGTGTCCGGTGGCTTTGCCGTGATCCTCAGCGCCCTGGCGGCGTCGGTGGCGGGCGCGCTGCTGTTCCCGCTGGGAGAGGAGGAGAACGCATGAGCCTGGTGTTGTATATCGCGGTGATGGCGGGGGTTACCTATCTGGTGCGGGCGATCCCCTTTACTCTGATGCGGCGGCAGATTCGGTCCCGGTTTCTGCGCAGTCTGTTCTACTATCTGCCCTATGCGGTGCTGAGCGCAATGACCCTGCCGGCGATCTTCTATTCCACCGGCAACATGACCACGGCGGCGGTGGGCACGGCGGTGGCGCTGGTGCTGGCGTATTTCCGCTGTCCGCTGATCGTGGTGGCGCTGGCAGCGGCGGCTGCGGCACTGCTGACCGGGCTGGTGCTGTAATTTTTTGAACCATACAGAAAGCGGCGCTGCACTTCCTTTGCGAAGTGCAGCGCCGCTTGTGTTTTCCGCCGCTTAGTTCATCAGGGATTTGCCGGTCATTTCCTCCGGCTGGGGCAGCCCCAAAATCTGCAGCATCGTGGGCGCGATGTCCGCCAGCCGTCCGCCGGTGCGCAGGGTGCAATCCTTACCCACCACGCAGAAGGGCACCGGATTGGTGGTGTGTGCCGTGAAGGGTGAGCCGTCCGGCTCATACATCTTGTCGGCGTTGCCATGGTCGGCGGTGATGAGCGCCACGCCGCCCATGGCGAGGGTCGCCTCTACCGTCTTGCCTACGCAGGTATCCACTGCCTCCACCGCTTTCACGGCGGCGTCAAACACGCCGGTGTGCCCCACCATATCGCAGTTGGCGTAGTTGAGAATGATGACGTCGTATTTGCCGGAATGAATCCGGGAAACCACCTCGTCGCAGACCTTATAGGCGCTCATCTCCGGCTGGAGATCATAGGTCGCCACCTTAGGAGAGTGGATCAACGCCCGGTCCTCGCCGGGATATTCCTTTTCCACGCCGCCGTTGAAGAAGAAGGTCACATGGGCGTATTTCTCCGTTTCGGCGATCCGCAGCTGGGTCAGATCGTTTTTGCTCAGATATTCGCCCAGGGTGTTGTGCAGTACCTGGGGCTTGAACGCTACCTGCACGTTGGGCATGGTGGCGTCATACTGGGTCATACACACATAGGTCAGCGGGAAGCAGCCGCCCCGGCGCTCGAATCCCTCGAAAGCGGGATCCACCAGCGTGCGGGTGATCTCCCGCGCCCGGTCGGGGCGGAAGTTGAAGAACACCACGGCGTCGTTGGCCTTGATGACCCCCTCTTTGCCGGTGCAGACCACCGGCACCACGAATTCATCGGTCACATCGGCGGCATAGGAGGCATCCATCGCGGCCACCGGGTCGGCGTTCTCCACGCCCTCGCCGTAGACCATGGCGGCATAGGCCTTCTCCACCCGCTCCCAGCGGTTATCCCGATCCATGGCGTAGTACCGTCCGGTGACGGTGGCGATTTTGCCTACGCCGATGCGCTGCAGCACCGCTTGCAACTTCTCAATATATTCCTTGCCGGAGGTGGGGGGCACGTCCCGGCCGTCCATCAGCGCATGGATGTACACCTGCTCCACACCGTTGCGTTTGGCCATTTCCAGCAGTCCCACCAGATGGTCGAAGTGGCTGTGCACGCCGCCGTCGGACAGCAGGCCGATGAGGTGCAGCGCCGCGCCGGGCTTTTTGGCGGCGGTCATGGCGTTCTGCAGCGCCTCATTCTCAAAGAAATCGCCGTCCTGAATGGACTTGGTGATGCGGGTCAGCTCCTGATACACGATGCGGCCGGCGCCCATGTTGGTGTGGCCGACCTCACTGTTGCCCATCTGCCCGTCCGGCAGACCCACATCCATACCGGAGGCGCCGATCTGGGTGGTGGGATTCTCGGCAAACAGCCGGGTCAGGTTCGGGGTCTTGGCGGCCTTGATGGCGTTGCCGTAGGTGTCGGGGTTAATGCCGAAGCCGTCCATGATGATGAGAGTTAAAGGTTTTTTCATACGACTGTTCTTCCTTTCCGATACAGGGAATTGAAAAGCGCAGGGCGGGGCGGCTTGCCCCGCCCTGCGTCGGTGACAGAGGATTGCGGCAATACCCCACAAGCTCTGTACGGTATCACCTTATTTCGCGGCCGCGACGATGGTGGCGAAATCGTTGGGTTTCAGGGAAGCGCCGCCGATCAGACCGCCGTCCACATCGGACTGCGTCAGCAGCTCCGCCGCATTGGCGGCGTTCATGGAGCCGCCGTACTGAATGGTGACCGCTTTGGCAGCCGCCTCATTGTACAGACCGGCGATGACCTGCCGGATCTCGCCGCAGACCTCATTTGCCTGGGCGGCAGTGGCGGTCTTACCGGTGCCGATGGCCCAGACCGGCTCATAGGCGATGATGACCCGTTTCAGCTCCTCCTCGGAGACGCCGTTGAGGGCAATCTTGGTCTGCATGGCCACTACCTCGCCGGTGATGCCCAGCTCCCGCTGCTCCAGATACTCGCCCACGCACAGGATAACGGTCAGGCCTGCATCCAGAGCGCCCCGCACCCGCTTGGCTACGGTGGCGTCGGTATCGCCGAAATAGGTGCGCCGCTCGCTGTGACCGAGAATCACATAGCCCACGCCCATCTCCCGCAGCATATCGGCGGCGATCTCGCCGGTGAACGCGCCATGCTTCTCCCAGTAGCAGTTCTGTGCCGCCACGCCGATCCTGGTGCCCTTGGTGGCCTCCAGAGCGGTCTGCAGATCCACGAAGGGAACGCCCACCACCACGTCGCAGGCGGCGTCCGCCACCAGCGGCTTAATAGCCTCGATCAGCTCTTTGGCCTCGGCGGGGGTTTTGTTCATCTTCCAGTTGCCGGCGATTACATATTTACCCATAATTCATCCGTCCTTTCGTTGCGCGTAGCTGTGTGTTCAGTCCTTATCGTTCAGGCAGGCGATGCCGGGCAGCACCTTACCCTCCAGGAATTCCAGAGAGGCGCCGCCGCCGGTGGAGATGTGGGTCATCTTATCGGCAAAGCCCAGGTTCTCCACAGCCGCCGCGGAGTCGCCGCCGCCGATGATGGAGATGGCGCCGCTGTCGGCCACTGCCTTCGCCACGGAAATGGTGCCGCTGGCGAAATTCTCCCACTCAAACACGCCCATGGGTCCGTTCCACACCACCGTACCGGCGCCCACCAGAGACTTGGCGAACAGCTCCTGGGTGGTGGGTCCGATGTCCATGCCCATCCAGCCATCCGGGATGGCGTCGGAATAGATCCGCATGAAAGGAGCGCTCTCGTCATAGTCCCGGCTGATGATGTTATCCACCGGCAGGATGAAGTTGACGCCTTTTTCCTTGGCCTTGGCCATCATGGCCTGAGCCTCTTCGACCTTGTCCAGTTCGCACAGGGAGGTGCCCACATTGTTGCCCTGCGCCTTGAGGAAGGTGTAGGCCATGCCGCCGCCGATGATCAGAGTATCTACCTTATCCAGCAGGTTGTTGATAACGCCGATCTTGTCGGATACCTTGGCGCCGCCGAGAATGGCCACGAACGGACGCCGGGGATCCTCCAGCGCCTTGCCCATGACGGTGATTTCTTTCTGGATCAGATAGCCGCAGGCGGCGGGCAGATAGTCCGCCACACCGGCGGTGGAGGCGTGGGCGCGGTGCGCCGTGCCGAACGCATCGTTGACATACAGATCCGCCAGATCCGCCAGCGCCTTGGCGAAAGCGGGATCGTTCTTGGTCTCCCGGGCATCGAACCGCACATTCTCGAGCAGCACCGCCTCGCCGTCCTTCAGGGCAGCGATCTTGGCGTGGGCATCGTCCCCGATGATGTCGGCCGCAAAGGTGACCTTGCCGTCCAGCAGCTCGTTGAGCCGATCCGCTACGGGCTTCAGGGTGAACTTCTTGGCGTCATTGGCCAGCGCCTTGGCGATATAGTCCGCCTTGGCCGCCGCCTGCTCCGCCTCGGGCAGAGCGGCCACAGCGGCCTTTTCTTTCTTATTCAGACCGAAACCCTCGGTGAAAATGGCATGAGGTTTGCCCATGTGGGAGCAGAGGATGACCTTGGCGCCGTGCTCCAGCAGGTACCGGATGGTGGGCAGCGCGCCGATGATGCGCTTGTCGCTGGTGATCTTGCCGTCCTTCATGGGGACGTTGAAGTCGCAGCGCACCAGTACACGCTTGCCGGCCACGTCCAGATCTTCGACGGTCTTTTTGTTCAGGTAACTCATAATAGTACATCCTTTCTAAAATGATCTCTGTTAAAAAGGTAACAATTTGCTACCAATCATTGTATACGATTTTGCGCCGGATTGCAAGAGCGGATTGTGTATGAAGTGTAAATTTTGCCGTTTTTTCGCTATCAGCGTGTCCGGAAGCGGGAAAAATATGTATTCCGCCCATGGGAAAACGAAGCGACGGCGTCGTATCGGGGGTTACAGCAGTCGCAGACCCTTGGGATAGCGGTTTTTCAGCCGCCCCGCGCTGACCTTGCCGAAGCCCAGCGGTACCCCCGCCACCGCCACGGCGGTGTATCCCGCAACCTCGGCGGGGATCTCCGCCCCGTGGAGGAATGCGGCCAGGACCGGGTCGGCGGGATCGAGATCGACGGCTCGGCGGCAATCGGAAAGGCGAGCGGCGGCGAAGGCGGCGTGGCACGGCTCCAGCCGATTCTTGCATACCTCGGCCACGGCCAGTCCCGCCGCCAGCGTGCCGGTGCCTTTCAGCGCCGGCAGCTCCGGCGGAAGCAGCCGCACCGTATCTCCTACGGTGACGAACGCGCCCTCGGGGACGTCGGAAAAGCAGGTTTCGTACAGCGCCCGGGCTGCTTCCCGGTGTTCGTCCCGTGCGGGGAACGTGTAGGGGGGCGGATAGCCGCCGGGAGCATCCTCCGCCTTACGCAGGCGGGCGATGAAATGCCCCTCACCGCCCTGATGGGGGAAGATGCGGCGGCAGCCGGTCAGATCGGCGGTGCCGGCGGCGTCCCCGAAGGCGGACAGCGCCGCCGCCGGAAAGCCGGGGCAGCCCCAATCGACCGTGATCGGCTCTAAGGTGAAATCCGGGTGGCGGTCGAAAAACCGGGCGACCGCCAGCTCGTTTTCCTCCGGGGCGAAAGTGCAGGTGGAGTACACCAGCCGCCCGCCGGGGCGCAGCATCCCGGCGGCGGCGTCCAGAATGGCATCCTGTCGGGCGGCGCATAGCCGGATATTGTCCACGCTCCAGCCGGCGAGCGCCTGCGGCTCCTTGCGGAACATCCCCTCGCCGGAGCAGGGCGCGTCCACCAGCACCCCGTCGAAGTAGCCCGGCAGCGCCGCGCTCAACCGCGCGGTATCGCTGTTGGAGACCACCGCCCGACGTATGCCGCAGCGCTCCAGATTTTGCAGCAAAATTTTCGCCCGGGTGGGGACATATTCGTTGCACCACAGCAGTCCCGTATGCCCCAGTGCGGCGGCGATCTGGGTGGACTTGCCGCCGGGGGCGGCGCACAGGTCGAGAATTTTCTCCCCCGGGCGGGGCGCCAGCACCGTCACCGCCGAGGCGGCAGAGGGCTCCTGCATATAATAGGCGCCGGCATGGTGGAGCGGGTCGCTGCCGGCCTTGAAGGGTGTGTCCGCATAGAAGCTCAGCGGGGAAAAGGGGGAGGGGGTCAGTGGCTGGGGGAACAGGGCGCGCAGCTGCTGCGGAGTGGTTTTCAGCGTATTGACCCGCAGCCCCCGGCGCAGGGGCAGGGCATAGGCGGCTTGCAGCTGCGGCAGCAGCCCGCCCGGCAGCCGCTCCAGGCGGTGTACGAATTCCTGTGGCAATTCCACGGTTCGGTCCTCCGATCGAAAAAATACCGCCATCCGGGTCGCGGACGGCGGTGTAGGTTCAAGGGCGTGACGCACAAAGCCGTCAGAGGTGTTTTGCGCGAGGGAGCCTTATTCGGCTGTGTGGGCGGCGGATTCTTCCAGCGCCTGTTGCAGAGCCTTGGCCAGCTGGTCGGGGCAGGAGGTGCCCTTGTAGCCGCATTCGATGCCGGAGAGACGGCGGATCGCCTCTTCCACCGGCATCCCCTCCACCAGACGGGCGACGCCCTGGGTGTTGCCGTTGCAGCCGCCCTCAAAGGATACGTGGGTTACGCATCCGTCCTGAATGTCAAACTGAATGCTGCGGGAGCAGACTCCCTTGGTGCGATACTGATACGCCATCACGATTCCTCCTTGTCGAGATTCAGCCCGCCGCCGAATTCCGGCGGGATTTATAGGTGCGCATTTTCTGCGGGATATTCTCCGGTACGTCGCTGTTGCCCAGAGGACGGGCGGTGCGGCTGTACATACCGTGGAAATCGCTGCCGCCGGTGGTGAGCAGTCCGTGGGCGGCGGCGAAAGCCGCCAGCCGCGCCGCATCCTCGGCGGAATGATCCGGGTGCCAAACCTCCACTCCGTCCAGCAGACCCGCGGCGGTCAGCTCCTCCATGAGCGCTTCGTTATGATAGGCGGCAGGGTGCGCCAGCACCACCAGTCCGCCGGCGCTGCGGATGAGCTGCGCCGCCTCCCGCACATCCGGGTAGTCCACCGGCACATAGGCGCAGCCGCTCTCCGGGGAGAACAGCTTGTCGTATACGGCGCCGTAGATGCTGTCGGTATGTCCGGCATCCATCAGCGCGTGCATGATATGCTGCTTGAAGATGGCGGTGCTGCCGGAGGCGCAGCGGGTGATGCTCTCCGGTACGATGGGATAGTAACGCAGCACCTTGCGGATCATCTCGTTGGCGGCTGTCCGGCGGCCGAGACTGATACGGCGGCACAGCCCCTCCAGCCGGTCGGGGCTGTCGTACAGATAGCCCAGCAGGTGTGCCTTGTTGCCCCGGGCGGTATCCCGTGTGGAAAATTCCACCCCCGGCAGAACGTCTATCCCCATGCGTTTGCCGAGGATGACGGCGCGGGTGGAGCCGACCACGGCATCGTGATCGGTGACGGATACGGCGGTCAGATGCCGTCGGCGAGCAATGCTCAGCAGTTCATCGACTCCCAGAGAGCCGTCGGAAATTCTGGAATGACAGTGCAGATCAATGGACATATTTTCCTCCCCGTGGTTTTGCGCATCCTCTTTTGTACACTAAATCATTATACGGCTTTTTCCACCGAAAATCAACCGCCAACCGCCGCCTTTTTCCGACAAAAGACGAAAAAAGGCGGATTGGCGAAAAAAGTTTCGCCCGGCAGGGGTCGATTTGTGAAAAAGTGGCAGGCGGGCGGACCGCAACGCGGCGATAATGGCGGAGGTTGACAAAGTGCGCCCGCCCCTTTATAATATCCCCATATACATAATGCGTAAATGCACCGCGTGTGCGGAAGAGGGGGGAGAGCCGACGATGAATCAACGGTGGACGGTCCGGAATGGATTTGGGGAGACGGTCTATTGCGTGCTGGCCGGAGACGAACCGGCTGAGGCGCAGCTGGCGGAAGTGCTTTCCTTGCAGAAGGGTAGCGGATTCTCCGCTGCGGTGCGGGGAAACGCCGTTCTCGTGCAGGATTACTTTTCCGGCGAAACGGCGGGACGGTTTGAGGTGTTGTCTGTCGCCGACACGGACGAGCCGGTGACCTTATGTTGGCAGAAACTCGAATGAACGGGAGGAAGTTTTATGCTGTACAATGAAACGGTTACGCTGAAAAACGGGCAGAAGATTCTGCTGCGGAATGGCTGCGGGGGCGATGCGGCCGCTGTGCTGGAAAATTTTAACAGGACCCACGGAGAAACGGACTATCTGCTGACCTATCCGGAGGAGAGCCGCTTCACCGAGGAGCAGGAGCGGGCGTTTCTGGAGCGCAAGGCTTCCAGCCCCAACGAGGCGGAGATTCTGGCGATCGTAGACGGGTGCGTGGCCGGAACGGCAGGCGTCGATGCGGTCGGCGGACAATGTAAGCTGCGGCATCGGGCGGAATACGGGGTCAGCATCCTGCGCGCCTATTGGGGGCTGGGGATCGGCCGGGCGCTGACGCAGGCGTGCATTGCGTGCGCCCGGCAGGCGGGGTATACCCAGCTGGAGCTGACGGTGGTGGCGGAGAATGTGCGGGCGGTGGCGCTGTACCGGTCGCTGGGCTTCACGGAATATGGGCGCAATCCCCGCGGGTTCCGTTCCCGGGAGAGCGGGTATCAGGAGACGGTGCATATGCGTCTGGAGCTGTAACGGATAGACATTTCCCTAGACAAAGCAATCGGAGTACAACGGTTCCTGAAACGGAATATTTCCCTGTTCTGTTTGTCTCATCACTTGCAATACGCCAGTATAGCTGTGTTCTTCGACTTACCATACGAAAAAATCTTCTCGTTTCAGGTCGAAGATTTTCGGCAAACAGCGTTTTTTAGCGGAGGGCAACAAAGCCGATAATGACGCTGTTTAGCCGAAAAAACCATTGTACTCCGATTGCTTTGTCTACCGATTGCGAAAAAAATAGACAATATTGGGGAAATTGTCGCATTGCCAAAAAGCAAAAAATATGGTATACTGCCGCACAGTGACGATAAAGAACGGCTTTTGCCGCGAAAGGACGGATTGCATGAGCGCCTACCATGTGCTGTATAATCCTCTGGCCGGGAATGGGCAGGGAGAGGAGCGCAGCCGCAAGCTGACGCAGATTTTGAGCGGAGATACACTGGTCTATCGGGATATTACCACCATCGACGATTACGGAGCCTATTTTGCGGCGCTGCCGGAGGGCACCGGTGTGATCATCGCCGGCGGGGACGGTACGCTGAATCGGTTTATCAACGATACGGCGGCATTGACACTGGATTTCCCGGTGTCTTATTACGCCACCGGCTCCGGCAATGATTTCCTGCGGGATGTCAATACCTCCGGAGTGGATTCCCCCGTGCCGGTGGATGAATACCTGCACAATCTGCCCCGCGTGACGGTCAACGGCAAAACCTATCGTTTTCTCAACGGCGTAGGCTTTGGCATTGACGGTTACTGCTGTGAGGTGGGGGATCGGATGCGGGCGGAGGCGGCGAAGGATCCCGCCCACGCGAAACCGATCAATTATACGGCCATTGCCATCAAGGGTCTGTTGGGTGGGTTTCACCCGGTCAACGCCACGGTGACGGTGGACGGTCACACAGAGCATTTCCGTAAGGTGTGGCTGGCGCCCACTATGAACGGCCGGTACTATGGTGGCGGTATGATGGCTGCCCCGGAGCAGAAACGGCTGGGCGATACGCACACCGTGTCCACCATGCTCATCTACGGAGCGGGAAAGTTGCGTACTCTCATCGTGTTCCCCGGTATCTTCAAGGGGGAGCACGTCAAGCACACCAATATGGTGAAGGTGCTCAGCGGTAAGGACATCACCGTGACCTTTGACCGGCCCACGGCGCTGCAGATCGACGGAGAGACCATCTCCGGCGTGACCGAATATCGGGTCGAGGTGGGCGCGCCGGTCATGGCGACGGTATAACGGCGCAGACATATTCAAGAGCCCTTGCGGACAAACGGTTCTGTTGTCCGCGAGGGCTTTTTCTGTATGGCTGAGCAAACGACCCGGTGCAGTCGGCATAGATAGCCGATAAAGCCGGGCATTGCCCATCGGCATCTGTCTGTCAAGCGCCCAAGGAGGGGTTTTCCTGCTTTTATGATCCTGTTTTCATCATCGCCGAGAAACAGAAAAAGCTGCCGGTTCCGCAAAAGAAAACCAGACGGCTATGTATGCTTTATTTAGGTTTATGCACTCATTTTATGTGCACAAAGAGAAAACGGCGATTTTACATCTGCGTTTCAGTGCAGAGAAAAATCGCCGTTTGGGTAGCAAAAAAGCCCGATATAATCGGGCTTTTCGCTGGACACATCTTTATTGTGTCCAAGTTATGGTGGGAGAGGATGGATTCGAACCATCGAAGCCGAAGCAGCAGATTTACAGTCTGTCCCCTTTGACCACTCGGGAACTCTCCCAAATCCAACGATGGCTACTATACCACAGAACCGGTCGAATGTCAAGGGGAATTTCAAACTTTTTGCGGGATTTTTGGGATTGCGCACCGCGACGGGGAATGGGCGGATCCATTTCGATTTCCGCAAGGCGGAAAAACGGCCGCCGGTTGCGGCGTGGATTCGGGGGAAAGCGCCGACTGCGCGTCATGCGGGTTTCCCAAAGCGATTTTCTGCTTATCCCCGACAGGATTGTACCCAGCGCTTCGTCGTCTGCCAAATCGAAAAATATCCGTGTGGGGCGGTTTTTATCCACCAGCCGGAATTTTGATCCCAAAAGAATATCTGTCTGAGCGTTTTCCGCTCAGACAGACATTCTCAAGGCAGATACTGTTCCAATACAAAGTCCCGTACAATGTCATCCATGTGACACGGCTCTGGGCAGAAAGTCTCCAGCCGTCTGGCCAATGCTTCGACCGGCTCGCGTTGCGTACCCAGATCTTGCCAGTGCCAGCGGCGGGATTTCGATTCTACCTGCAAGCCATACACCGGCTCCGGCGGTGCTCCCGGTGATTCACATTCACCGCACAGCACCGCCACACGTAATCGTTCGATCTCTCCTGATTGCCCGGATTCTTCGCTCATGGTAATGGACGCCTCCTCAGAATTATGACGAGAATGTGAATAATTTTCACACCTCAAAATTTTAGCACTATAATACGCGCTTGTTAACCCCTATTTTGCATAAAATGTGAAATTTTACCTTTTTTGCATCTTTTACACAGCCATGACCCCGGCCTACGCCGCAAAACGCAGGCAGGGCGCCGTTATGTCGGTCCGGGGCCGCCGCCATGGCGCTGAGGGTACAGCCGGAGCCCCCTTTTTCGGAATGATTCACCCCTTTGCGTATTGCCGCCGAAAATCACTGGGAGAAACGCCCGTATGCGCTCTGAAGGTGCGGCTGAAATTGCTGCAATCGCTGAATCCGCATTCCTCCACAATATCGCCGATGGATCGGTCGGTTTTTGCCAGCAGCCGCTTGGCGGCCGCCAGGCGGCAGGATAGCAAATAGCCCATGACCGAACATCCCGTTGCCTGCTTGAAGATATGGGACAGGTACGAGGGACTGATGTGGTATTGCTCGGCGACGGATCGCAGTGTGTAGGCGCGGCCGTATGCGGTTTCAAAAGCCGCCTTGACGGATTCCACGATGCCGCAGGCCTGCTCTGGCAGGGAGGAAAACAGCGACGGCTGGCGGCGGTAGAGAAGCACCAGAATCTGCTGGAAGAGCAGATTCAGCATATAGTCATCCAGCGGCTGCTCACGGCGCTTTTCCCGACAGATGGAGGAAAACAGCGTCTCCAGCTCGGCGCGCTGCTCATTCAGATCGAGAACGTGGGTGAAGCTGGCCGGACGGTTGACGAGGACGGACAGCAGGTATTGCAGGGTGGAGGTCTCCGCTTCGTCGGGGGTGGGGGTGATGAACAGGGCATAGCGTCTGTATTCGGCGCTGCGGATCTCGATGGAATGCTGTTCAAAGCGGCTGATGATCACCACGGAGCCGCTTGTGGCGATGTAGTGCTTTCCGCTGATATGCAGCGCGATCTCTCCGCTCTGCACATACAGGATCTGATGCCGGTCGTGGTAATGAGTGGATTTGCTGTGCAGGGTATCGGAGTATACGGCGGATATCACAAGTGGCTGCATGGCTCGTCCTCCTTGCCGACGGATGGCAATATACACAGTATACTCCCTATTGGGCAAAAAAGCAAGATTTGCATAGCGGATAGCAGGTATAATAAAGTAAAAATATCGCCGGTATGGTACGATAGGAGCGAAAAAGGAGAGGTGTATATGATTTACGGCACACCTGCGGAGAGCGGTGCATCCCCGGCGATCGACGGCGTGATGCGGCAGGACCGGGCGGCTTGTTCGCCAAAAGAACGCTATCTGGACATGATGGAGTTGTCCTTGTCTGCTTACACTGGGGAGCGGATACAGGCGTATATACAGGAGATGCGGCAGGGGGGACTGACGGAGCACGGGTTCCCTAGGCTGGCTGTGTGTATCGGCATTCTCATCGCCCACGGGCGGAGGACCGATCTGCTGGAAACCTTCATCGACATGATGGAGCTGTGCTGCGAGGAAATTCCGCAGCATAAGGCGCAGAGCGATTTCTCTCTGCGGGAGATCGGCTGCTGTTGGAAAAGCACCCGATCGTCGATGTGGAACGGCTGGAAAGGTGGAAGCAGCTGCTGTCTGCCTTTGATCCGTGGACGCTCTACAATGCGGTGGCGGCCTCGCCGGACACGCCCATCGGCAATTGGGCGCTGTTTGCGGCGGTCAGCGAATATGTGCGGGGGGTGCTTTGCGCACAGGATACCTCCCGGTTTGTGGATTGGCAGCTGTCCTCCCAGCTGCGGATGCTGGATGAAAACGGGATGTATCAGGACGAACCGCCTGCCGATCCCATGGTGTACGACATCATGCCGCGGCTGCTGTTCACCTTTCTGTTGGCTTTCGGCTACCGGGGACAGCACGCTGCCGAGATCGAGGCGGCGCTGGATCGTGCGGCGGAGCTGACCCTGAAAATGCAGTCGGTGACGGGGGAGATTCCCTTTGGCGGTCGCAGCAATCAGTTTCTGCACAACGAGGCCATGCTGGCCGCTTATTGTGAGTTGGAGGCGGTGCGCTATGCCCGGCGGGGGGATGCGCAGACGGCGGGTGCATTCAAGGCGGCGGCTGCGTTGGCAGCAGATCGGCTGATGGATTATTTGCAGCGCCGGCCGATCCGTCATGTGAAGAATCGGTACGATATCCGCACCCGTATCGGCTGCGAGGAATACGGCTTTTTTAATAAGTATATGATTACCGTCGCCTCCAACCTCTATATGGGATACCTGTTTGCCGACGACCATATCCTCCCGACTGTGGCGCCTGCACAGGTGGGCGGGTATGCGATCCGTACCGGTCAGGCGTTCCACAAGACGTTCCTGAATGCCGGGGGATATTTTCTGGAGCTGGATACCCATGCGGATTCTCATTACGATGCCAACGGTCTGGGACGGGTGCATAAAAGCGGCTGTTCTCCGTTCGTGTGCCTGTCGGTGCCGTTTCCCGCCCATCCGCAGTATACGCTGGAGGATGCCAATTCCGGACCGATGTCCCTGTGCTGCTATGCCGAAAGGGACGGACAGCGGTTGCTCGGCGCCGACGCGGCGGCGGTCTATACGCCGGTGGACTGTCGGGAGACCCCGGACTGCGTGACTGCCGTATTGGCCTGTATGCTGTCCGCGGATGTAACGGTGATCCAGGAATATGCGGTATCGGCGCAGGGGGTGTGTATTTCTCTGTCTGGGGCCGACCATGTGGGCTTTATGCTGCCGGTGTTCGATTTTGACGGAATGGACAGCACCGAGATCACCCGGTCGGACAGCACCGTCTCTGTGGTGTATGACGGCTGTGTTTGCCGCTATACCGTTGACGGTACGCTGTCCGCCGATCATGCATTCTATTATAATCGGAACGGCCGGTATCGGGTATACCGCGCGGCAGGCCGGAAACTGCACATCACCATCGACCGGATGTAGACGCGCCGTAGAGCGGAGGGACGGCCGCCGTTGTGCGGCCCATGGGTCGCAAAGAAAACCGGGGCAACGCAACGCGTTGCCCCGGTTTTTGTGCATGGAGAATCCGCCATGATGTCGGCTTGACTGGGGGTCAGCGCTGTAACAGCCGCTGTACGACCCAGAAAATTCCCGCACCGCCCCCCATGGCCAGCAGTGTGTACAAACCCCGCTGCCATCGGAGCCGCCATCGTTGTCGCTTGAGACCGGCGTAGGTGTCGGCCTGCTCCACCACCTTCTCCGCCAGCTTGTGCAGCGTGTCGGCGCCCGGCTGGCTGCTGCCGGCCCGCACCACCAGAAACGCCCGCTCAAAATAGGGGCTGCCGGTGTGTGTGACCTCGATCATCTGTCGGTTTATGCCTTTGATCATGTGTGTTGTCCTCCCGCTTTTTGTCCGGATGTACCCCAAAAGGCCGTTTGATCCGGGTTTAGTATCGACCGTCGGCGGAAGAATATACGGTTTGTAATGTGGAAAACTCTCCCGATTTTCCGGAAACTCTGTGGAAAACTCGGTGGAAAGTGTGAAAAATCCACGGCTTTTCTCCTGCGGAGCACGGTGAAAAACCGAGACGCTGTTGACAAGTATCCATAACTGCGGGTTGAATGGCCTTGTCAAAATCGAGATGAAGAGCACGGCTTTTACCGGTTCTTTGACATCTTTTCCTCCATCTCCAGCAGTCCCTTGAGGTATCCGATGGCGAACAGCCGTCCCAGCGCGGTGTATCCGGGCGTATCGTTGCTTTCTCCGGCCATGGCTGACGCACAGATGACAGGCAACCGTGCCCCGGGTGGACGTGATGGCGCTGCATCCGGTGAAACGTCCGTCCTCCGTCTCCACCGTGACCAGTCCGCTGTCATCGTTTTCCGGAAACGGCGCCCGCAGCAGCACAGAGAGCCGGTTGCCGACGCGTATCCCGTACATCGGCCGGTCCAGAGAATATCTGTCGCGGAGAACCAGCTGTCGTTTTTCGTTGAAGGCGTAGCTGTACACCCCTCCGTCTTTCGCGCAGGAAAGGATATAGACATATTGTGATCTGCTGTGGTTCATCCGCTTTTTCCTCCCGTCCGGCTTGCGGCGCGCGCCGCCCACACATAAGCTAATTGTAGCAATCGTCTGCTGCGCAGTCAATCCGCATAGGGGACATATGTGTCCCGTTTCGCTACCTTTTTGCCTGCCGGATACCGGTATCCGGCAGAATACCGGTAAAAATGCATATCGGTTCTTCCCGTATGTGCCTATCGGCGGCACGGCGGTATCGGGCGGTCGGTGCACCGAAAGACGCTCCCGGCCGCCGATGGCGGGGTGGGGGATGGGTGCCAAACGTTTCTGCCGTAAAGCAGATGCCCGCCCCCGAGCATGGCACGGAAGGGCGGGCATCCGATATTATATTGCTTTTTCGTTCACGGCGATCCAGATTTCGCACCGATACCGAGGATCGGATACATCCGCCGAGGGGTAGACCTCGAATTCCACATTTTCGGCGTATTCGTACTGGGTGCTTTGGGGGAAGAACTCCGTGACCACCCGATGGTAGGTGTCGATGAATGCATCCGGCATTTTGCCTGTGCTGGTGAACACCGCATAGGTGTTGGCCGGGATCGTGACCACCTCCAGATCGTCATCGACCGCTCTCCCGTCGTATTCCACACCGATGCCATAGGGGAATCGCCTGGAATCCAGCTCCGAGGAGAAACAAATACCCAAAAGCCCTTTCATGACCGGCTTTTCCGGTATGCAGGCGATGAGCCGCGCCAGCGTCCCGTCCGCGCCGCATTCCTGCCACATGGCGGTGATATCCGGGGTGGCGTCGGCCGCTTGGGGCTTGCCCACCTGCTTTCGCTTGCATACCACGCGGAAAGCCTCCCGTTTTTCGATTCGATAATCCATTTTGCTGCCTCCTGTTACGGTTAATTTTACAGACAGGGGCGTGAAGATCCGGATATGGCCACCGCGCCTGGCTTCGCTGGGTGTGATGCCGTGGAACCGGGTGAAAGCGCGGGAAAAGCTCTCCGGCGTATCGTATCCGTATTTGAGGGCGACGTCGATGATGCGGACGTGCCCTCCGGACAGCTCCTCACCGGCCAGCGATAATCGCCGCATACGGATATATTCGCCCAGCGAAAGACCGCACAGGATGCTAAATACCCGTTGGAAATGAAACGGAGAGGAATATGCCTGTCCGGCAATCGTTTCAATATCCGTGTCCTCGGTGATGTGCGCCTCCGTATAGTCGATCGCTCGCTGAATGCCCTGTATCCAATCCATGGATTCGCTCCCTTTCTGCCAGTACAGTCTACCGAATTTTCGCGGCGATTTCATGACTTCCCGTGCGCTTGGGTGTTATGTGAACCGTCGCCCCGTGTCCGCCGGTCGGCGGAGAAAGAGGCGAGGGACGGAACGGCGGCTGCTCGGGATTTTTCGGTCAATCAAACTGCGTGGGGCGATCCGGATTTTCGTAAGCATCGAAGCACATCCCGATCTGCTCCGCGGTGCATTTCGCCGTGGCCAGATGGGTGGGGAGCGCTTCTCTTCTGAAGAAGCCGATGCCCGTGGTCTCGGTGTTTTCTTCAAATTGCCCGTCCTCGTACCGGCATAGGACGAAAATCTTCACCACGCCGTAGGCGTAGTTCGTGACGTTGTGCTTTCGCCAGTCCTGTACGGCGATGAGCCTTTCGGCGGACACGGTGCAGCCGGTTTCTTCCCGCACCTCTTTTTGGGTGTTGGAGGCAACGGACTGATCGACATCGCACCAGCCGCCGGGCAGTGACCAGGTGCCGTCGGCTTCATGCACCAGGAGGATTTTTCCGTCCACGAATACGGCGGCGCGGGTGTCCACCTTCGGGGTCTGATAGCCGGTTTCGTTGCAGAATAGATCATAGACCCGGTCCGTCGGTATGTCCGTTTTCATGGCGAGCATTTCGGCGGCAATTTGCCGCAGCTCCGTATAGCGTTCCCGGTCGAATCGGTCCTTCCCGTATTGCAGTCCTGCCTGCGCGATGCTCTGTATCCGGATGGCAAACTCGATCCATGCGTCGTTCATCATTCGTTCCTCCCGACTTTCAGCTGACTCAGACAGAGTATACCATACTTCTCCATCGGTTTCAATCCGCATAAAAAGCAGGCACCCTCGGCCAAACGGCCGAGGGCATCTCTGTGCGATGGCGTATGCGGTTTATACCCGGTATGCTTCGACATAGTGTGCATAATCCTCCTGAAAGCGGCCGGTGTCGGTCTTGGCTTTTTTCAGGGTTTCGTGGAGGTTCAGGTTATGGGCGGCACTGTCGATGACACAGCCGGCGATGTTGGAGCAATGGTCGCTGACCCGCTCCATGTTGGTGAGCAGATCCGACCAGACGAAGCCGACTTCCACCGAGCATTTTCCCTGCTGCATCCGGAAAATATGGTTGGTGCGCAGCCGATCCTTCAATTCGTCGATGACCTGCTCCAGCGGCTCCACCCGGGCGGCCGCCTCCATGTCCGTTTGCTCAAAGGCGGTTTTGGAGAGGGTCAGCACCTCCCGTATCGCGCCCGCGATGACGTCGTATTCCTTCAGTGCTTCTTCGGTCAGGGAGAGCTTTTTATCCCGCAGCTCCTCCGCCGATTCCAGAATGTTGACCGCGTGATCGGAGATACGCTCATAGTCGCCGATGACCTTCAGCAGCATGGCGGCCTCTTCGCTCTCTGCCTGCCCCAGCTTGGCCGAGCTGACCTTGATGAGATAGGTGCCCAGCACATCCTCGTAGCGGTCGCATTTTTCCTCGGCATCCCGGATAGCGTCGGCCAGCGCGGGGGTGTATGCCGTCAGGCTCGTGAGGGAATTTTCCAGTGCCGACACGGCGCACTCGGCCATCTGTATCGTCACGGTCTTGCTCTGAGCCAGCGCCAGCGACGGGGTCGTGAGCAGCCGCTCATCCAGCACGTTCTGCTGTTCCTTCTCCTTGGAGTCCGGGATGAGGCGGCAGACCAGCTTTTCCAGCAGATTGCCCATGGGCAGCATCAGCAGCGTGCAAAGAATGTTGAAGATGGAATGGATTACGGCGATGCCGAGAAGTGTGGCCGATTCATTCAGGATCGGCGGGGTGATGAGGGCTTTGACGATGCAGAACACGGTCAGCCACACGGCCGTTCCGATCACATTGAAGGACAGGTGCACCATGGCCGCCCGCTTGGCGTTCTTGTTGGCGCCCACGGAGGAGATCAGTGCGGTGACGCAGGTGCCGATGTTTTGGCCCATGATGATCGGCACTGCTGCGCCGTAGGAGACCGCGCCGGTGGAGGCGAGGGCCTGCAGGATGCCGACGGAGGCGGAGCTGGACTGGATGATGGCCGTCAGCACCGCGCCCGCGAGCACACCCAGCAGCGGGTTGGTGAACAGCAGGAACATTTGCCCGAAAGCGGGAATGTCCCGGAGCACCGATACCGCATCCGACATGGTGTCCATGCCGAACATCAGCGTGGCGAAACCCAGCAGGATCAGACCGGTGTCTTTTTTCTTATCCCGCTTGCAGAACATATAGAGGATAATACCGATGAGCGCGAGGATCGGAGTGAAGGAGGAGGGTTTCAGCAGCTTTACCCACACGTTGCCGCTGTCGATCCCCGCCAGACTTAATATCCACGCGGTTACGGTGGTGCCGATATTGGCGCCCATAATGACGTGAATGGACTGGCGCAGCGTCATGATGCCCGAGTTGACAAAGCCCACCACCATCACCGTTGTGGCGGAGGAGCTCTGGATCACGGCTGTGACGCCCAGCCCGGTCAGCAGCCCGGCGGTCCTGCTGCCGGTGAGCTTGCCCAGCAGATTTTTCAGTCCGTTTCCGGCACGGCGCTCCAGAGCCTGTCCCATCAGGCTCATGCCGAACAGAAACAGGCACAGACCGCCGATCATGGTCAATAGATGAAAGATGTCCATTTGCTATCCTCACTCCTTCATTACGTACGGGACGAGTATAGCAAACGGACATCAAATCGGTATGCGGCAATTGTAAAATCTGTGTAAAATCAGTGGTTTTTCGGGAAAGTGAGGGTAAAGGTGGTGCCTTGGCCGATCCGGCTGGTCACCTCGATGGCAGCGCCGTGGATCATGGCGGCGTGCTTGACGATGGACAGCCCCAGTCCGGTTCCGCCGACCTCTTTGGAGCGGCTCTTGTCCACCCGATAGAACCGCTCGAAGATGCGCTCCTGCTCCTCCGGCGGGATCCCGATGCCGGTGTCCTCCACGGAGAGGGTGACAGCCTGCGGACTGTCCTTTACGCGCATGATCACGCGGCCGCCGCTCTGATTGTACTTGATGGCGTTATCGCAGAGATTGTACAGAATCTCCGACAGCAGACTGGGAATGCCCTGCATCTCGGCGCTCTCGCCGATGAGGGAGAAGGTGATGCCCTTGCTCTGCGCCACCGGCAGCAGGTTGCGGTGGGTCAGCCCCGCCAGGTCGTACAGATCGGTTTTTTCAAAGGTATAGTCGTGGGCGTTCTCGTCCAGATGGGATAACTGAATGATATCTTCGATCAGCGTGATCATGCGTTTGGATTCGGTGTAGATGTGGGAGGCGAAGCCCTGTACGTCCTCCGCTTTCACCAGACCGTTGGCCAGCAGCTCGGCGCTGCCGGCAATGTTTTGCAGCGGCGTTTTCAGCTCGTGGGATACGTTGGCGGTGAATTCCCGCCGCGCGGTCTCGGCCCGCTCCTTCTCCGTGATGTCAAACAGGATCAGCGCCACGCCGGACATTTTCCCGTCCGTCACGATGGGGCTGGCGTTGAACTGGTATTCCTTTCCGTCGATGGCGATCACCTTTTCGGCGTGTTCGCCGCCCACGGCGATGCGCAAAAGCTCCTGAATCTCAAAGGTGTTGTTGAAGATCAGCAGATCCTTGCCGATGCAGTAGCGGCTGATTTTCAGAATGCGGGTCGCGGCGTGGTTGATGCTCAGCACGTTGCCGGTCTCCCCCAGAAGAATGATGCCCTCCCGCATATTCTCGGTCGCCGCGTCGAATTCTTCCTTTTTTCGCTTGAGTTCGTTCTCTTTCAAACGCAGCTGCTTTTTCTGATTTGCCAGTCGATCCAGCAGGGGGGTCAGCTCCTCATAAGCCGCCCGGCTGTCCGGCGTGTCCAGGTCGATCTCGTTCAGCGGCTGTACGATGCGCTGAGACAGGCGGTAGGCCAGAACCACCGACAGCACAAGCGCGATGCCGATCACAATGAGAATCGGCTGCAGCATACTGACGATCAGCGCCCACCAGGACAGATGCGCCGACGAAAGGCGCAGCACCGATCCGTCGGACAACCGCTGCGCGCAGTAGAGCTGCTTTTCCGTCAGGGTGGTGGAATACCGGGAGCTTTGTCCCGAACCGGTCTCCAGCGCTTCTTTGATCTCCTCGCGCTCCAGATGGTTCTCCATTTCGGCGGAGTCCGCTTTGTTGTCGAACAGCACCGACCCGTCGGGGGCGATCCAAGTGACGCGGTATTCTCCCTGTGCGATGCTGTTCAGATAGGTTTTGCCGCCGGCCTCCACGGCGGAGGCGGCGATGAGGGCCTCGTTTTTCAGTCCTTGCATCTGCACCGCCGAAAAATAGTCGTACAGCACGCCCAGGATCAGCACAAAGGATGCGATGAAAACCGCCGATGCGGCGATACAGATCGACCGGAATATGTGCTTTTTCATACTCATTTCTCCATTCGATAGCCGACGCCGCGCACGGTTTCGATGCGATTACCGGCTGCGCCCAGCTTGGTGCGGAGCGTCCCGATGTGGACGTCCACCGTCCGCGTTTCCCCGGCGTAATCCAGCCCCCATACCTTTTCCAGGAGCTTGTCGCGGGTGAATACGATCCCGCAGTTTTCACAGAACAGCGTCAGCAGCTCAAACTCCTTCAGCGTCAGGGTCACTTCCCGGCCGCTGACAAAGGCCTTGTGGCGCAATCGGTCGATCTCGATCTCGCCCACCGTCAGCTTGTCGATGGCCTTCGGATTGGCTCTGCGCAGCACCGCCTTGACCCGCGACACCATCTCCATCATACCAAAGGGCTTCGCCAGATAATCGTCCGCCCCCAGATCAAGGCCGATGACCTTGTCGTATTCCGTCCCCTTGGCCGTCGCCATGATGACCGGTATATCCGCTGTTTCCACATGGGAGCGGAGCTTTTTCAGGATGGAGATGCCGTCCTCGTCCGGCAGCATAATGTCCAGAAGGATCAGCTCCGGTTTGTCCCCCTGCATCGCCTTCCAGAACTCATCCGGGTGGGCAAAGCCCTTTGCCTCGAAGCCGGAAGCGGTCAGTGTGTATATGACCAGCTCCCGGATACCGGTGTCGTCCTCCACGCAGTAGATCATACCGAATTCCCCCTTTTTACAACCTCAAGATACCGCAGCTACGTAATGTTCATTATCGCTTTCATGTAAAATTCTTGTAAAATGTCGGAGGAGCGCTTTAACCGCCATCCGTCCGGGCAGGGGATCGCTTTTTCGGCTTGGGGTCGGGCAGCTCGTCATACATGGCGGCGAACAGTTCGCACAGGAATGCCCGGTCGTCCACATTCTCCACGAGCAGCATGGGCTTGGCGCCCGGATAGGGCAGCGTGCTGCACCGGGCGGGAATGCGGGCGACGGCGGGTGCGACGGGTTTCACCAGCAGCCGGTCGTCGTAGATGCCGCCGACGATCTTTCCCTGTAAATACAGGATAAATTCTCCCATCATCGGCCGATAGGTGATCCCCTCCAGCTCGGAGAGCTGTTCCAGAATGAATTGCAGATACGCTTTGTCGGATGCCATAGCGGTGCGCCCCTTTCGGCTGTTTTTACTTACATATAGTATACGGTCAAACGGGAACTTGTCAAGGCGGGATGTAGCGGTCTTTTACCGGTTGACGGGCGCAGCGGCGGTTTCCACCTTTTTCCGGCGGACAGGAAGTCTTTGGAAAATCGGTGCATCTGCGTGTGGCACAACTCCCAAAATAGAATAAATGTTTTGTTTAATCCTGACGAAGATCGGCAAAAGATATTGCCTTTCGCGCAGATTTGAGTATAATAAGCGATAGATTATTACAATTTTGTAACCATTTACCGTCCTCTGCGGCGGCGATCGTAAGCGTTGTACAGGGGGCTCTGCCCCCGTGTAAAAAGGAGAACCGTGCTTTGAAAACCGAGTTTGATCCGATAGAAAAGAACGTATCGCGGTGCCCCGAACCGTCTGCGCGAACCGGCTGGCAGCGTTTTTGGGACGGGTTGTACCGGTATGAGTATATGCTGGGTCTGCAGACGGCCCGCCGCTGGCATCGCCGGGGGCGGAAGCTGCGCGGCCTGTTGACGCCGCCTGCCCGCAGTGTGCGGTATTTCTGGCGGCGGCGGGTGGTGCTGCCCCTGCATCGGCAGCACCGTAAGCTGCACGAGATGTTCAGCCGGTTTCCCCAGGCGCGGCGGGAACTGCGCGCCGCCGGGAAAGAGGGCGCCGGGGCGTGGTTTGCCTGCCTGCGGGGGCTGTTCCGCCGGGCGGGGAGCCGTTACCGGGAGGAGCTGCTGTCCCTGTGGGGGCTGGTAGGACCGGCCACGGCGGCGGTGGTGCTGATCGTCACCGTTTCCGTGTGGGCGAACACCCGCTTCTGTCTGGCACTGACCTACGGGGACCAGTCTCTGGGGTATATCGAGAATACCGGCACCTACGATTCCGCGGCGGCTCTGGCTAAGGAGCGGGTCGTGAACGTGGACAATTCCTTCGCCGTGGAGACAGCGCCCCGGTTGGCCGTCACCATCCAGCGGGGACAGGATGTGCTGGACGACAACCAGCTGTGCAATGCGATCCTCAGCACCTACGGCGACGCCATCGCCGAGGCATCGGGTATGTATGTGGACGGCAGCTTTGTGGGGGCGATGGAATCGTCGGATGAGTTGCAGGCCATGCTGGAGGGCATGAAGGACGGCTTCTACGATAAGAACGACGAGAACCAGCGAGCGGAGTTTGTGCAGGATGTGCAGACGGTGGACGGGCTGTATCCGGCGGCGGTGGTGCTGTCGGCGGACCAGCTGATGGGCAAGCTCACCGCCGAGTCGGTGGTGAAAAAGACCTATCGGGTGCAGGCGGGGGATACCCTCAGCACCATCGCCGTGAAGAACGATATGACTACCTCCGAGCTGCGGCAGATGAACCCGGCGTATGCCAACACCGATATGGTGCATATCGGGGATGTGCTGACGGTGCAGCAGCCCCAGACCTATCTGCAGGTCAAGGTAATTAAGCGCATCTATTATACCGAGAAGATTGCATATACGACCCAGTATGTGAATAACACCAATAAGCCCGTCACCTGGTCCACGGTGAAAACCAAGGGGCAGGAGGGCAGCCAGAATGTGACGGCGGAGATCACCTATGTCAACGGCACGGAGCAGAGCCGGCAGGTGGTGGCCACCGAGGTCACCAAGCAGCCGGTCACCAAGGTGGTGGAGCGGGGTACCCAAAAGGTGGTGTCCTCCGGCGGCGTGACGGTGGTGCAGGGCGACGGGGTGACCGTCGGCACCATGCTGTGGCCGGTGCCTATCTGCCATAATATGTCCCGTGGTTTCGGTCGGGGTCATAGCGGACTGGATATCTGCAACGGTCCCGTGACGGTGCGCAATAAGCCGGCACTGGCGGCGGATGGCGGCACGGTGATCTATGCGGGACGGTACTACGGCTATGGCAACTATGTGCTGATCCAGCACGCCAACGGACTGCAAACGGCCTACGGACATCTCAATTCCATTTCGGTGGTGAAGGGACAGCAGGTGTCTCGGGGACAGCAGATCGGACTGATCGGCTCCACCGGCCAGTCCAGCGGTCCGCATCTCCACTTTGAGGTGATCCGCAACGGCGTGAAGGTCAATCCTCTCAATTACGTGAGTCCCTCCTGATTCACAGAGCTCCGGGAGGCGGAAACGGTTGTTTCCGCCTCCCGGTTTTTCTGTGTGTTGGGATTTGTTTACAAAAATGACACGACTTTTTCGGCCGTAGCTCTTCCATTTCGGGTGTCGATGTGGTAAAATACCCAGTATGTATGCATATCGTTAAGCGAAAGGAGGGCGAACCGTGGATTTTGAGGATCGTCCGGATTCGGATCTGGAGAACCGGCTGCTGTCGGCGGAATATCTGCCGGAGGACGATGGGGATAACCCTCTGCGCCCCCGGTCGCTGCGGGAGTATATCGGACAGGAAAAGGTCAAGGAGAACCTGTCGGTATTCATTGATGCCGCCAAGGTGCGGCATGAGGCGCTGGATCATGTGCTGCTGTACGGGCCGCCCGGCTTGGGAAAAACCACGCTGGCGGCGATTATTGCCAATGAGCTGGGGGTCAATTTCCGCATCACCTCCGGCCCCGCCATCGAGCGCCCCGGCGATCTGGCGGCGATGCTCACCAATCTGGATGAGGGGGATGTGCTGTTCGTCGATGAGATCCACCGCCTGCCCCGTTCGGTGGAGGAGATCCTATACCCGGCGATGGAGGATTTCGCCATTGATATCATGAACGGCAAGGGACAGGGGGCGTCCTCTATCCATCTGCCCCTCCAGCATTTCACGCTGGTGGGCGCTACCACCCGGGCGGGGCAGCTGTCGGCGCCTCTGCGGGATCGGTTCGGCGTGGTGATGCGGCTGGAGCTGTATACGCCGGAGGAGCTGGCGCGCATCGTGCGCCGCAGTGCGAAGATTCTGGAGGTGCCCTGCGACGAGGCGGGGGCGCTGGAGATCGCCACCCGCTCCCGGGGCACGCCCCGGATCGCCAACCGGATGCTCAAGCGGGTGCGGGATTTTGCCCAGCTGCTCAACGACGGCATCATCAACCGGTCGGTGGCGCGACAGGCGCTGGAGCGGATGGAAGTGGATGAGCTGGGGCTGGATTCCGGCGACCGCCGGATGCTCACGGCGATGATTAAGCACTATCAGGGCGGTCCGGTGGGACTGGAGACGCTGGCGGCGATGATCGGCGAGGAGGCCGTCACCATCGAGGATGTGTACGAGCCGTATCTTATGCAGATCGGCTTTATCGGACGCACCCCCCGGGGGCGGGTGGTGCTGCCGGCGGCGTATGCCCATCTGGGGCTGGAACCCCATGGACAATTGATGTTTTGAACGGGAGGAACAGAGGAATGGGTCGATTGTTTGGAACCGACGGCGCTCGGGGCGTCGCCAATACGGAGCTGACCTGCGAGCTGGCCATGTCCATCGGACGGGCGGCGGCGATGGTGCTGATCGAGACGGCGGGGAAGCGCCCCACGGTGGTGATCGGTAAGGATACCCGGGCGTCCTCGGATATGCTGGAGGCGGCGCTGTGCGCCGGTCTCTGCTCGGTGGGGGCGGATGTGCTGCTGCTGGGGGTTATTCCTACGCCCGCGGTGGCGTACCTGGTAGGAAAGTATAAAGCGGCGGCGGGCATTATGATCTCCGCCTCCCATAACCCTTGCGAATATAACGGCATCAAGCTCTTTGACGGCAATGGCTACAAGCTGCCGGATACCCTGGAGGCGGAGATCGAGGCGATTGTACTGGACGGTAAAAAGACCCCGCCCACGCCCCTCGGCGGCGAGGTGGGGCGGATTCTGCCGCCCCGTCCGGCGGTGGACGATTATGTGCACCATCTGCTGCAGGCGGCGCCGGTGGAGCTGCGGGGGATGCGCATTGCCGTGGATTGCGCCAACGGCTCCGCCAGCACCACCGCCCGCAAGCTGTTTTCGGCGCTGGGGGCGGATTGTGTGTATATCAACGACCAGCCCGACGGCACCAATATCAACGACAATTGCGGCTCCACCCATATGGAGGGGCTGACCGAACTGGTGAAAAAGCTGCGCTTTACCGCCGGTGTGGCATTCGACGGCGACGCGGATCGGTGTCTGGCGGTGGATGAAAAGGGCAATCTGCTGGACGGCGATAAGATCATCGCCGCTCTGGCGTATCACTATAAGGAGCAGGGCAAGCTGCCCGGCGATACCGCCGTGGTGACGGTGATGTCCAATCTGGGCTTTTTCCGGTTCTGCGAGGAGCGGAATATCCACACCGTGTCCACGAAGGTGGGCGACCGGTATGTGCTGGAGGAGATGCGCCGGGAGGGCTATGTGCTGGGCGGCGAGCAGTCCGGGCATATCATCCTGTCCCAGTATGCCACCACCGGCGACGGACAGCTCAGCGCCATTCAGCTGCTGAGCATGGCGCGGCAGCACGGCTGGAAGCTGTCCCGGGTGGGCAGTCTCATGGAGCGCTATCCCCAGGTGATGGTGAATGTGCGGGCGGACGCCGCCCAAAAGCAGAAATTCAATGCCAGCAAGACCCTGCAAAAAGCGGTGAAAGACGCCGATGAGGGGCTCGGTCGGGACGGCCGGGTGCTGGTGCGGGTCTCCGGCACGGAGCCGCTGGTGCGGGTCATGGTGGAGGGCAAGGACTTCGACCAGATCAATGCGCTGGCGCTGGAGCTGGCGGGACAGATCAAGGCGGAGCTGAACGCTCCCGCCGAATAAAACGGAAAGCGGATAGGATAGACAGGTATGAGAGCAGCCGAACGGTGGAAAGACTATGAATTGCTGGACGCGTCCCGGGGGGAGCGGCTGGAGCGGTGGGGAGAAATTCTCCTCATCCGTCCCGATCCCCAGGTGCTGTGGGATACGCCCCGGCGGGACGCCCGCTGGCAGCAGGCGCATGCCCGCTACCACCGCTCCAATACCGGGGGCGGGCAATGGGAGCGGCTGCGGCCGCTGCCGGATAGCTGGCAAATTCACTACGATGGGCTGACCTTTGCGCTGAAACCCATGGGCTTTAAGCACACCGGGCTGTTTCCGGAGCAGGCGGTGAACTGGGATTTGATGGGCAGTCTTATCCGGCAGGCGAACCGCCCCATCCGGGTGCTGAACCTGTTTGGCTATACCGGCGCAGCGACGCTGGCGTGCGTGGCGGCGGGGGCGCACGTGACCCATGTGGACGCTTCCAAAGGCATGGTGGCGTGGGGCAAGGAAAACGCCGTCCTCAGCGGGCTGGCGGAGCGCCCCATGCGCTGGCTGGTGGATGATTGCGGCAAGTTTGTGCAGCGGGAGCTGCGGCGGGGCAACACCTACGACGGCATTCTGATGGACCCGCCCTCCTATGGGCGCGGTCCCGGCGGCGAGGTGTGGAAGCTGGAGGAGCAGATTTATCCGCTGGTGGCGGAATGTGTCAAGCTGCTCAGCGACCAGCCCCTGTTTTTCCTCATCAATTCCTATACTACGGGGCTGTCTCCGTCGGTGATGCAATATGTGCTGGGTTCGCTGTTGCCCCGGGGCATCGGCGGACGGCTGGAGGCAGATGAGATCGGGCTGCCGGTGACCGACAGCGGGTTGGTGCTGCCCTGTGGGGCGACGGCGCTGTGGCAGCAGAATTAAGCGGGAGAAGAAACGGTATGTCGATGCTCAGGGCAGAACAACTGTATTTTCAATATGAGACAGAGGGGGAGACCGCCCCGACGGCGCCGGCGGTGCTGCGGGGGGTCGATCTGACGGTGGAGCCGGGGGAGTTTGTGGCGCTGCTGGGGCATAACGGCTGCGGCAAATCCACCCTCGCCAAGCAATTCAACGCCATCCTTCTGCCCACCGGCGGGCGGATGCTGGTGGAGGAGCTGGACACCGCCGACGAGCAGAACACCTACGCCGTGCGGCGGCGGGTGGGGATGGTGCTGCAAAACCCCGATAATCAGCTGGTATCCACCATCGTGGAGGAGGATGTGGCGTTCGGCCCGGAGAATCTGGGCGTTCCCCCGGCGGAAATCCGCCAGCGGGTGGAGGAGTCGCTGAAAGCGGTCGGTATGTGGGAATACCGGGAGCATTCCCCCCATAAGCTGTCCGGCGGGCAGAAGCAGCGGGTGGCCATCGCCGGGGTGCTGGCGATGCACCCGGATTGCATCGTGCTGGACGAACCCACCGCCATGCTGGATCCCCAGGGACGGCAGGAGGTGCTGGACACCGTCTGTCGGCTCAACCGGGAGCGGGGGATGACGGTGGTGCTGATCACCCATTATATGGAGGAGGCCGCCCGGGCAGACCGGGTGGTGGTGATGGACGACGGACGGGTGCTGACCGACGGCACCCCCCGGCAGGTGTTCTCCCGCGGGGAGACTCTGCGGGCGGTGGGGCTGGATGTGCCCCAGCCGACGGCGCTGTGCGGGGCGCTGCGGGCGGCGGGGGTGGATGTGCCCGCCGATGTGCTGACCCCGGAGGAATGTGCGGCAGCGCTGCTGCCGCTATTGCAGAAACAATAAGGATTGAACGGTAAGTCAATGGATAGAAACAGAAAGGAGGGCGATTATGGCGATACTGGAAATGGAACAGGTGTCCTATACCTATGGCGCCGGGTCGCCCTTTGAGCAGCAGGCGCTGCGGAATGTGAGCTTTCAGACGGTGCCGGGGGAGCTGCTGGGCATCATCGGTCATACCGGCTCGGGGAAATCCACCCTTATCCGGCATTTGAACGGGCTGCTGCGCCCCTCGGCGGGGCAGATCTGGCTGGACGGCCAGGATATCTGGGAGCGCCCCAAGGAGATCCGCTCCATCCGGTTCCGGGTGGGGATGGTGTTTCAATATCCGGAATATCAGCTGTTTGAGGAAACGGTGGAAAAGGACATTGCCTTCGGCCCTCGGAATATGGGGCTGTCGGAGGAGGAGATCGGCCAGCGGGTGCGGGATGCCGCCGCACTGGTGGGATTGGCGCCGGAGCTGTTGGAGAAATCCCCCTTTGACCTGTCCGGCGGCGAAAAGCGACGGGCGGCCATCGCCGGTGTGATGGCCATGGAGCCGGAGATACTCATTCTGGATGAGCCCACCGCCGGACTGGATCCCCGGGGACGGGAGCAGATATTCGCCATGATCCGGGAATATCGGCGGCAGCGGGATACCACTGTGCTGCTGGTTTCCCACAGCATGGAGGATGTGGCGCGGCTGGCGGACCGGGTGCTGGTGATGGAGCATGGAGCGATCGCTATGCTGGATACCGCTCCGGCGGTGTTTTCCCGGGCGGAGGAGCTGGAGGCGATGGGGCTGACGGTGCCCGCCGTCACCCGGATCATGCTGCTCCTGCAGCGGGCGGGCGTCCCCGTGGGCACGGATGTGTACACGGTGGAGCAGGCGTATACCCGGTTGCTGCCCCTTTTGAAAGGGGGTGCTGCCGGATGATGACGGATATGACCATCGGGCAGTATTACCCCGGTAAATCGCTGCTGCACCGGATGGACCCCCGGATGAAGCTGGTGCTGACCCTCCTGTTTATCGTGGTGGTGTTTCTGCCCCGCAACTGGGTGGGGCTGGGGGCGGCGGCGGTGTTTCTGGCGGTGGTGATCGGGCTGTCCCGGCTGCCGCTAAAGCTCATGTGGCGCAGCATCAAGCCGATTTTGCTGCTGGTGCTGTTCACCTCTGTGCTCAATATGTTCTATGTGACCGGCGGCACGCCGCTGCTGGATGTGGGCTTTATCCATATCACCAGCCGTGGGGTGTATTCGGCGGTGTTTATCGCCGCCCGGATTTTGTGTCTCATTCTGGGCAGCTCGCTGCTGACCTATACCACCACCCCCACGGCGCTGACAGACGCCATCGAGTATCTGCTGCGGCCGCTGCGGGTGATCCACGTGAATGCTCACGATATTGCCATGATGATGACCATTGCCCTGCGGTTTATCCCCACGCTGATGGAGGAGACGGACAAGATTATGTCCGCCCAAAAGGCGCGGGGCGCCGATATGGACAGCGGCAATCTGGTGCAGCGGGTGCGGGCGTTGGTGCCAGTGCTGATCCCGCTGTTTGTGTCCTCTTTCCGGCGGGCCTATGAGCTGGCGATGGCCATGGAATGCCGCTGCTATCAGGGGGGCGAGGGGCGCACCCGGATGAAGCAGCTGCGCACCGCCCCCCGGGATTGGGTGGCGCTGGCGGTGTATGTGCTGGTGGCGGGCGGTATTCTTTGGCTGAACCGGTATTTTCCGGCGGTATTGACATGACAGGAAAGGGGACAGGGCGGTGGAGCGGCTAATGCTCACCTTGCGGTATGACGGTACCGCCTATCACGGCTGGCAGGTGCAGCCCAACGCCCCCACCGTGCAGCAGACCCTGCAGGATGCGGTGGAGCGGGTCACCGGGGTGCGCTCCGGATTGATCGGCTGCAGCCGCACCGATGCGGGGGTGCACGCGGATATGTTCTGCTGCACTCTTGACACCGACAGCCCCTTGCGGGATAATAAGCTGTGCAGTGCGCTGAATTTTTATTTGCCCCCGGATATTGCCGTCTATCGGGCGGCGGCGGTGGCGGCGGAGTTTCACCCCCGCTACGATGCCCGGGGTAAGCGGTATTGTTACCGCATTTGGAACGGGGCGCAGCGCCACCCGTTCTATGACCGGTATGCCCTCCACCGCAACCGTCCTCTGGACGCAGAAGCGTTGAACCGGGCGGCGGCGGACTATGTGGGCAGCCACGATTTTGCGGCGTTTTGCTCGGCGGACAGCGACGTGCAGGGCTCAACGGTGCGCACCGTCCGCCGCTGCGGGGTGGAGCGCCGGGGCGAGATGGTGCTGTTCACGGTGGAAGCGGACGGATTTCTCTATAATATGGTGCGGATCATGGTGGGGACGCTGCTGGACATCGCCGACGGACGGATCCCGGCTGACGGCATCCCGGCGATCCTGACCGGATGCGACCGCACCCGGTCCGGGGCGACCGCCCCGGCAAAGGGCCTGTGTTTGCAAGAAGTCTTTTACGATTGAGGGGAAGGGGGACAGCGTATGGCGCGCAGACAGGAGCCGGACACGACGGAGACGCGGGAAGAAGAATATTCCCGCGAGGATGTGCGGTGGCGGCGGAAAAAGAGCGCCCGTCGGCGGCTGCTGCGGCGGCTGTTGGCGCTGACCCTGCTGGTGGCGCTGGTGGCGGTGCTGTGGAATCACTGGGACACTCTGGCACCGGATAAGCTGATTCCCCGTCTGCAGGATTCCCTCAACGACAGCGGCGGCCGCTACCCGGTGGATGTGTCCGGCTCCAATGTGAGAATGCTGGCGCAGAGCCAGAACTATACCGTGACCCTCAGCGACAGCTACCTGACCTATTATAATAGCGAGGGCAGTGAGCTGACCCGGTATAGCTGCACCTATTCCAATGGGCTGCTGGCGCTGGCGGGCAAATATACGCTGGTGGCGGAGCAGGGGGGCAAGCGGTTCCAGCTGCATACCCGCTCCATGACGGTGGCGGAGGTGACGGCCGCCCGCAGCATTTATGCGGCGGCGGTCAACGAGCAGGGACAGGTGGCGCTGCTGACCCAGGGAGCCGACGGGTATGCGGTGGATCTGGTGGTGTACGATCGGCACGGCACGGTGCTGTATACCCGCAGCCGCAGCCGTCAGGCGGTGGCGGTGGCGCTCTCTCCCTCCGGCGGGCAGGCGGCGCTGTTGAGCGTGGAAGCGGTCAATGGAGTGCTGAATACCGTGGTGGAGGCGTTCTCTCTGAAAACGGAGGCGGCCGAGGCACTGTATTCCTATACGGCGGCGGATACGCTGCTGTATCGGCTCAGCTATCTGGAAAACGATCGGCTGGCGGCGGCGGGGGAATCCGGCGTATATCTTCTGGACGAAGCCACGGCAGCGAACCCTACGGTGTTCGCTCTGACCGGGCAGCGTCTGCTCAGTTTCGCCCCCGCCGAGCACGGATTGGCGGCGGCGGTGCGCAGCTACGGCGATACCGGCGGCGGCACGGTGATCGTATGGAACAGCCGGGGCGAGGAATGTGTGCGCAGCGATTTTTCGGGGGATCTGCGCAGTTTGACCGGTGACAGCCGGGGCTTTGTGCTGCTGACCGACGGCTATGTGCAGAGTATTTCCTATACGGCGGACGGGCAGCCGGTGCCGGTGGCGGCTGACGGACAGCAGGCGGTACGGGGCGGCGACGGCGCCGTGGTGCTGGGACTGAGTGCGTTGCAAACCTATGCTTTGGATTAAATACATAAACGGAGGAATGGACGATGGCAATTATTCTGGATGTAGCTGTGGTGGGCATTTTTGCTCTGGCGGTCTATCTGGGCTATAAGCGGGGATTTATTAAAGCGATCTCCAAGCTGGCGGCATTTGTGATCGCCGCCGTGGTGGCGTACCTCTTCTGCGGGTCGCTGGCGGGCGCCGTATTTGAGCGGGCGATTGCTCCGGCGGTGGAAAAGAGTCTCACCCCGTATCTGGAGAGCGCCGACACGGATGTGACGGCGGCGATCGAGGCGGTGAAAGCGAAGCTGCCCGCCTTTGCCCGGGAGCGGCTGGAGGATAAGGGCGGCGCCGACGGCTCAAGCCTGTCGGCGCTGAAGGGCGAGTCAAAAACGCCTGCACAGATGGCGGAGGAGTTCACCCGCGGTCCGGTGCGTGCGGCGGCGATGCCGGGACTAAAGATGCTGTGCGCCATTGTGCTGTTTCTGGTGGCGCTGATTTTGGCGCTGATCGCCATGCGTGCCGTCAATAAGGTATTTCAGCTGCCGGTTCTGCACACACTAAACGGAACGCTCGGCCTGGTGGCGGGCGTTGCGAACGGATTGATCCTGGTGATCATTGCGGTGGCGGTGCTGCAGATCGTGGCCGCCGCCGGCAGCGCCGATTCCGCCATCAATCCCATGGTGATGTCGGAGACCCACGTGGTGCGGTGGCTGGCGCAATATAATCCGTTCAGCAACGGTCTGTACTAAAGGCGGCGGAGCGGGAAATTTTCGTATGCGAGGTGTCGTATGCAGATCTTCAATGTACAATGGAAGTGGAATGTACCCAACGTCCTGTCCCTGCTGCGTCTGGCGCTGGTGCCGACCTTTTCGGCGCTGTATCTGCTGGGGCTGGATTATTGGGCGTTCGGCGCGTTGGCGCTGTCCGGGGTGACGGATTTTCTGGACGGGTTCATCGCCCGCCGGTTCAACCAGATCACCGACTGCGGCAAGCTGCTGGACCCGCTGGCGGATAAGCTGACGCAGGTGATGGTGGTGATCTGTCTCACCACCCGCTATCCGGAGCTGCTGCCCCTGACCGTCATCTGCTTTGCCAAGGAGCTGAGCCAGGCGGTGGGCGGTGTGATCCTGCTGCACGGCGGGTGCGCGGTGCGCGGCTCCAAATGGTTCGGTAAGGTGGCCACGGTGGTGTTCTATCTGTGTATGTTGGCGCTGGTGCTGTGGCATGACCGGCTGAGTTTCTGGATGGTTGCCGCGCTGATCGGCGTGGCCGCATTGACGATGTTGGTAGCGTTTGTCGGCTATCTCCGTCTGTTTATTCAGATCCACCGGGAGACGGCGCAGGGCGGAACGCCGACGGCAGCCGCCCCGCGTATTGATACAGAGAAAGATTGAGGATAATCGACCTATGATGATGTGTACCCGATGCAAGAAACGTCCGGCCATGGTGTTCATCACCCGTCTGGACAACGGTGAACCGCATAATGAGGGGCTGTGCCTGATCTGCGCCAAGGAGCTGGGGGTGCCCCAGGTAGGCGAGATGATGCAGAAATTCGGCATCTCCGACGAGGACGTGGAGCAGATGAATCAGCAGGTCAAGGAGCTGATGCAGGAGATGGAGGATACCGACGGCGGGGAGGAGAGCACCGACGAGGAGGAGAACGGCGAGGACTTTTCCCCGGGCGGCGCCCCGTCTTTTCCGTTCCTGCAAAACCTGTTCGGCGGCAAACCGGCCGATCGCCCCGCATCGGAGCAGCCGGAGAACGGCGCTGCGAAAAGCGATGGCAAGCCGGACAAAGCGAAGCGGGGCAAGCGGAAATTCCTCTCTCAGTATGCGACCGATCTGACCGCCCGTGCCCTGGAAGGGGCGCTGGATCGCACCATCGGCCGGGAACGGGAGACGGAGCGGGTGGTGCAGATTCTCTCCCGCCGCACCAAGAATAATCCCTGTCTGATCGGCGAGCCGGGCGTAGGTAAAACGGCGATCGCCGAGGGGCTGGCGATGCGTATTGCCGAGGGGCGGGTGCCGCCACGTCTGCGGGATAAGGAGCTGCACCTGCTGGATATGACCGCGTTGGTGGCGGGCACCCAGTTCCGCGGGCAGTTTGAGAGCCGCATTCGAGGGCTGATCGAGGAAGTGAAGGCAGACGGCCGCATCATCCTGTTCATCGACGAGGTGCATACGCTGGTGGGCACCGGCGATGCTGAAGGGGGCAGTCTGTCTGCGGCCAATATTCTGAAACCTGCCTTGTCCCGGGGTGAGATCCAGGTGATCGGCGCGACCACCTTTGAGGAATATCGGAAATATATCGAAAAGGATGCAGCACTGGAGCGTCGATTCCAGCCGGTGACGGTGGAGGAGCCGTCCCAGCAGGCGGCGTTTGAAATCCTGCAAGGGGTGCGGGGCTACTATGAGCAGTATCACGGCGTGACCGTCAGCGACGGTGTGCTGCGCCGGGCGGTATCGCTGGCGGAGCGGTATATCACCGACCGCTATCTGCCGGATAAGGCCATTGACCTGCTGGATGAAGCCTGCGCCGCCACGGCGCTGGCGAATAAGAGCGCTGCCGATTATGCCGATCTCACCGCACGGGAGCAGCGGCTGACGGACGAAGAAGAGACCGCTATGGGTGCGGACGAGGTGGACTATGAGGCGCTGGCGAATCTGCGGGCGGAGCTGCTGCAGGTGCAGCAGCAGGCCGAGGCGATCCGTCCGGCAGCCACTCAGGCACCCGTGACCGAGGCGGCGCTGGCCAGGGTCATCGAGCTGTGGACGGGCATCCCCGCCTCCAAAGTGCAGGAGAGCGAGCTGTCCCGGCTGGCGCAGCTGGAGGAGCATCTGCGGGCGAAGGTGATCGGCCAGGAGGAAGCGGTGCAGGCGGTGGCGGCGGCCATCCGCCGCAGCCGGGTGCAGCTCAGCCCCCGTCGCCGTCCGGCGTCGTTTATCTTTGTCGGTTCCACCGGCGTGGGGAAGACCGAGTTGGTGAAGGTGTTGGCAGCGGAGCTGTTTGACACGCCGGAGACCCTCATTCGGCTGGATATGTCGGAATTCATGGAGAAACACGCCGTATCCCGGCTCATCGGTTCGCCCCCCGGCTATGTGGGTTATGACGAGGCGGGGCAGCTCACCGAAAAGGTGCGCCGCAAGCCCTATTCGGTGATCCTCTTTGACGAGATCGAAAAGGCGCACCCGGATGTGCTGAATATTCTGCTGCAAATTCTGGATGAGGGGCGGGTCACCGACGCCCACGGGCGGACGGTGAATTTCGAGAATACGGTCATTGTGATGACCTCCAACGCCGGCAGCAACCTGCGGGAGAACCTCATGGGCTTCGGTAAGACCGAGGGGCAGGCGCAGAAGGATCGGGCGATAAAGGCGCTGAATGAGTTCCTGAGGCCGGAGTTTATCGGCCGGGTGGATGAGGTGGTGTTCTTCCAGCCCCTGAGCCGGGAGAGCTATGCGAAGATCGCCGCGCTGATGCTGGATGAGCTGGTGGAGCCGCTGCGGGAGCGGGGTATCGCTCTCATCTATACGGACGCCGCCTGTCAGACGCTGGCCGATCAGGCAGTAGGCGGCAAACGGGGCGCCCGGGAATTGCGCAACGCCATCCGCCGTCAGGTGGAAAACCGACTGGCAGAGGAGATCGTCGCTCATTGCGGCGATCCGTTCACGGCGGTGACGGTGGATGCCGCGGACGGCCGGGTGCAGCTCAGCTATACCCACTAAAAGCGAAAGATCCGTAAGAAAACGAGCAACCGCCCGCCCCGGCGAGAAAAAGCCGGGGCGGGCGGTTGCTGTGTCATATAGCTTTTTTGACCTGCCGGGAGGTTGTCTGAAGCCCGTTAAGAGTCAAGAAAAACCAGGGCGTTGTACCATTTGGAGACTTCGTTGTGCGTCTCCGGAGAATATTCTTATTGGTTTTTACGGAGTATTCGGGAACGCCTGACGACGGATAGCCAGCGCGTTCTCCCGCAGAGGTCAACAACCCTCTCGGTAAGCTCTTTTGCCGTTTACGGTTCGCCAATAGGGATATGTTACTTCCTGCATTTAGACCTTTGTAAACAGTCTAAACCGCCCGCCCCGGGTGTTTCTTGCCGGGGCGGGCGGTCGTTTATCAGCGGTTCAGATGTCTTTCATAGGAGCGTCTGAGGGTCGCCATATTTGCGCACGCTTGGGATAACGTCGGGATGCTCCGAGCCGATCGCACGAATCTTCTCGCCGGCACGGAAAAGTCCGTCAACCGCGGCTGTGCACGCTCGTTGGACGGGTTCCGGTGGTTATCTCTGGGCGGTGCCGTTTTAGTCCTTGCGCTCGTCCCCCCAGAAATAGAGCGCCACTGTGCCGGGGCCGCTGTGGCAGCCGATGGTGGGGCCGATATTGAAGATCGGCACGTTCGTCACACGGGGGAACCGCTCCCGCACCATGGCGGCCACCTTCTCGGCGTCGGCCAGACAGTCGGAATGGCTGATATAGACCGTCTGATCGTAGTCTGTCCCGCCCTGGGCGTGCAGCTCCATCTGCTTGACGATCTCCCGCATGGCGTTCTGCTTGCCCCGTATCTTAAACCGGGGGATCAGCCGTCCCTCCACGTCCATGTTCAGCACCGGACAGATTTTCAGCACTGTGCCGAACCATCCGGCGGCCTTTGTGACCCGGCCGCCCTTCACATAGAAGGTCAGATCGGAGGAATAGAACCAGTGGTGCATCTCGCGCCGGTGGGCTTCGGCCCATGCGCACAGCTCGTCCAGGGATTGGCCGGCATCCCGCATATCCGCCAGCGTCATGACCAGAAGTCCGGAGCCGGAAGATGCGCCCAGAGAATCCACCACGAGCACTCGCCGGTCGGGATACTGCTCCTTCAGGATGCCGGCGGCGATGCGGGCGGAATTATAGGAGCCGGAAATGCCGCTGGACAGAGTCAGATGCAGCACATCCTTCCCCTCCTGCAAAAACGGTGTGAAGTAGCGGCAGTATTCCTCCACGTTGATCTGCGCGGTGCGTGCCTCGGCGCCGTCCACCATGGCCTTGTAAAATGCATCCATCGACACGGTTTGTCCCATGTCGTCGTCGTATTCCCGGTGGTCCAGGGAATAATGGAAGTGGGCGTAGCGGACCTGCCGTTTTTCCATCAGCTCCGGGGTCAGATCCACCGTGGAGCAGCAGCTCAGGATAAAAGTCTCGTTCATCGTATTCTTCCAGCCTTTCTTCAGAGGATGTAGGGTCATAGGCCGATCACCGTTCTGACCGAATGCGGAAACGGCTCTCGGCGGATATGCGTGTGTTGCCGTTTTTCGCCGGGGAGCGCCTCAGATGGTCTGCATATAGCCGGCGATGTGCCCGGCGATCAGATCGTGCCCGGCGGGTGTGGGGTGGATCCCGTCGTCGCACAGCAGAGAATCAAATTGGTGGCTGAGCAGAAAATCCCGGCGCACGTCAATGAGCGGGCAGGACAGGGATTTCGCCAGTCCTTCCACCAGCCGATTATAGTGCTCCTGCCAGCGGGACAGCATACTGATGTCTCCCAGCCAGCGCAGAATGTTCTCCTTATTCAGATTGCGGCTGATCCAGGCGAAATATTTCTGCGCGTCGATGGGGATGAGGGACAGCATCGCCACCTTGGCGCCCTGTCGGCGCGCCAGCTCCACGGCATTGCGATAGCCATCCAGAAATTCTTTCTCCGGGGTATGGGGGAGAAAGGAACCGGCCGGATCGGCGGCGATGGCCGACCAGTCGAAGTCGCAGTCGTTGCCGCCGTATTCCAGGATGACCAGCGTATCCTCCGGGCAGGACTCCCGCCGCTCCAGAGTGCGGATGCCCTTTTGGATGGTAGCGCCCATGCGGGAGTGGTTGCATACGGTGATACCCTGTTCGTTCAGTGTGTCCAGACGGGGACTGTGGCACAGGCGGTATCGTCCCACGTCGCTCTGATACACGACCCCTTTGAGGATGGAATCTCCGTACAGCTCCAACCGTTTCATGCTGTTTCACCCTTTCGTGTGTGTTGCAGGACCGGCGGCGCATACACCGGTTCTCTTCCGGAGAAACTTCCGGCTGTCTCGGTGCGCCGTCGCCGATAGACTTAGTATACGCCGGATCGGCGGGAATTGTCACCCTACCTCTGTCCGGGAGGTCTCTCCGCTGAAAAATAAGCCGGTAGAGCCGCAAAAATCGACTCTACCGACGGTGGAGTTGTCGATATGTGGAAATACCGGGGAAAAGCGGATGGATTGCACGGACTTGAAAAAACCACTCTACCGGTGCGAGAGCGGCCCCTTGCATTTTTGCGGAGACTGTGGTATACTGATAGCAGGATTATACGGATACTCGGTAACCGGTAACAAGGAGCTGACCCTATGCAGGCATTGAAGGATATTATCGCCGCCAACATCGTATTGCTGCGGCGGGATGCGAATATGACCCAGCTGGAGCTGGCGGAAAAACTGAATTATTCGGATAAGGCTGTGTCCAAGTGGGAGCGGGGCGAGTCTATCCCGGATATCACGGTGCTCAAACAGATCGCCGACCTGTTTCAGGTATCGTTGGATTTTCTGGTGCAGGCGGAGCATCCGGTCAAGCATGAGGCAAAGCAGACCCTGCGCCAGCGTATCCGCAACCATGGATTTATCACCGGCATCTGTGTGCTGCTGGTGTGGCTGATCGCCACGCTGGTGTTTGTGGTGCTGGATATTTCGATTAAGAATATTACCGCTCATTGGCTGTGCTTTATTTATGCGGTGCCGGTGTCGATGATCGTCTGGCTGGTGTTTAATTCCATCTGGTTTAAGCCCCATCGGAATTTTCTGATCGTCTCCCTCCTGGTGTGGTCGATCCTGATCGCGCTGTATTTGACGTTCTTGTTGTGCTCCATGAACCTGTGGCAGCTGTTTTTCCTGGGGATCCCGGGGCAGTTTATTATTCTGATGTGGTCTCGGGTGCGCCGTCCCGCGAAGAATTCGGCGGCGCCGTCCGCATCGGAGGACACACCCGAAGAAAAAGCCTGATACCGCGTATCATTCATTAGTATAAAGATAGAGCCATAGTATAAAGCTGGAGTCATCGGCAGTGTTGCCGATGGCTCCAGCTTTTGTCGAGTTACGGACACCGTTGGATGGGCGGATCGGCCTTGGGCATTCTCATGCGGCGACCGTCTGGGGTCCGTTTTTGATATTTGGTTGAGGTCGCTGCTGCAAGGGCAGAATATAGTACAACGGGCGGAATGTGTATTCGTGGATGGCGCCTGGAATATTCTTCCGGGGAACGGGCAGATCAAGCCTTTGGAAAGCTAAACCGGAAATGGCTCAAGGAGCAGCGGCGCCAATTGCATGGTCCTTTATTCTGTCATTCGCTTAAGCAAGTTTGCACGGTACGGGTCTTTCCGAGCAAGCTCAATCGGGGTATAGCCCCAGTCGTTTTTTGTGTTCAATTCGAGTGTGCATTTTTGGAATAGGACATCATACAGCGGCGCAAGCTCCTCGTCGGTAAACTTTGGTTGGCTGATAAGGTGCTGAATAGCCACTCTGTTCTTTGCGTCCAACTGATTGATGTCTACCCCTTCCTCTATCAATATCAGTGTCAATTCTACCGTTTGCTCCATAATGTGCTTAGGACGAGAAAACAGAATGTGGAAGAGCGTTTCGTTTTCATCGTTTGTGCTGTTCAAATCCGCTCCCTCGTCAATCAGAAAACTCACGATGTCATATCTGTTTTGTGGCGTTTGATTCGCCATAGCGCAGAATATGACGGGTGAGTCGTTCTTGGGTGTTTCATTCAAAAGTCGCTTGTCATAGACTTCCTTGAACTGTGCCAGCGACTGCGTTCTTGCCGAAAAATACATATTCATACCGGTCATCTCCTATTACAATAAATTTGGACAGGAAAACCGGGCAGCCGGTCCGGCTTCCTTCCATCTCGTGCCTAAGCTACAATAAGGGGAGCAACTGGCTGACCATCATCTCCTTGGGCTTCCATGTCCGAACGAAAGACTGTCAGCCATCCCCTTATTGCAGCGTTCGATTTGAGCAGGTTGAGCCATAGAGTTCGCGTCACCCAATAGATTGAATCGGCAATGAGAAAAAGATGGATTCCGGTTGCAAATTCGTATTGGAGGAATGCAAATGAACTCTGTAGGCATCGACATTTCCAAAGGCAGGAGCACAGTTGCCGTCATGCGTCCCTTTGGAGAAGTCGTCATCTCGCCCTTTGAAGTCCGTCACACCGACAGTGAACTGAGCGAGTTGGCAAGGCGGCTCAAAAGCCTGGACGGTGAGACTCGTGTGGTCATGGAGGCCACGGGGAACTACCATGCGCCGGTGGCAAAGCTGCTTCACGACGCAGGGCTATATGTTTCCGTCGTCAATGCAAAGCTGGTGCATGGCTACG
>ERZ808240.254-NODE-254-length-73601-cov-7.931485_pt1 | contig 73601 bp, 55 predicted proteins | sample MGYA00521084_ERZ808240 | MGnify/ENA primary metagenome ERZ808240 (study PRJEB31516, sample SAMN03275571) | gut metagenome | biome: mammalia-associated habitat; material: feces | host: Papio cynocephalus | place: Kenya | collected 2012-08-06 ...
TTTTCGTTTGTGGGCTGACCTCATTTGGTTTTGACCACAATTTTGACCACAATGCGGGCGGTTTTATCTGGTCTAATTAGTGCCGTTCTGTCAATCTCAAGGGCAGAGAATTTGTGCTTTTTCAAAGCGGCATCTGTTGCGATATGCAATTCAACAATGTTGCAAACGAATCAAAAGTTGAATTGCGATAACTTTTAGGCCGAAAAAGCCTCATCGAAAAGCTGGATCGCGTTCTGCCGAATGGATTCCTGAACATGGAGATAATGCTCAGTCATTTCAGTGTCGGCGTGTCCTACGATGCTCTGGATGGTCTGAATGTCCACACCCAACGCCTGCATCTGCGACACATAGGTGTGGCGGCAGCTATGCGGAGTGAACAAGCGAACATCGCCAGCTTCTTCCAGAGATTTGCGGAACACATCACGGAAATGGGTGGGATTGCAGGTTACGGAAACTCTGATAGGCAGCGGCATTCTCGGGCAATAGAACAGCCCATCGTTACCCCAACTGATGAAAATTTCTTTTCCCGGTGAATCCGCACAGTCTCCCCGCCAGGTAAATTTTCCGGAATCGCAAAAAAGCAGGATACTCCCCTTCTCGTGGAAATATCCTGCTTTTTGTATTTTTATCGTACTTTTTCACAAATAGCACCTTACAGAGCGGCATATTTGTGATATCCAGTTTACAGATGCTGCCTGTGCGTTAAAGCAGCAAACCGCTGTCTTATTTCTTTTCCTCTGCGCGGAGGCGGGCATCTTTTTCCAGCAGCGGCTTGAGATACTGGCCGGTAAAGCTGCCGGGCACTTCGGCCACCTGCTCCGGCGTGCCCTCGGCCACGATAAGGCCACCTGCGCTGCCGCCTTCAGGACCAAGGTCGATAATATGGTCGGCACACTTGATGAGGTCCAGGTTATGCTCAATGACGATGACCGTATTGCCTGCATCCACCAGTTTCTGCAGCACCTCAATGAGGCGGTGGACATCTGCGATGTGGAGGCCGGTGGTGGGCTCGTCGAGGATATAGACCGTCTTGCCGGTGCTGCGGCGGGCCAGCTCATTAGCCAGCTTGACACGCTGCGCTTCGCCGCCGGAGAGGGTGGTGGCACTCTGGCCAAGGGTCACATAGCCCAGACCCACATCCATCAGCGTCTGCAGCTTGCGGGCAATCTTAGGCTGGTTGGCGAAAAAGACCACGGCCTCCTCCACCGTCATGTTCAGCACGTCGGAGATGGTCTTTTCCTTATACTTGACCTCCAGAGTCTCCCGGTTGTAACGGGCACCCTTGCAGACCTCACAGGGAACATAGACGTCCGGCAGGAAGTGCATCTCGATCTGGAGGATGCCGTTGCCCTCGCAGGCTTCGCACCGGCCGCCCCGGACGTTAAAGCTGAACCGTCCCGGGCCATAGCCCCGCATCTTTGCGTCCTGCGTCTGGGCAAAGACGTTGCGGATATCGTTGAACACGCCGGTATAGGTGGCCGGGTTGGAGCGGGGCGTGCGGCCGATGGGCTGCTGGTCAATGCCGATGACCTTATCCACAAACTCAAGCCCCTCTACCCCGTCGCATTTGCCTGCACGGGAACGGGCACCGTTCAGCTCACAGGCAAGGGTCTTGTACAGGATCTCATTGATGAGACTGGACTTGCCCGAACCCGAGATACCGGTGACGCAGATGAACTCACCCAGCGGGAATTTCACATCAATATTGCGCAGGTTATTTTCCCGTGCACCCTTCACGGTGAGGAAATTGCCGTTGCCGGTGCGGCGGGTCTGGGGCACCTCGATGCGCTTGCGGCCCGAGAGATAATCGCCGGTGATACTGCGCTTGGCCTTGCAGATATCTTTGACCGAACCTGCGGCCACGATCTCACCGCCGTGGACGCCTGCGCCGGGGCCTACATCCACGATATAGTCCGCACTGCGCATGGTATCCTCGTCGTGCTCCACCACGATGACGGTATTGCCGAGGTCGCGGAGGTTTTTCAGCGTTGCGATGAGCTTATCGTTGTCCCGCTGGTGCAGGCCGATGCTGGGCTCATCCAGCACATACAGCACACCGGACAGCGCACTGCCGATTTGAGTGGTCAGGCGGATGCGCTGGCTTTCGCCGCCGGACAGGGTGCCCGCCGACCGGGCAAGGGTGAGGTAATCCAGACCCACGCTCTGCAAAAACTGCAGGCGGTTCTTGATCTCCTTCATGATCTGTCCACCGATTTGCTTCTGCTTCTCAGTCAGATTCGGCTCATTCTCTGCAATGAACTTCAGCTCATCCCGGATGGACATCTCACAGAAATCACTGATGTTCTTGTCCCCGATGGTCACGGCCAGGACCACCGGCTTCAGGCGCTTGCCATGGCAGGCGGGGCACCCCACACCGGACATGAAGCTGCCGATTTCTTCCTTCATCCACTCGCTGTTGGTCTCCCGGAAGCGGCGCTCAAGGTTCTCCACGATGCCCTCAAAGGTATTATAGTAGACGCCGCTGCCGAACTCATTGGTACGGTGCATCTCGATTTTTTCGCCGTTGGTGCCGTAAAGCAGGGCGTTGACAGCCTCGGTGCTCATATCCTTGATGGGTGTATCCAACGTGAAGCCGTATTTTTTGCCAAGGCCCAGATAGTACATCTCGGCCACAGAGCCTTCGGCATAATACCAGCCGCTGGCCTTGATGGCGCCTTCCCGGATGGAGAGATTCCGGTTGGGCAGGATGCGCTCTTCATCCACCCGCATGAAGGTGCCGAGGCCGGTGCACTTCTCGCAGGCACCCAGAGGGTTATTGAAGGAGAAGAGCCGGGGCGACAGGTCACTGATGGAGACGCCGTGTTCCGGGCAGGCGAAGTTCTGGCTGAAAGTCATGCACTCGCCGCCGATGACATCCACCTCGGCCACGCCGCCGGTAAGGGCCAGTGCCGTTTCCAGCGAGTCGGCCAAACGGCCCCGGATGCCCTTGCGCATGGCGAGGCGGTCCACGACCACCTCCACCGTGTGCTTGATGTTCTTTTCCAGGGTGATCTCCTCATCGAGGTCATACATATTGCCGTCAATTTTTACGCGGGCATAGCCGGCACGGCGGGCGGCATCCAGCTCCTTCTGCTGGGTGCCCTTGCGCTGGCGGACGACGGGAGCCAGAATCCGGAACTTTGTCCCCTCTTCCAGCTTGAGGACGGCATCTACCATCTCATCCACACTCTGCTGGCTGATGACCCGGCCGCAGACCGGGCAATGGGGCACGCCTACACGGGCGTAAAGAAGGCGCAGATAGTCATAAATTTCCGTCACAGTGCCCACGGTAGAGCGGGGGTTATGGCTGGTGGTCTTCTGGTCGATGGAGATGGCCGGGGACAGACCGGTAATTTCATCCACATCAGGCTTGTCCATCCGGCCCAGGAACATCCGGGCATAGCTGGACAGGCTCTCCACATAGCGGCGCTGGCCGTCGGCGTAGATGGTGTCAAAGGCCAGACTGGATTTACCCGAACCGGAAAGGCCGGTCATGACGATGAGTTTTTCCCGCGGGAGGGTCAGACTCACATTTTTCAGGTTGTGCTCCCGGGCACCTTTTATTACAATTTTATCGTTTGCCAAGATATTTTCTCCCTCTTCTCTGTGTCTGTGCATGGTTCTGTTTCCGCTCTGTCTCGGCCGCAGAGTCCACGGTGGGGTTCTCTCCCCTGCGCAGCCGGTCGATCTGGTCGCGGAGGAAGGCCGCGTGCTCAAATTCCAGCAGTTTGGCAGCTTCCTTCATCTCACGGGTCAGGCGGTCAATGGCAGCTTCCCGTTCCAGTTTGCCCATCCGGCGGGTATTCATCTTCGCATTCTCTGCTTTATCGCTGATCTCAATGCTGTCCGGGATGGCCTTGACGATGGTCTTGGGCACGATGCCGTGCTCCGTATTGTAGGCCATCTGGATGGCACGGCGGCGCTCCGTCTCGGTGATGGCCCGCTCCATGCTGTCCGTCACCTCATCGGCGTACATGATGACCAGACCTTCGGCGTTGCGGGCCGCGCGGCCGATGGTCTGGATGAGGCTGGTCTCGCTGCGGAGGAAGCCTTCCTTATCCGCGTCGAGGATGGCCACAAGGCTCACCTCGGGCAGGTCGAGGCCCTCACGCAGGAGGTTGATGCCCACCACCACGTCGATGGTGCCGAGGCGGAGGTCTTTGATGATCTCCATCCGCTCGAAGGTATCCACCTCGTGGTGCATATACTTGACCTTGATGCCCTGCTCCGTGAAGTAATCCGTCAGGTCCTCGGCCATTTTCTTGGTCAGAGTGGTGACGAGAACCCGCTCGTGACGCTCGATGCGGGCATTGATCTCACCCAGCAGGTCCGTTACCTGGCCCTCCACCGGGCGCACCGAGATGACCGGGTCCAGCAAACCGGTGGGGCGGATGACCTGCTGGGCCACCTGCGTGCTGTTCTTCCGCTCGTATTCGCCGGGGGTTGCCGAGACGAATATCATCTGATTGAGTTTGGACTCCACCTCTTCAAACTTGAGGGGGCGGTTGTCAAAGGCCGACGGCAGGCGGAAACCGTACTCCACCAGCGTTTTCTTGCGGGCATAGTCTCCGCCGTACATGGCACGTACCTGCGGCAGGGTGACATGGCTCTCATCCACAAAGAGCAGGAAATCATCCGGGAAATAGTCCAGCAGAGTCGTTGGCATACTGCCCGGTGCGCGGCCCGACAGGACGGCTGAATAGTTTTCGATGCCCTTGCAGACGCCCACCTCGTTGAGCATCTCAATGTCGTAGTTGGTGCGCTGCTGGATGCGCTGAGCCTCGATGAGCTTGCCTTCTGCGGTGAACTGCTTCACCTGCTGGTCGCACTCGGCCCGTATCTTCTCGATAGCGGCGGCTTTTTTCTCTGCACTGACGATATAGTGGCTGGCCGGGAAGATGGCAACGTGCTTGACCACATTCTGCTTTGCCCCGGTGACCGGGTTGAACTCAGTGATTCGGTCGATCTCATCCCCGAAAAATTCCACCCGGATGGCAAGGTCGCTCATATAGGCCAGATAGATATCCACGATGTCGCCGTGAACACGAAACTTATTTCGGATGAAATTAACGTCGTTCCGCTCATATTGCAGGGTGACGAGTTTCTTGCAAAGCTCGTCCCGCTCCATCTGCATTCCCGGGCGCAGGCTGATGACCATGCTACGGTAATCGATAGGGTCGCCCAGAGAATAGATGCAGGACACCGACGCCACGATGATGACATCCCGCCGCTCCGAAAGCGCCGCCGTGGCCGAGTGGCGCAGGCGGTCGATTTCGTCGTTGATGGCGCTGTCTTTTTCGATATAGGTATCCGTGCTTGGAATATAGGCTTCCGGCTGGTAGTAGTCGTAGTAGGAAACAAAATACTCCACAGCATTATCCGGAAAAAACGAGCGGAACTCGGTGCAGAGCTGTGCCGCCAGTGTCTTGTTGTGGGCCAGCACCAGCGTGGGACGGTTGCACTGAGCGATGACATTCGCCATGGTAAAGGTCTTGCCGCTGCCGGTGACGCCCAGCAGGGTCTGGCAGCGGTCGCCCCGCTCTACCCCCTCTACCAGCTGGGCGATGGCCTGCGGCTGGTCGCCCGTGGGGGCGTAGGGCGACACCAGATGGAATTTTTCCTCTGCCACAAAAAGCCCTCCTTCTCAAACCACAATTAGTTGTTTCTTCAAGAGCGATTATACCACAAATATTTTATAATGTAAATCATTCTCTTCCCTATGGGTGTAAAAAGCAATTTAGGAAGTTCCCCCGGGCATAGATGAGAACGGATACAGCCGTCAGCACTGGCGTTTTCCCTTCCGCCATCGCTGCGTGTCACCTCTCCCAAAAACAGAAGAGTGACGGCTTTCACGATCCAACCGCCGACATGCCAGCATATACGATTCAACGTTACCGTTCCTTCCCATAGGGGCGCAGCATGGTGCCGGTCTGGAAATCATAGAAGGGCAGGCGGTTCTCTTCCCGCATGGAAAAATATTCATTTTCCGCCAGAATGACATGGTCGCGCAGGTGCACCTTGACCAGTCCCAGTGCCCGCACAAGGTTTTCGGTGGCGGCGATATCCTCCCGGGAGGGCAGCGGCACACCGTTGGGGTGATTGTGGCAGAGCACAACACTGTCTGTTTTCCCCCGCAGAGCGGCAGAGACCACATCCTTCACCTCAAGACCCACCATCCGGGCATTCCCTTCCCGCAGCCAGCAGACATTTTTCACACGGCTGCGGCTGTCCAGCGAGAGGAGCAGCACTTTCTCCTGCCGCGCCCCGGCAAAGCGGGGCCGCAGGTAGGCCACCAGCCGCTCGGTGGTGCTCAGGGCATTCCGGGTGCTGGAACCACTTTTTATGTAATATTGGCTCACCCCTGGCAGAAGATGCAGCATCCGGGCACTGGCCGGGCCGACTCCCGGCACACTGCACAGCTCTTCCTCGCTGGCTTCCAGCACTCCGGCAAAACTGCCGAACCGTTCCAGCAGGTCGTGGGCGATGCCGTTGGTATCCTTCTGGGCATTGGTGATGTAAAGCAGATATTCCAGCGCTTCGTGGGGCGCAAGGCTTTCCAGTCCGTAGTTCTGCACCCGCTCCCGCATCCGCTGACGGTGTCCCTTATGCCGGTTTTGTTCTGCCATGGCGCGCACTCCTTTGTTCTGAGTGATTTCTTTTATAGTACCCCATTTTTTCCAAAAGACAAGAGCCGACAGAAAATATTCTGCGTTGACTTCCCAGAGCGAGTAGATTATTATAGGTATAAACAGCCCTCTCCGTCCTGTTCTGCCTGCATTTTTCGGCTTGTTGATGTTTCTCTCCAGGAGCAAACCATTGACAGACCGGGGCAGTTCCCGCTGACCCTCTGAAGCATTTCGTGGTCCAGAACAGAGAACTTTGCCGCAGAGGGCAAAACATCTTGAATTAAGGAAAAACAGAATGAAACAATTCACTGCCACCCCAAACGATGAGGGCGTACGGCTCTCCCGCTTTGTCCAGAGCGTGACCCGCGACTTCCCCACCAGCCTTCTCTATAAGAGCTTCCGCAACAAGCGCATCAAGGTAAATGGCAAAAAAGGCGCACCGGAAGACCGCCTGAAGACCGGCGACCTCATTGAACTGTACATCAACGACGAATTTTTCCCGCCGGAAGGTGCAAAGCCTGCCCGGAAAGCGGCCCCGAAGCAGCAGCAGAACCAGCCCAAGGTGAATGTCATCTACGAGGACGAGAACATTGCCGTCCTCTATAAGCCCACGCACCTGCTCTGCCACAGCGACCGCACCGGCGACGCAAATCTTGTGGATGCCTTTACCCAGTATCTGGCTCAGAAGGGCGAGTATGACCCCCAGGGCGAGAACCGCTTCAAGCCCGGTATCTGCAACCGGCTGGACCGGGGCACCGAGGGCCTTGTCATCGCAGCCAAGAGCTATGCTGCCCTGCGGGACATGAACGAGATCATCCGCACCGACCTGCTCAAAAAAGAATACTACACCATCACCGTCGGCATCCCCCAGAGTGGGCGGTTCACCGCATGGTGGGAGCACGATGAGAAGAACAACAAGGTGAGCATCCACGCCCACCAGTCTCAAGATGAGCGCCGCAAGCAGATCATCACCGATGTGGATGTGCTGCGCACTGCCGGGCCTTTTGCACTCTGCCGCATCGGGCTGGTGACGGGCCGCACCCATCAGATCCGTGCACATCTGGCCTATCTGGGTCGACCGGTGCTGGGAGATGTCAAATACGGCAACCGGAAGATGAACGAACGCACCGGCACTAAGACGCAGGCGCTGTGCGCTGTGCGCATCAGTTTCCTCGACATTCCTGAGGAAAACACTCTCCACTATCTCTCCGGCAAGGTCATCAAGCTGAAAGATCCGCAGATCCTGAAGCAGTTTGATGCATTGGACAAAAACAAGCAGGAGGACTCCCCCGCTCCGGCGGAAAAGCGGCAGGCCAGATAAGAAAAAGGAGCTTTTCGGATGAAAAAGGTCGATATGGAACACTGGGAGCGGGCAGAGCTGTTCGAGTTTTTCTCTGCCGTTTCCCATCCCTTTTACAGCGTCACCTTCCGGGTGGATGTGACGAATCTTTACCGCTATGTGAAAGAGCATCATTTGTCTTTTTATTACTCGCTGGGCTGGCTTGTCACCCGGGCTGTGAACGCTGTGGAGAACTTCCGCTATACTGTGCGGGACGGGCAGGTCTGGCTCATTGACGAGCGGGTGCCCAGCTTCACCGACCTGAAACTCGGCAGCAGCCAGTTCCACATCGTGACGCTCCACTATCAGGACGACATCGAAGCGTTTTGTGCCGCCACCAAAGCCCGCAGCGTCGCCCAGACCACCCTGCTGGATCAGGATGCCGACGAAAACGACACCCTGATCTATTTCTCCTGCACGCCATGGTTCGACATCACCGGCCTGACCAACGAGCGGAACTTTGACCGGGATGACAACATTCCCCGCATTGCCTGGGGCAAATATGTGGAAGGAAACGGCCGCAAGACGCTGGGCATGTCGCTGGAGGTCAACCACCGTTTCGTGGATGGCTATCATCTGGGACAGTTTTACCAGAAACTGCAGGCCGACATCGACGCTTTATAATGCAAAAAGGAGGCTTTCCGATGTATCCAGACCGCAAGACTGCCGAGGCCCTTCTGGCTGAAGCCGAACCGCACAATCCCGGCCCCTGGGGCGACCACAGCCGCACGGCGGCACACTGTGCTGAGGCCATCGCCGCAGCCTGTGGACTGGATGCAGACAAAGCTTATGTGCTGGGTCTGCTCCACGACATCGGGCGGCGGTATGGCAAGCGCCACCTCGGCCATGTGGTGGACGGCTACCGCTATATGCTCTCGCTGGGATATAACGAAGTGGCGCGAGTCTGTCTGAGCCATTCCTTCAACGACCAGTCTCTGGCCGATTATGTAGGCCACCGGGACACCACTCCCGAAGAAACAAAAATCATCGCCGATGGGCTGAACGCCATGGTCTATGACGAATATGACCGTCTCATCCAGCTCTGCGACTCGCTGGCCGGGGCCGACGGCGTCATGGACATCATCGAGCGGATGGAAGATGTCCGCCGCCGCTATGGGGACTATCCGCAGAAAAAATGGGACATCAATCTCGCCATCAAAGCCCACTTTGAAGAGCTGGCCGGGCGGGATATTTACGACATTGTGGGCCAGCCCACCGCCCACAAGTAAGTTTTCCCCTTTGCACTGGAGGTACGACGCCATGCACAAGCCCCGCATCATCTTCTTTGACATCGACGGCACCCTCATCGACATGGAGAAAAAGCGCATCAGCAAAAAGATGCTGGAGACTCTGCGCCGCTTACAGGTAGGCGGTGTCCTTCTTGCCATCGCCACCGGACGCGGCCCCATGGCCGTGCCAGAATTTGACGGGGTGAGCTTTGATGTCTTTCTCACCTACAACGGCTGTTATTGTTACAGCCGCACCGGAGAGATCTTCAGCCACCCTCTCCCCGCAGCGGATGTGCAGGCCATCATCCGGAACGCCGCAGCACTGGGACGGCCGCTGTCGGTGGCCGGAAAGACCACCATGCTCTCCAACGGGACGGATGACGATTTAACGGCATATTATGCTTTTGGCGGAAGAGTGCCGGTCATCTCCGACCAGTTCGAAGAAGTCTCAAAGGGTGAGGTGTTCCAGCTTCTGATGGGCTGCCGGAAGAGCGACTGGCCTGCCATCCTCAAAGGGACCACCGGGGCTAAGATTGCCGCCTGGTGGGACCGGGCGGTGGACATCATCCCATCTTCGGGCGGCAAGGGCGTCGGCATCCGGAAGGTATTGGAACATTACGGCCTGACACCGGACGACGCCATGGCCTTCGGCGACGGAAACAATGATATCGAAATGTTTCATGCTGTCGGGCACAGTGTCGCCATGGGCAATGCATCGGCAGAGCTGAAAGCCATTGCCAGTGATGTCTGCGGCCCCTGCGCCGAGGACGGCATCTATCACTACTGTCTGGAAAAAGAGTTTCTCTGACCTCAAAATACAAAAAGGTGGATGCACGATTTCTGTGCATCCACCTTTTCTGTTTATCCGTTACTTTTTCTCGTCGTGCTCGGTCTGTTCGGCTTCCTGCTGCTGGCGCAGTTTTTTGATGCGCTTTTTCTCGCTTTCCACCCGGGGCCAGGGCCACGAGAAGCCTTCATTCTCTTTGCACCAGCGGGTCAGCGGGTAGAACGCAAAGGCCAGTCCGAACAGATACAGCAGAATGTACAGCAGACCCGAGAGCGTCACCAGTGCATCCAACGCACCGATGAGAGCCATGATAAAGCCTGCTTTCAGGAAAAAGAGTCCGTTCTGGCGGCAGTATTCCGGGAAGTTCTCTGCCTTGACGGCCTGACGGCCCTGGTCTCCCCAGACACGGGGATTTTTCATGACCGAATAGCCATAAAAGACCAGCATCAGGCCGCAGGTGAGCTGAAATCCAAAAAACATTGCGTCGTTCCTCGCTTATTCGTGGTGTTGTGGGAGATGGCCTGCTCAGTCGTCGTTATACTCGCCCAGCAGCGGCTTCATGAAAGGCAGGAAGTCGAGCGTTGCGAAGTAATCGCGGGGCGTCTCTGCGCGGCGGATGAGGCGATGGGTGCCGTCCTCGCAGAGCAGGACTTCGGCACTGCGCAGCTTACCGTTGTAGTTGTAGCCCATGGCAGAGCCGTGTGCACCGGTGTCGTGGATGTACACGATATCACCGATGTCGATCTTGGGCAGCATCCGGTCAATGGCAAACTTATCGTTGTTCTCGCACAGACCGCCGACCACGTCATACTTGTGGTCGTGGGGAGCGTCCTCCTTGCCCAGCACAGTGATATGGTGATAAGCGCCGTACATGGCAGGACGCATCAGGTTGGCAGCGCAGGCGTCCAGACCGATGTATTCCTTGTAGATATGCTTCTCATGGATGGCAGTAGCCACCAGAGCGCCGTAAGGGCCGGTGGTGAAGCGGCCCATCTCGGTGAAGATGGAGACATCGCCCATGCCCGCAGGAACGAGGATCTCCTCAAACTTCTTGCGGACGCCCTCACCGATGGCCATGATGTCGTTCTCGGTCTGCTCGGGGCGGTACGGGATGCCCACGCCGCCGGACAGGTTGATGTAAGCGATATGCACACCAGTGGCCTTCTGGACGCGAACCGCCAGATTGAACAGGATGCCGGCCAGCTCGGGGTAATACTCATCGGAGATGGTGTTGGAGGCGAGGAAAGCATGGATGCCGAAGTTCTTGGCACCCTTGGCGGCCAGCTTCTTGTAGCTGTCGATCATCTGTTCCTCAGTCATGCCATACTTGGCATCGCCGGGCTTATCCATGACCTGGAAGCCCTCTTTGCTCTCGCCCAGCTGGAAGGTGCCGCCCGGGTTGTAGCGGCAGAAGATATTCTCGGGCACATCTGCCACACGCTCGAGGAAGTCCACCATGGTGGCATCGTCGAGGTTGATATAAGCGCCCAGCTCATAGGCTTTCTTCATGTCCTCCACGGGAGTCTGGTTGGAAGAGAACATGATGTCGCTGCCCTTGAAGCCGCAGACTTCGCTGAGCATCAGTTCCGTCAGAGAGGAGCAGTCCACACCGCAGCCCTCTTCCTTGAGGATCTGGAGGATGACGGGATTAGGCAGAGCCTTGACCGCAAAATACTCGCGGAAGCCCTTATTCCAGCTGAATGCCTTGTTGATGCGGCGGGCGTTCTCGCGGATACCCTTCTCGTCATAGACGTGGAAGGGGGTGGGTACGTCCTGGATGATGTCCTGAGCCATGGACTCAGTCAAAAACGGTTTCTTTTCCATGATTTACATCCCTCTCATATATTTTGACACGGCAGGGTGCCGTGCAGCCAGCAAACAATTACAGTTTCAGATTTTCCCGGGTGGGAGTGAACGTCGGCACCATTCTGGCCAGCTGATCCACAACGCGGTCATCGTTGTGCTCCGCAGCCACGGCAAGCTGCTGAAGCTGCTCATAGAACACGGCAAGGTCGATGTTCCGGGGCTGTGCCACGAAAATTTTGTTGTGGACGGTGCGGCGCATCTTATCCTGTTCCTCGTCCATCATCAGCTCTTCAAAAAGCTTTTCGCCGGGGCGGAGGCCCACGATCTTGATGTCCATGTTCACGCCCGGCTCATAGCCATAGAACCGGATGAGCTGCTTGGCAAGATCCATGATCTTGACCGGCTCGCCCATGTCCAACACGTAGATGCTGCCGCTTTCAGCCAGTGCACCGGCTTGCAGCACCAGCTGTGCCGCCTCCGGAATGGTCATGAAATAGCGTTCGATGTTGGGGTCGGTCAGGGTGACGGGGCCGCCCTTCTTGATCTGAGCCTCAAACAGTGGGATGACACTGCCGTGACTGCCCAGCACGTTGCCGAAGCGGACTGCTACGCACTTCATATCGGTGTTGCCCGCGAAGGTCTGGATGAGCATCTCGCACAGGCGCTTGGTACAGCCCATGACACTGGTGGGGTTGACCGCCTTATCGGTGGAAAGCTGCACCAGACGCTCCACACCGTGCTCACTGGCGCTGGTGAGGAGGTTCTTGGTGCCGAAGACATTGTTCTTGACAGCCTCAGCCGGGCTGATCTCCATCAGGGGCACATGTTTGTGTGCCGCCGCATGGAACACCACCGTGGGATGATAGGTCTCAAAGACCTCGTCCAGACGGGCCTTGTCCCGGATGGAGCCGATGAGCACCGTCACCGGGATATCCCGGCCATACTTCTGCTGAAGCTCCATCTGCAGCTCATAGGCACAGTTCTCATAGATATCAAAGATCAGCAGCTTAGCAGGCTTGAAGCGCATGACCTGACGGCAGAGCTCGCTGCCGATACTGCCGCCGCCGCCCGTCACCAGCACAGTCTTGCCGGTGAGGTAGCCGGAGATCTTCTCATTGTCCAGCTTGACTTCCTCGCGGGAGAGGAAATCTGCCGTGTTCAGCTCACGGAACGCTCCCTGCTGGGGTGCACCTGCGCCCACCAGCTGAGGGTCGCTGAGCATCTGCACCGCGCAGTGGGTGGAGACGCAGAGGTCAATGACATGGTTCAGCCGACTGCCCTTCAGGGTGGGGATGGCGATGATGATCGTATGGATATTATAGCGTGTGCAGAGCTCCGGGATCTCTTCCAGCGTGCCCTTTACCGGCACACCATGGATGGTCTGGCCAAGCTTGGCAGGAGCATCGTCCACTGCCACCACCGGATGGCCGTAGCTGTCGTTGCTCTTGCAGACGTTGATGGCCCATGCACCGGCCTCACCGGCACCCACGATCATCACAGGGCGGTTAGGGTCTTTGCTGGCGTTGCCGCGCATCTTCTCCCCCAGCGGATGGTTCAGGAAGAGCCGCCATGCCAGACGGCTCCCGCCTACCAGCAGGAAGATGAGCACTGCTGCCATGGCGTTGGCTGAGTTGAAGAGCACGCCATGGATGAGACAGCGGTTGACCAGATAGACCACCACCGTCGGCACGGCGATCATTCCGGCCAGACGGATGAGGTCACGCTCTCCGGCGTATTTCCAGAGGATGGTGTAGAGCCGTCCTCCCAGAAAGCTGAGCAGGTAGACCGCCACGATCCAGGGCAGGTTGTGGTAGAGCAGGGCCCGGTTGTGGGGCCACCACGAGGCCTCCACGGCACCGTCTGCGCGGAGCAGCAGGGCAAAATAAAAGCTGAAGGCTATAATCGCCGCATCCAGCACCACAAGCAGAGCCCGGCGTGCCAGTACCGGCAGCATATCCTTTTTCATTTCCTTCACAAGTCGTCCTCTTTTATTCAGGGGCAGTGCAGATGCACCCTCGCCCCGTTTTTCCTCAGGGCCTATCGCCCCATGGTATCTTTTGTATTATACTCGATTCTCCGCTCCATGTCCAGCAATTTCACTTTTCTGTCTCTTTTCTGCGGTCAGAACGGCATTCAGCTCCTCTCCAAGGCCCAGCGGCCACGCGACGAGGAAGCAGACTGCCGTCATCCCGGCTCCGCCCAGCGCCACCGCGGCCAGCTGAAAAAGCGTGTTCCCTTCCAGCCAGCCGGACAAGACCCGCCGGAGCATCAGCCCGGCTCCGGCGCTGACCGCTCCGGCAAGACCCGGAGCCCCCAGCCACCGCCAGAGCCGCAGGGGCATCCCGCAGCTGGAAAGCAGCCGCCCGGTGTTGGCGGCACAGGTATAGCAGCTGGACAGCAGGATGACAAAGAGAAAGCCTTTCATCCCGAACCGGGGCAGCAGGAGCATCACCCCGGCAATGCGCAGACAGGAATCCCACATGCTGTACCGGAACACGGCTTTCTGTTCCCCCATTCCCTTCATGGCACCGTCCACCATGCTTTCCAGATACATAAGCGGCATGGCCGGGCCCAGGATGACCAGATAGTTTCCCGCCTCCGGGCTGTCGTAGAGAAGCCCTGCCAGCGGCTTGCCCCACACCCAGAATGCTGCTCCGGCCAGCGCTGAGAAGTAACCGGTGAGCCGGAGCATCCGGTCAACGAGGGCCGATAGGCGCTTTTCCTGCCCCCGGAGATGGGCCTGGGTGATCTCCGGCATCAGCAGAACGGAAAGGCTCACCAGCAGCCCGAAAGGAAAGGTCAGCAGGGGCAGGGCCATACCTTTCAGGTTCCCGTACTGGGCCACTGCTTCCGCCCGGCCCCCGGTAGCTTGCAGATAGACCGTAAGACAGGCGGGCACCAGCATATTCTCTGCCGTATGGAGGGCACTGGCAAGGCAGCGTCCTCCTTCCACCGGCCAGAGGATATCCCAGAGCCGCTTTCCCGGGTCTTTGGGGCGGCGGGCAGGCTGTGCGTGGAAGCAGCGGCAGGCCTCTCTCCAGTAGAACAGGCTCATCATCATAGTACTGACGGCTTCGCTCAGGGCCGTTGCGCCCAGCACTGCCCTGCACCGTCTGCCCACATCCCAGCCGAGGGCGTCTGCTCTTTCCAGCGCCGCATACACCACACCAATGCGGACGGTCTGCTCTGTCAGCTGGCTAAGGACATTCGGCTCCACCCGCCGCCTTGCAATGAAAAATCCCCGCAGCACCGAGGACACCGCCATCCAGGGCAGGCCCAGCGAAGAGATACGCAGCGCCCCGGCGGCGCGGAGGTCTCCCAGCCACCATTTCGCGGCAAGTTCTGCGAAACCGAACTGCGCCGCCAACGCCAGCACGCCTAGGCCGGTCCCCGCCAGCAGCAGCCGGTGCAGCATCCCCCGGGCCTCGGCGGGACTGCGGGCCAGCTCCTCTGCCATGAGCCGGGTGGCCGCCACCGAAACGCCTGCGGTCGCCAGCGTGACAAAAAGGGAGTAAACCGCCAGCACCAGCTGATACAGGCCCATCCCCTCGCCGCCCAGCGCATTGGCCAGCCAGATGCGCAGCCCCATGCCCGCCAGCCGGAGCAGGATATCTGCCCCGGTCATGAGAGCTGCGTTTTTCAGGTAGCTCTGCCGCACACAGCATCCCTCCCCTGTTTTTATGGTATTTCTTTCTCGCAAGTCAAAAAATCAGTGCAACATCGAAACGGCATCGTTGCGATATGTAATTCAACGTTGCTGCTGTTGTATTAAAAAAATGAATCGTTATATATGTATGTGCCGCTATGGGAAAGATGAGCGTTCCTGTGGGTTGTTTCTTTCCCAGTTTTATGATATGATATAAATCACATCTGACAGGAGCGCCCTGCCAGACTGGAACTAGAATGCAAGGAGGAAGCGCACACCAGTACCATGGCCGTGCGCAATGAGAGAATGAGCGAAGAATGTACCCATGACTGTTCCAACTGCGGAGCAGCGTGTTCTTCCCGCGATGCTGCACCCCAGCATGACGCGCCCAACCCCAACAGCAGCGTCAAGAAGGTCATTGGTGTTGTGTCCGGCAAGGGCGGCGTCGGCAAGAGCATGACCAGCGCTCTGCTGGCCTGCGCCATGGCCCGCCGCGGCTATCACTGCGGCATCCTGGATGCCGACATCACCGGCCCTTCCATCCCCAAGCTGTTCGGCATCCATGGCCGTGCAATGGCGGACGAAAAGGGCTGCTGGCCCATCCAAAGCCGGATGGGCATCGATGTGATGAGCATCAACCTGCTGGTGGAGAACGAAGAGGACCCCGTGGTCTGGCGCGGCCCCGTCATCGCCGGTGCGGTCAAGCAGTTCTGGACCGATGTGGTGTGGAAGGACGTCGATTTCCTGTTCGTGGATATGCCTCCGGGAACCGGTGATGTGCCCCTGACCGTCTTCCAGAGCCTGCCCGTGGACGGCATTGTGGTGGTGGCAAGCCCCCAGGAACTGGTGAGCATGATCGTCGCCAAGGCTGTGAACATGGCTGAGATGATGAAGGTGCCTATGCTGGGCATCGTGGAGAACATGAGCTATATCGTCTGCCCCGACTGCGGCAAGCACATCAACGTGTTTGGCGACAGCCATGTGGACGAGGTGGCTGCAAAGCACCACCTGCCTGTGCTGGCCAAGTGCCCCATCGACCCCAAGCTGGCAGAGCTGAGCGACGCCGGTATGATCGAGACCTACGGCGGCCAGTATCTCGAGGGTGCCGCTGACGCCTGCGAGAAGCTGCTGAAAAAGTAACGTCTTTCCCCTGTATCTCCCCTCCGGGGTGGTGCAGGGGATTTTTCATATCTTTACAAAATCAAGTTCCATCGCCATTTTTCCGGAGGTTCTCTCTTTTTTGTGAAGTTCATTCATCTTTTCTGTTGTTTTTTTGAAAGATTTTCCGGGTTTTATCTCTTCAAGTTCTCTTGTAAATCCACCGATAAAGCTTTATAATGACAAAGTGTTCTGATGCTGGTCATCAGATCGTGCAAGTCTGGGGTCTGTCCGGTGCCGCCGTGGGAACGGATGGGCAGAGCTCATGATAGAGAAAAGGGAAAAAGGAGTAAACCATTATGCTGACGAATGAGTATCTGAAGCGTGTCTATGAGGGCCTGGAGAAGCGCAATGCCAACGAGCCCGAGTTCCTGCAGGCTGTCCGCGAAGTGCTGGAGAGCATCCAGCCGCTGGTGGAAAAGCACCCCGAGTACGAAAAGGCTGCCCTCATCGAGCGTCTGGTGGAGCCGGAGCGCGTCATCAGCTTCCGTGTGCCCTGGGTCGATGACCAGGGCAAGGTGCAGGTCAACCGCGGCTACCGCATCCAGTTCAACAGCGCCATCGGCCCCTACAAGGGTGGCCTGCGCTTCCACCCCTCTGTCAACCAGGGCATCCTGAAGTTCCTGGCCTTTGAGCAGACCTTCAAGAACAGCCTGACCACCCTGCCCATGGGCGGCGGCAAGGGCGGTTCCGACTTCGACCCCCATGGCAAGAGCGATATGGAAGTCATGCGCTTCTGCCAGAGCTTCATGACTGAGCTGTACCGCCACATCGGCCAGTTCGTGGACTGCCCCGCCGGTGATATCGGTGTCGGCGGCCGCGAGGTCGGCTATCTGTTCGGCCAGTACAAGCGCCTGACCAACAGCTTCCAGGGCGGCATGATCACCGGCAAGGGCCTGACCTTCGGCGGTTCTCTGGCCCGCACCGAGGCTACCGGCTATGGCCTGTGCTACTTCACTGCTGAGGCTCTGAAGTGCATGCGCAACGACAGCTTCAAGGGCAAGACCGTGGTCATCTCCGGCTCCGGCAACGTTGCCACCTATGCCTGTGAGAAGGCTACCGAGCTGGGCGCCAAGGTCGTCACCATGTCCGACTCCAACGGCTATGTCTACGACCCCAACGGCATCGACCTGGACTATGTCAAGGAGCTGAAGCAGGTGCGCCGCGGCCGCATCAAGGAGTATGCTGAGACCCACAAGGACGCCACCTATGTTGCCGATTGCAGCAAGGTCTGGACCGTCCCCTGCGACATCGCACTGCCCTGCGCTACCCAGAATGAGATCAACAAGGAGTCCGCTGAGACTCTGGTGAAGAATGGCTGCACCGTGGTCTGCGAGGGCTCCAACATGCCCAGCACTCCCGAGGCCATCGAGGTCTATCTGTCCAACGGCGTTCTGTACGGACCCGCAAAGGCTGCCAATGCCGGCGGTGTCGCTGTCTCCGGTTTGGAGATGAGCCAGAACTCCGAGCGTCTGAGCTGGACCTTCGAAGAGGTCGATTCCAAGCTGAAGAACATCATGGAGGGCATCTTCCACGCCAGCTACAACGCATCTGTCGATGCTGGCAGCGAGGGCAACCTGATGGTCGGTGCAAACTGCGCTGGCTTCCTGAAGGTCGCTACCGCTATGATGGCTCAGGGCATCACCTACTAAGTTTTCCGGAATCTATGGGGCTGCATCCGAAAGGGTGCGGCCCTTTTGTTTTTTGCAGCAAACGTCATGCAGAGAATTTCTCTGAGGGCACGAATCTCTTTCCTGCATATTGACAGGCCGTTCTGTCCATACTTTTCTCATCCCCGCAATTCAACTTTTTAATGCAGCAGCAACGTCGAATTGCATATTGTAACGATACTGTTTCTGCACTGCACTAATTTTTGGACTTGCGATAAAAGAGAGGTCATTCCATGGACGAAACAATGTTCTGTTACCAATGTGAGCAGACAGCCCACTGTACCGCCTGCACCGGCAAGGCCGGTGTCTGCGGCAAATCCGCTGAGACTTCCGAGGCGCAGGACAAACTGACCGGAGCACTCATCGGCTTTGCCACTCTCCTGCTGGAGATCGGCAAGCCCATCCAGCCACCCCAGGCTCTGCTGCTGTTGGAGGGGCTGTTCACCACCATCACCAACGTAAATTTTGACCCCGAGACCGTATCTCAGCTCACCGATAAAGTATGGGCTGCAAAATCCATGGCCTTTGCCGACGCCTGCCCTGCCCCTGCGCCGGTGTCCGACTACGATATGAAACGGCTGTGGCAGGAACCCGACCCGGACGTGAAGAGCCTGAAATCCTTCGTTCTCTTCGGCCTGCGGGGGATGGCGGCCTATTCTTACCATGCCCGGGTGCTGGGCTATACGGATGGCAAGATCGACCTCTTTTTCTGTACAGCCCTGCGGGCCATTGCAGAAGAGCAGGACAAAGACCGGCTCTTCAAACTGGTGGAGGATACCGGTCAGATGGCTTACCGGGTCATGGCGGAGCTGGACAAGGCCAACACCGGCGCATTCGGCGACCCGGAGCCGGTGGAAGTGCCGCTTACCATTGAGAAAGGGCCTTTCATCGTCATTTCCGGCCATGACCTCTACGACGCCAAATGCCTGCTGGAACAGACGGAGGGCAAAGGCATCAACGTCTACACCCACTCTGAGATGCTGCCCGCCCACGGCTATCCGGAACTGAAAAAGCGCTTCCCGCACCTGAAGGGTAATTTCGGCACGGCATGGCAGAATCAGCAGCGGGAGTTTGAGGACATTCCCGCTCCTGTCCTTTTCACCACCAACTGCATCATGCCCCTGCGGCCCAGCTATGCCGACCGGGTGTTCACCACATCGGTGGTCTCTTACCCCGGCGTCCGGCACATCGGGGAAGACCGGGATTTTTCCACTGTCATCGCCAAGGCACTGGAACTGGGCGGCTACGAGAAGGACACTCTCATTCCCGGCATGAACGGCGGCAGCACCGTGACCACCGGCTTTGCCCGCCGGGCCGTGCTGAGCCATGCCGAAGAGATCGTAAAAGCTGTACAGGAGGGTGCCATCCATCACTTCTTCCTCATCGGCGGCTGCGACGGCACCCGGCCCTCCCGCCGGTACTACGCCGAGTTTGCAAAGCTCACCCCGCCGGATACCGCCATTCTGACATTGGCCTGCGGCAAATTCCGGCTCAACGACCTGCCGCTGGGCACCGTCGCCGGACTGCCCCGTATCCTCGATGTCGGCCAGTGCAATGACGCTTACAGCGCCATTCAGATCGCACTGGGACTCGCCGAAGCCTTCCACTGCTCTGTCAATGAGCTTCCGCTCTCCATCATCCTCTGCTGGTTCGAGCAGAAAGCCGTCTGTGTTCTGATGGCCCTGCTGGCGCTGGGCATCCGGGGCATCCGTCTCGGCCCCACCCTGCCTGCCTTCCTTTCGCCGGGCGTTGCCGCTGTTTTGCAGGAGAAATACGACCTCAAGCCCATCACCACCCCGGAAGAAGACCTCGCCGCCTGCCTGGGCCGCCATTGAGACAAAAGCCATACTATTCCCTACAAAGGGTGTCTGTTTTTCACAAGAAGAAGTGCCATGGTGTGCCTACGTTTGGCGCAAGTGTCACTTGAATCTTTTTCAGCACCTTTGTATAATAAAGGTGTTATCCGGAACAAGGGCGTTCCAGATGTGTCATTGTCGACCCATCTGGGGCGCTCTTTCTGTTTTTTTATGTTCGCAGATAGAGACGCTGCGGAATGCGCCGCAGCGGAGCGACAGCCAGGATATTCAGAAAAAGGATGGGAAAGTCTATGGAAAATTTCACCGAACAAAAACAGCCCCTCGGCCTGTATGACCCCCAGTTCGAGCACGATGCCTGTGGCATCGGCGCGGTGGTGGACATCAAGGGCCGCAAGAGCCATCAGACTGTCACCGATGCACTCTCCATCGTGGAGCGTCTGGAGCACCGTGCCGGCAAGGATGCCGAGGGCAAGACCGGCGACGGCGTGGGCATCATGCTCCAGATCAGCCACCGCTTCTTCACCAAAATCGCCGACGGCCTGAACATCGAGCTTGGCAATGAGCGGGAATACGGCGTGGGTATGTTCTTCTTCCCACAAGATGAGCACCTGCGCGCTCAGGCCATGAAGCTGTTCGAGCTGGTCACCCGCAAGGAGGGTCTGGAATTTCTGGCATGGCGTGCCGTGCCGGTGGACCCGGATGCTGTGGGCCAGAAGGCCCGTGACTGTATGCCTTCCATCTGGCAGTGCTTTATCAAGAAGCCTGCCAAGGTGAGCAAGGGCATTGATTTTGACCGCAAGCTCTATGTCATCCGCCGGGTGTTCGAGCAGGCCAGCAACGGCACCTATGTGCCCAGCCTGTCCAGCCGCACCATCGTGTACAAGGGCATGTTCCTGGTGCACGACCTGCGCCTGTTCTATGCCGACCTGCAGGACCCGGATTATGAATCCGCCATCGGCATGGTGCACAGCCGCTTCTCCACCAACACCAACCCCAGCTGGATGCGCGCACATCCCAACCGCTTCATCCTCCACAACGGCGAGATCAACACCATTAAGGGCAACACCGATGCCATGCTGGCCCGCGAGGAGACCATCTCCTCCCCCATCATGAAAGAGGACATGAACAAGATTCTGCCCATCATCAACACCTCTGGTTCCGACTCCGCCATGCTGGACAACGCACTGGAATTTATGGTGATGAACGGCATGGACCTGCCTCTGGCTGTCATGATCACCATCCCGGAGCCCTGGGAGAACAACAAGCACATCAGCCAGAAAAAGCGGGATTTCTATCAGTATTACGCCACCATGCTGGAGCCCTGGGACGGCCCCGCCGCCATCCTCTTTTCCGACGGCGATGTGGTGGGCGCTGTGCTGGACCGCAACGGTCTGCGTCCCAGCCGCTACTACATCACCAAAGACGGCCGGATGATCCTTTCCTCCGAGGTGGGCGTGCTGCCCTGTGAGCCGGAGAATATTCTGGTAAAAGACCGTCTCCGTCCCGGCAAGATGCTGCTGGTGGATACCGTCAAAGGCGAGGTCGTGGACGACGAAAAGCTGAAGGAATACTACGCCAGCCGCGAACCCTATGGCGAGTGGATCGACCGCAATCTGGTGCAGCTGAAAGACCTGAAGATTCCCAACGTCAAGACCCCCAGTTACACCGGCGATGATCTGGTGCGGCTGCAGAAAGTGTTTGGCTACAAGTACGAGGATATCAGCTCCCTCATCCTGCCGATGGCCCGTCAGGGTGTGGAGCCTTCCGGTGCCATGGGCACGGATACCCCGCTGGCTGTCCTCAGCAACCAGCATCCCCCGCTGTTCAACTACTTCAAGCAGCGGTTCGCTCAGGTGACCAACCCGCCCATCGACGCCATCCGTGAGAGAGTCGTCACCTCCACCAGCGTCTATGTAGGCACTCACGGCAACCTGCTGGAAGATAAGCCCGAGAACTGCAAGGTGCTCAAGGTCAACAACCCCATTCTGACCTCCACTGACCTGCTCCGCATCAAGTACATGAATGTGCCGGGCTTCAAGGTCTCCACCGTCTCCATCAACTACTACAAGAACACCAGTCTGGAAAAGGCCATCGACCGCGTTTTCCTGGAGGTGGACCGCGCCTACAAGGAGGGTGCCAACATCATCATCCTGTCCGACCGGGACATTGACGAGTACCATGTGGCTATCCCCAGCCTGCTGGCCGTGTCTGCCGTGTCGCAGTACCTCATCCGCACCAAGAAGAGCACTGCTCTGGCCCTCATCCTCGAGAGCGCAGAGCCCCACGAAGTACACCACTTCGCCGCTCTGCTGGGCTATGGTGCCTGCGCTGTCAACCCCTATCTGGCCCATGAGACCATCGGCCAGCTCATCGACGAGGGCCTGCTGGACAAGGATTACTATGCTGCCGTAGACGACTACGACAAGGCCGTGCTGGGTGGCATCGTGAAGATTGCCTCCAAGATGGGCATCTCCACCATCCAGAGCTACCAGAGCAGCCAGATCTTTGAGGCAGTCGGCATCTCCAAGGATGTCATCGATAAATATTTCACCGGCACCGTCAGCCGTGTGGGCGGCATCGGGCTGGACGACATCCAGGCTGACGTGGAAGCTCAGCACAACGCAGCCTTTGACCCGCTGGGTCTGGACATCAACATGCAGCTGGAGGACGGCGGCTCTCACAAGTTCCGCAGCGGCAAGGAAGAGCATCTGTTCAATCCCCAGACCATCCATCTGTTCCAGAAAGCCTGCTTCACCGGCAGCTACGACACCTTCAAGCAGTTCACCCACATGGTGGACAACATGGGCGAGAACGGCGTCCACCTGCGCAGCCTGCTGGACTTCAATTATGCCGCAGACGGCGGCATCCCGCTGGACGAGGTGGAGCCGGTCAGCTCCATCGTCAAGCGGTTCAAGGCCGCAGCCATGAGTTACGGCGCACTGAGCAGCGAGGCCCACGAGACCATCGCCATTGCCCTGAACCGTCTGGGTGGCCGGAGCAACACCGGCGAGGGCGGCGAACCTGAGGAACGCTACCACAGCGAGAGCAATTCCAAGATCAAGCAGGTGGCTTCGGCCCGCTTCGGCGTCACCAGCAAGTACCTTGTTTCTGCTGAGGAGATCCAGATCAAGCTGGCACAGGGCGCAAAGCCCGGCGAGGGCGGCAATCTGCCTGGTGCCAAGGTCTATCCCTGGATCGCCAAGACCCGTCACAGCACCACCGGTGTGGGCCTTATCTCTCCCCCGCCCCACCACGATATCTACTCCATCGAGGACCTGGCAGAGCTCATCTATGACCTGAAGAACGCCAACCGCCACGCCAACATCAACGTAAAGCTGGCCAGCGAGGCCGGTGTCGGCACCATTGCTGCCGGTGTTGCCAAGGGCGGCGCACAGGTCATTCTGGTGGCCGGTTATGACGGTGGCACTGGCGCTGCCCCCCGCAACTCCATCAAGAATGCCGGTATGCCCTGGGAGCTGGGCATTGCGGAGACCCATCAGACCCTTATCATGAATGGTCTGCGCACCCGTGTGCGGATCGAGAGCGACTCCAAGCTGCTCTCCGGACGCGATGTTGCCATCAGCTGCATGCTGGGTGCAGAGGAATTTGGCTTCGGCACTGCCCTGCTGATGGCTCTGGGCTGTGTGATGATGCGTGTCTGCAACCTCGATACCTGCCCCATGGGCCTGTGCACCCAGAACCCCGAACTGCGGAAGAACTTCCACGGCAAACCGGAATACATCATCAACTACCTGACCTTCGTGGCACAGGAGCTGCGGGAATACATGGCCAAGCTGGGCATCCGCACCATGGACGAGCTGGTGGGTCGCACCGACCTGCTCCACGTGAAACCCAGTGTTCCCGGCAGCCGCACCTCCAAGATGGATCTGGAGTGCCTGCTGCACAATCCCGCCATCGTCAACAGCAACGTCCACTTCCAGAAAGAGGATACCTATGACTTCCATCTGGAAGACACACTGGACATGAAGGTGCTGATGAAGAAGTTCAAACTCAGCAGCAAGGCTCCCCAGAGCGTGAAGCTGAACGTCACCAACACCGACCGCGCCTTTGGTGCCATTTTCGGCAGTGAGATCACCCGCAAATACGGTGATTCTCTGCCCGACAACGTTTATACTGCCCACTGCACCGGTGCAGGCGGTCAGAGCTTTGGTGCGTTCATCCCCAAGGGCCTGACGCTGGAACTGACCGGCGACTGCAACGACTACATGGGCAAGGGCCTGTCCGGTGGACGCATCATCGTCCGTCCGCCGCAGGGCGTCACTTTCAAGCCGGAAGAGAACATCATCATCGGCAATGTGGCCCTTTACGGCGCCACCGGCGGCAAGGCCTTTGTTTCCGGCGTGGCCGGTGAGCGCTTCTGCGTCCGTAACTCCGGCGCAACGGCCGTTGTGGAGGGCGTGGGCGACCACGGCTGCGAGTACATGACCGGCGGCACCGTTGTCGTGCTGGGCCGCACCGGCAAGAACTTTGCAGCCGGCATGACCGGCGGCATCGCCTATGTGCTGGATGAGGACTGGGATTTCTATCAGCGAGTGAACAAGGAGACCGTCAGCCTTGAGCCGGTGGAGCACAAGTATGATGTTGCCACCCTGAAGGAGCTGATCCGGGAGCACGTCGAGCTCACCGGCTCCCCCCGCGGCAAGGAGATCCTGGACAACTTCAGCGAGTTCCTGCCCAAGTTCAAGAAAGTCCTTCCTTATGATTACGACCATATGCTGCGGGTGATTGCCTCCATGGAGGAGCGCGGCCTCGACGGCGAACAGGCACAGATCGAAGCATTCTACGCTGTGCAGAAAAAGAAGTAAGGAGGGGAACATTATGGCTAAACTCACTGGTTTTATGGATTACACGCGCAAGACCAGCACGGATGTCCCGCCGCTGGAGCGCATTGAGAACTTTAACGAATTTCACATCTGGCTCTCCCGGGAGGAGCAGCAGACCCAGGCAGCCCGCTGCATGGACTGCGGTGTGCCCTTCTGTCAGGCCGGCATGATGATCGGCGGCATGGCCTCCGGCTGTCCCCTCAACAACCTCATTCCCGAGTGGAACGACCTGCTCTATCAGGGCCGGTGGGAGCTGGCACTCCGCCGCCTGCGCACCACCAACCGCTTCCCCGAGTTCACCAGCCGGGTCTGCCCTGCTCTCTGCGAGGCCGCCTGCACCTGCGGCGATGTGACCGGCAGCAGCGTCACGGTGCGTGAGAACGAACACGCCATCGTGGAGACCGGCTATGCAAAAGGCTGGCTCCACCCTGCCCCGCCTCCGGCCCGCACCGGCAAGAGCGTCGCTGTCATCGGCAGTGGTCCCTCGGGCCTGTCGGTAGCCGAATACCTCAACATCCGCGGCCATGCCGTTACCGTGTTTGAGCGAGCCGACCGGGTGGGCGGTCTGCTGATGTATGGCATCCCCAACATGAAGCTGGACAAATCCGTCATCGAGCGCCGCATCAAGATCATGCAGGCTGAGGGCGTGGAGTTCCGCACCAACATGGATGTTGGCAATGCCGTCAAGGCTGAAGAGCTGCTGAACGGCTTTGATGCCGTTGTGCTCTGCTGCGGTGCCAAGAAGGCCCGCGACCTGAACGTGCCCGGCCGGGACGCCAATGGCGTCCATCTGGCTGTGGATTACCTCACCAGCGTGACCAAGAGCCTGCTGGACAGCCAGTTTGCCGACGGCAAGGCCATCAATGCCGCAGGCAAGAATGTGCTGGTCATCGGCGGCGGCGACACCGGCAACGACTGTCAGGGCACAGCCCTGCGTCAGGGCTGCACCGACCTGATGGCGCTGGAAATGATGCCTCAGCCCCCCAAAGAGCGGACGGCAGACAACCCCTGGCCCGAGTGGCCCAAGGTGCTGAAGGTGGACTACGGCCAGACCGAGTGTCTTGCCAAGTTCGGCAAAGACCCCCGGATCTACCAGACCACTGTCAAGGAGTTTCTGAAGGACGAGGCCGGTAACCTGACCGGCGCAGTCATCTCCTACCTGAAGCCCCAGCGTGACCCTGAGACCGGCCGCACCAGCATGGTGCCCACCGGCGAGGAGTTCACCTACGACTGCCAGCTGGCCTTTATCGCTGCCGGTTTCGTGGGCTGTGAGGACTATGTGGCCGATGCCTTTGGCGTAGAGCGAACCGCCCGCGGCAATGTAGCCGACCACAGTTTCCGCACCAACGTAGAAAAAGTGTTCGTCTGCGGCGATATGCGCCGGGGCCAGAGCCTTGTGGTCTGGGGCCTGCGGGAGGGCCGCGACTGTGCCGCTGAGGTAGACCGCTACCTGATGGGCTACACCAATCTCTGAGACATTCTCTTTCCTATCCTGACAGGAGCGGGAGCTTCCCTTCACCGGGGGCCCCCGCTCCTGTTGTTTTTTGCCCTTGTGTTTTCACGCAATTTTCACAGTTAGCATATCCTACCCACTTGAAAAATATACCCCCGAGTGGTAAAATCGTGACGTTAGGAAGAGTTACCCCCTTGGGGTATAAAATTTCTCTCCCATTCCCGGAAAGGAGCGATCCGTTATGACTGATGCTGAAAAAATGCCCTGCTGCACCGACGCGCAGCCTGAGCCTTCTTCCTCCCCCTGCTGCTGTTCGGACGCCGCTGCGGAAAACGAGTCTTCCTGCTGCTGTGCCGATGCACCGGCTGAGGGCGAGACCGCCGAAATCCCCGCCTGCTGCCGCCACAAAGACCGCAGCCCGGAGGAGTACCGTGCCCTCGTCAACCGGCTGAGCCGCATCGAGGGACAGGTGCGGGGCCTTCGCAATATGCTGGATAAGAACGTCTACTGCGCCGATATCCTTGTGCAGGTATCTGCTGTCAGCGCAGCGCTGAACGGCTTTTCCCGCGAGCTGCTGGGCCAGCACATCCGCACCTGCGTGGCCGACGACCTGCGGGCCGGCAATACGCAAAAGCTGGATGAACTTCTTCAGCTTCTGCCCAAACTTATGAAATGACCCCGTTCCGGGCATTCTATATCACAGAAAGGAATCGCAATGGAACAATATAATGTCACAGGCATGAGCTGCGCGGCCTGCTCTGCCCGGGTGGAAAAGGCCGTGAAGAAGGTGCCGGGCGTCACGAGCTGCTCGGTGAGCCTTCTGACCAACTCTATGGGCGTGGAGGGCACTGCCTCCCCTGCCGCCATCATCTCTGCGGTGCAGGAGGCCGGTTATGGTGCCAGCCCCAAGAACGCATCTAATCAGGCTGCTGATACCAGCGCCGACCTGGATGCACTGGCCGACCACGAGACGCCCAAACTCAAACGGCGGCTCATCGCCTCGCTGGGCTTCCTGCTGGTACTGATGTACTTCTCCATGGGCCATATGATGTGGGGCTGGCCCCTGCCTCACTGGTTCGACGGCAACCACATTGCCATGGGCCTTGTCCAGCTGCTGCTGGCAGGCATCATCATGGTCATCAACCAGAAGTTCTTCATCAGCGGTTTCAAGGGCCTCATCCACGGCGCGCCCAATATGGACACGCTGGTGGCCCTCGGCTCCATGGCAAGCTTCGTGTGGAGCACCTACGCCCTCTTCGCCATGACCCGCGCCCAAGTAGACGGCAATGATGAACTGGTCATGCACTATATGATGGAGTTCTACTTCGAGTCCGCTGCCATGATCCTGACCCTCATCACCGTGGGCAAGATGCTGGAGGCACGCTCCAAGGGCAAGACCACCGATGCCCTCAAGAGCCTGATGAAGCTGGCTCCCAAGACGGCCACGCTGGTGCGGGATGGTGCCGAAGTCACCGTTGCCATCGCCGATGTGCGCAAGGGCGACGTATTCGTGGTGCGCCCCGGCGAGAACATCCCGGTGGACGGTGTCGTGCTGGAAGGCACCAGCGCTGTGAACGAAAGCGCCCTGACCGGCGAGAGCATCCCGGTGGATAAGGCCGTGGGCGATAAGGTCAGCGCTGCCACCACCAACCAGTCGGGCTTCCTCCGCTGTGAGGCCACCCGTGTGGGCGAAGATACCACGCTGGCCCAGATCATCAAGATGGTCAGCGATGCCGCTGCCACCAAAGCCCCCATCGCCAAGATTGCCGATACCGTATCGGGGTTCTTTGTCCCGGCCGTCATCTCCATCGCCGTACTGACCACCATCGTCTGGCTGCTGCTGGGCCGTGATCTGGGCTACGCACTGGCCCGGGGCATCTCCGTGCTGGTCATCAGCTGCCCCTGCGCGCTGGGTCTGGCCACCCCCGTGGCCATCATGGTGGGCAACGGCCTTGGTGCAAAGAACGGCATCCTCTTCAAGACGGCTGCTTCTCTGGAAGCCGCAGGCCGCACTCAGATCGTGGCGCTGGACAAGACCGGCACCATTACCGAGGGCTCTCCCAAAGTCACCGACCTGCTGCCCGCTGAGGGCGTGACCGAGACCGAACTTCTGACACTGGCCGCTGCGCTGGAAAGCCGCAGCGAGCATCCTCTGGCAAAGGCTGTTCTGGCCGATGCCGATGCAAAAGCCATCGCTCCCCCGGAGGTCAGCGACTTCACAGCCCTGCCGGGCAATGGTCTGGCCGCAAAGCTGAACGGTATGGATATCTTCGGCGGCAGCGCCTCCTTTATCCAGACCAAGCTCAGCCTGCCCTCCGCACTGGCACAGCAGGCTGAGAAGCTGGCTGCTGAGGGTAAGACTCCCCTCTTCTTCGGCGGCGCAGGCCGTCTGCTGGGCGTCATCGCTGTGGCAGATACCATCAAGGAGGACAGCCCTGAGGCTATCCGTCAGCTGCGGAACATGGGCATCCGGGTCGTGATGCTCACCGGCGACAACCAGCGCACCGCCGATGCCATCGGCAGACAGGCAGGCGTGGACGAGGTCATCGCAGGTGTCCTACCCGACGGCAAAGAGGCCGTCATCCGTCAGCTGCAGGCCAGCGGCAAGGTCGCCATGGTGGGCGACGGCATCAACGATGCCCCTGCCCTGACCCGCGCCGATACCGGCATCGCCATCGGCGCAGGCACCGATGTTGCCATTGACGCCGCTGACGTCGTGCTCATGAACTCCAAGCTCTCCGATGTGCCTGCGGCCATCCGGCTCAGCCGCGCCACCCTGCGCAACATCCACGAGAACCTGTTCTGGGCATTCATCTACAACATCATCGGCATCCCGCTGGCAGCTGGTCTGTTCATCCCCTTTGGTCTGACGCTGAATCCCATGTTCGGCGCTGCGGCCATGAGTCTGTCCAGCTTCTGCGTCGTGAGCAACGCTCTGCGGCTCAACCTGTTTGACCTTCACAGCACCAAGCACGACCACAAAACTGCTTCCCCCGCAGCTGCCCAGACGCAGCCTGCGGTCGAAAATACCACGAAAAAAGAGGACGCACCTGCGTCCGAAGTCAAAACGGAGGGTACTACTATGAAGAAGACTCTGAAAGTTGAAGGCATGATGTGCGGCCACTGCGAGGCCCGCGTGAAGAAGGCTCTGGAGGCCATTCCCGGCGTTGCCGAGGCTGTGGCAAGCCACACCGACGGCACCGCTGTCGTCACCCTGACTCAGGATGTTTCTGACGATGTGCTGAAGAAGGCCGTCGAGGATCAGGATTACAAGGTCACCGGCATTCAGTAAGCTGCTTCTGAAAAACGCTCCGGTCTGTTTTCGGGACAGGCCGGAGCGTTTTTGTATCTTTGCAGCAAAAAAGCCAGTGCACGATTTTGTGCACTGGCTTTTATTATACGGAATAGATCACGGAGTCAGACGGTTGGGGCCGCGGAACAGGAACTCTGCGTCCTTGATGGTCTGGCCGCAGAGCAACATGGTCAGACGATCGATGCCCAGACCAAAGCCGCCGTGCGGGGGGCAGCCATACTGGAAGAACTCCAGATAGAACTTGACATCATCGGCCAGGCCCTTCTCCTCTGCCTGCTTCTTCAGGATCTCATAGCGGTGCTCACGCTGTGCACCGGTGGTGATCTCCACACCGCGCCAGATCAGGTCGTAGCCCTGCGGCACGCCGTTCTCGTCGCGCATGTGATAGAATGCGCGCTTCTCTGCAGAGTAGTCAGTGATGAAGAGGAACTCGTGGTTGTAGTGCTTCTTCACCCACTCGTAGCTCAGGCGCTCGGCCTCAGTGGTCAGGTCGCCCTTCTCGGAATCATCGACCTTATAGCCGAACTCTTCCTCCAGACCCTTGTACAGGTCGGCCAGCTTGACCACAGGGAACGGGGTCTCGGGCACGATGACTTCCAGACCAAACAGCTCTTTGATCTGGTCACCGTACTGCTCCTTGACAGCCTTCAGACCGGCAGTCAGCAGCTCCTCTTCCATCTTCATAACATCGCGGAAGGAGGTGATGTAGCTGAACTCGAGGTCGAAACCGGAGAACTCAGTGGAGTGCTTATTGGTGTAGCTCTTCTCAGCGCGGAAGACGGGGCCGGTCTCGAAAATACGCTCGAAACCTGCGGCCATGGCCATCTGCTTATAGAACTGGGGGCTCTGTGCCAGATAGGCGTTGCGGTCGAAGTAATCCACCTTGAACACCTCAGAGCCGCTCTCGCTGGCTGCGGCAATGAGCTTGGGGGTATGGATCTCGATGAAGTTGCGGTCCAGCAGGAACTTACGCATAGCGTTGACGAAGCAGCTCTGTGCCTTGAACATCAGCTGGTTCTCATCGGTGCGCAGATCGATCCAGCGGTAATCGATGCGCTGATCGATGCTGGAGCGCTCCACAGCCTTCTTTTTCTTGGTGGCTGCGATCTCCTTGCGGACGATGGGCAGTGCATCTGCAATGCTCTCGATCTCAATGGCAGAGGGGATCATCTCGATGCCGCCCATCTTGACGTAGTCGTTCTCCATCACCTTGCCGGTGACAGTGATGACAGAGTCCGGGGTCAGCTTATCGATGGTCTCCACCAGCTCGGGGTGGTCTGCTTTCTCGACGGTGATCTGAAGTTTGCCGGTAATATCTTTCAGCACGATGAAAGCCATATATTTGCTGTTGCGCAGGTTTTCGATAAAGCCCTGCACCTTGACCGTGCTGCCAATTTCCTTTTGTACCTCATTGATATAGGTGCGATCCATGGAAATCCTCCTTCTGTGTCTTGTATACTGTTTTATTATACGCTTTTCGGGGGATAAATCAAGAGAAATGGCGATTCTGCTCATGCAGAAAAAAGATAGAAAGCTGCGGCTCCTCTTCTGGTATTTTTCAGCACCAGCTTCTGGTCGGCCCACCGGTAATTTCCTCCGGAGGCGGGGCGGAGGGCAGTTTCCTGCCAAGCGGCTCAATCGCAAACTTGTTTTGCGATAGCTGGCAGGGAACTGCCGGACAGCCCAAGCCGATAAGATGCAGCTTCATGCTTCCTGCTCCGGGATTTCCCGGCGGGCTTATGCCGTCTACCCTCAGTCTTTTTTCTCTTTTTCCTTCTCCTCTTCGTGGATGGTCCCGGTGCCGCCCTCTACCACGCCGTCATGGTCCAGCACGGCGACGATGGTTCCGAAGAAACATTTCACATCCAGCCAGAAGCTCATATGCTCCACATACCAGCCATCCAGCTTTGCCTTCACAGGGATCTCCAGCTCATCGCGGCCATGGATCTGCGCCCAGCCGGTCAGACCGGGGCGGACGTCATTGGCGCCGTACTTGTCCCGCTCCGCCAGCAGGTCGTACTGGTTCCAGAGGGCCGGGCGGGGGCCGATGACTGCCATATCACCCACGAGGATATTCCAAAGCTGGGGCAGCTCATCCAGACTGGTCTTCCGGAGAAAGCGCCCCACCCGGGTGATATACTGCTCCGGGTCGTGGAGCAGATGGGTGGGCATATCGTGGGGGGTGTCTATCCGCATGGTGCGGAACTTGAGGATGTGGAAATAGCTCTTATGGATGCCTACCCGCTTCTGTTTGAAGAATATCGGGCCGGGCGAGTCCAGCTTGATGGCAAGGCAGAGCAGAAGCAGCAGCGGCGACAGCACCAGCAGCCCGCAGGCCGACAGCAGGATATCCAACAGCCGCTTGATCCCTTTCTGATACATATGGTTCTCCCTTTTTCAGTCAGATTTGTTTTTATTATATACCATTTCCCCCTGCCCAAACAAGCCCCGCCGTACCCTTTCGGTAGAAAATGCCGGTTTTGTTGTATCGTTCTGGCGGTTTTCTCCCTTGCACCTGCCCGCCGTCTGCCGTACCATAAAGATAGAATTTTCTGATGTCTTGAGAGGAGCGTCGTGTTGTGATAAAGCATTTTGTATTTGGCCACCCTTTCCCCACCGAGAGCGTGGTGCTGGATCTGCCTGTGGAAAAAAGCCCTGTGCCCTTCCTGACCCCGGAAGGAGACGGCTGGCAGTATGTCATGCAGGAAAAGGACATTGTTTACGGTCTGGGTGAGATGCCCCGGGGCCTCAACAAGCGGGGCTGGCATTACGAGACCAACAACACCGATGAGAGCCGCCATGGGGAAAACAAGCTCTCCTACTATGCCGCCCATAATTTCCTGCTCATCTCCCCTGCCGACAACAGCGGATGCATTGGTATTTTTGTGGATTTCCCGGGCAAAGTGTGCTATGACATCGGCTACACCCGCCATGATATCCTCCGCTTCGCCGCGGCAGAGCCGGATTATGCCCTCTACATTCTGACCGCTCCCACGGCGGCAGAGGTCGCCAAAGAGTTCCGGCAGCTCATCGGCCCCAGCTATATCCCGCCCCGTTGGGCCTTTGGTCTGGCCCAGAGCCGGTTCGGCTACAAGACTGAGGACGATGTGCGGGAGGTTGCCGCGCAGTACAAAGCCAGCGGCCTGCCGCTCGACATGATCTGCATGGACATCGATTATATGCAGGACTACGCTGATTTTACCATCAACAACTCCCGCTTCCCCGATCTTTCCCGGCTGGCCGCCGACCTGAAGGCCGAGGGCATCCGGCTGGTGCCCATCATCGATGCAGGCATCCGCTGCAACGAGAATGACCCGGTCTGCCGGGAAGGGCTTGAAAAGGGCTATTTCTGCACAAAAGCCGATGGTACGCCCTTTGTGGCAGCGGTCTGGCCCGGCAAAGCCTATTTCTCCGATTTTCTCCGTCCTGAGGTGCGGGAATGGTTCGGACGGCAGTACAAGTTCCTCACCGACTGCGGCATTGAGGGCTTCTGGAACGATATGAATGAACCGGCACTTTTTTACTCGCCGGAGCGGCTGGAAGAGTTCTTTGCCAAGGCCGACGCCCTGAGCCAAAAAGACAACCTCGACCAGAATGATTTCTTCGGGATGGTGGGCGATGTGATGGGCCTGATGAACGCCCCCGAGGATTACCGCAGCTTCTACCACGACACCGCTGCCGGGCGGGTGCGGCACGACCGGGTGCACAATATTTACGGCGGCAACATGACCCGGGCTGCAGGTGATGCCTTCCGGAAGCTGCGCCCCGGCCAGCGCACCCTGCTCTACAGCCGCAGCAGCTTCATCGGCTCTCACCGGTGGGGCGGCATCTGGCTGGGCGACAATCACTCTTCCTGGAGCCAGCTGCTGGCCAACATCCAGATGATGCCCGCCGTCCAGATGTGCGGCTTCCTCTACAGCGGTGCCGACCTCTGCGGCTTCAGCAAGGATACCACCCCCGACCTGGCCCTCCGCTGGCTGGAATTTGGTCTGTTCGCTCCCCTGATGCGGAACCATGCAGACGCCCAAAGCCGCCCGCAGGAGTTCTACCGGTTCCCTGAGCTGCTGCCCGCATTCCGCAACATGCTGGGTCTGCGGTATGCCCTGCTGCCCTATCTCTACAGTGAGTTCATGAAGGCAGCGCTGGAAAGCGCCCCCTATTTTCGGCCTCTGGCTTTTGACTATCCCGCTGACGCCAACGCCCGGGAAGTGGATGACCAGCTCCTGCTGGGCGAGGGCCTGATGATTGCTCCCGTGCACACTCAGAACGCCCATGGCCGGATGGTCTATCTGCCCGAGCAGATGAAGATGCTCCGGCTGCGCAGTGCTTCCGACTACGACGAAGATATCCTGCCCGCCGGGTGGCATTATCTGTCCTGTGCGCTGGACGAAGTGCTGCTCTTCCTCCGCCCGGACTGCACTGTGCCGGTGGCAAAGCCTGCTATGAACACTTCGGAGCTGGACGATCATGACCTGACCTTCTGGAGCTATGCGCCGGACGGCAGACCTGCCCCCTACCGGATGTACACCGACGACGGCGTGACCACCGATTATGACCGCCCTGAGCACTGGCACATCGTGGGAGACGCCCTCTAAAATTTTTCTGCTCCTCTGATTTAAACAAAAAGGGAGACCACCTGTTGGACAAAGCCAACCGGGCGGTCTCCCTTTTCGATTGCTATTGTATGGATGCTGAGAAAAATCGAAGCGCGAATTTTCTCAAAGCGCCTTATTTTTCCTGGATCTGCTTGCCGGTCAGATGCTCCACCGTGATCTCATAGAGCTGCACGGCCTTGATGGCTTTTGCCACTTCAGCGTCCACCTCTTCCCGGCTGGGATAATATTTTTCGGCCAGCTGACGGACTTTTTCCTCGGTGACAGCTGCATCCTCGATGAGATGGCAGCGGCCAAAGACCACCGTGCTCTGCACGTAGGGTGCCCAGTCGCCCGGCTCAAAATGCTCATTGCCGTAGACGGTAAAGCAGATCTTATCGCACTTTTTCAGAGCGTCCACCTTCTGCCCGGTCTTTGCGCCGTGAAAGTAAATTTTATTCCGGCTCTCATCGTAAAAATAGTTCACCGGGATAGCAAAGGGGTAACCGTCGTCGCCGTTGACTGCCAGCACGCCTCTCCGGCACTGCCGCAGCAGCTGCCGGGCGGCTTCATCCGAGATGGCGCGGCTGCTTCTTCTCATGGGTCGGAACATTCTGCTTTTCCTCCGCTTACAGATAAGATACGGTGTCGGACAGGGGCTTTCTGGAATCGTGGTTAGGCAGAGGCTTGGTGCCTTCTGCGGCATAGCCCAGATCAAGGATCATCAGGATCTCTTCGTTCTCCGGCAGGGCCAGCTCCTTTGCCAGCTTTTCCGGGTCAAAGAAGTTGATCCAGCAGCTGTCCACGCCTTCATTGGCGGCGGCAAGGATCATATGCGTTGCCACGATAGTAGCGTCCTCCACGCCGGAATCCCGCTTTTCGCCAGGATAAGTAAAGACGTTGTTCTTATCGAAAGCAACGACCAGACAGGTGGGTGCACCGTAGCGGCAGGGAGTGACAGCATCGATCTTCTTCAGGCCCTCTTCAGACTGCACCACATAGATGTGCTGCTCCTGAAAATTCTTGGCGGTGGGAGCCAGACGGCCCGCCTCCAGAATGGCATTCAACTTTGCAGCGTCCACTTTGCCTTCCCCGAAATTCTTGCAGGAATAGCGCTCTGCAATGACCTTTGTAAATTCCATGTTACGAACCTCCCATAAATTTTCTGTAGTAATAGTATATTCCTGTTTTCCTACTGCGTCAATGGGGATTCACACCAGACTCCTGTTTCAGCGTCTTATAAGTGCCAAAGCGGAACCGTTTGTCCAGCACATCTCCCGCAAAACCGATGGCTTTGCCCATGGTGAAGGCCGCCGCGATGGTGCCGATGCCCAGACCTTCGAGGTGATGCAGGAAGCCGAGGGTCAGACCGGCTGTCACTGCAAGACAGATCACGTCAAAGGAAATTTTGATCCTCGGGTACGGGATGCTGGTGATATCGGCCAGTTCCCGGGGAAACAGGTCGGTGGGGACGATGGGCAGGCCGCACCGGTTGGAGAAGGCGATGCCTAGACTGATGAGGCAATAGCTCATCACGAAATAGACGGCCCGCATGGGAATATTGTAGGGCAGGATGTTGATCCACGCCTCATGCACATCCAGCAGTTTGCCGAACACGAACCCCACCACGAAGCTGAAGAGATAACTCGGCACAAATTTTCTGCGCAGGAGCATCAGGCTAAGCACCAGAGCCCCCTGAAACAGATAAGTCCAGGTGCCCAGTGTCAGCATGGGCCAGACCTCCGAAAAAGCAAAAGGCACACTGGAAATGGCCGAGATGCCTGCCCCGGAATAGAGCATCAGCACCACACCGAAGCTGTTGATGAGCACCGCGATGCACAGTGCCAGTTCGCCGCGAAAGAGCGGCAGAGATTTTTGTTCCATTGGTTTTCCACCTCATCCATAAGATAAGAAGCGGTTTTCATCGGCGCAGCATATCTGCCTGTGAAACCGCCCTCCGAAATTGCTTCCTTATCATAGCACGGTGGAGATCTGATTTCCAGATACAAAGCATCAAATTTTGTTAAGCATCCGGGCTTGTTTTGCTGTGCATCAGAACAGATCCAGCATATTATCGAGATAGATCTCTTCCCGGACGTTCAGCTGATACTCCGGCTTTGTCATGTAATACAGCAAAAACTCCAGGATCAGTGCACTGCCCAGCCCCCTGCCCTCGATCTTGAAGTTGGAAAAGCCCATGGGCAGATAAGTTTTCTGGATATCTTCTACCCCGATAAAGCTGGGGTTCTCCATGGCTTTGGAAAAACGGTAGCCCTCCTGTGCATCCGGTGCGGCACAGTGATGTTCCGGGCAGTTCTCTCCGAGATTTTTGCGGCTGACTGTTTCATAACAGCGCTTCCGGTCTTTGCAGCCGACCCAGCAGCACTCATTGCAGAGGAACTCCACCTTATCTTTCAGCGGCTGCGGCAGGGCATCCAGCTCGCGGAACGCTTTGTTCAGCCGGAAATCCGGCACCACATAGAGGAACTCCTCCCGGGCCAGTTCCTCGGAGAGCTGTCGGAACTCCGTCAGGACTTTTGTGGTGGATGAGACGAGATAAAGCCCCGGATACTGTTGTTTCAGGTAGTTCACCAGCAGTTCCGAATGAACGATGACGCCGTTCTGCACGCCGCAGCTCTTTTCAAACCGGGCACAGAGGGCGTTGCATTTCCGGTCGGAAAGGTGCTCTTTCCGAAGGAGCGAATTGCTGAAGGTCAGTCGGGCGGAGATGCCATACTCCTGCATCAGGGCAAGGACTTCTTCTGCGTTGTCCTCCCCGAAGCCTGCCCGTCCTCCGCCCCAGATGCAGTCCGCCGGGGCGCCGTAGATGGAGCCTATCTCGCACCAGTCGTAAAAATATTCCCGATGCTCCCGGAAGAGCGGCAGGAACACACGGTACAGCTCATAGAACTCGAACAACCCCGGCAGGTGATAATAAGCCCTTCCGCGTTTCGTCTGTTCCATCGTCTCATCTCCCCTCAGCCCGGCACCAGCGCAACGGTCACATCATTGACGTTCGTGCCGGTAGCGCCGGTCATGATAAGCCCATCCACGGTTTTCAGGGCATGGTAGGCGTCATTGTTCTGCAGCGTATCGAAAACATCCCAGCCATTGGCTGCAAGCGCGGCGGCGGTACCGCCGTCTGCATAGCCGCCTGCGGCATCCGTAGGGCCGTCGGTGCCGTCACTGCCCACAGAGAACACTGCCGCATCCAGCCCGGCAAGAGCAGGAGCTGCGGCCAGAGCCAGTTCCTGATTTCGCCCGCCCATTCCTTTGCCGGTCAGGTGGACAACGGTCTCGCCGCCTGCGATATAGGCCAGCTTTCTCCCCTGCCCCGCGTGGGTGCGTACAATAGAGCCAAAGACACTGCCCGCCTCCCGGGCCTCACAGCAGAGCCGGTCGGTCAGGAGGATGGGCTCATAACCCCGCTCCCGGCAGGCACCGGCCGCTGCGGCGCACAGTTCCCGGACGCTTCCGGTGATCTGAGTGGTCACGTGTTCCAGCCTTTTGGGCGTTTCCTCTGCCAGCAGAGCCTTTGCCTGTTCGGACAGGTTCAGGTGATACTTTTCCGCAACGGCCTGCGCCTGTGCGCAGGTGGAGGTATCCGGCACTGCCGGGCCGCTGGCGATCATATCCAGCGGGTCGCCAAGAATATCACTGAGCACGATGCTGAACACCTGCGCCGGGGCGCAGGCAAGGGCAAATCGCCCGCCCTTCACGCCGGAGAGCCGCTTGCGGATGGTATTCATCTCCACGATATCGGCTCCGCTGGCAAGGAGCTGGGCTGTGATGTCCTGCAATTCTTTCCCGGGAAGCAGCGGCTTCTCAAACAGCGCACTGCCGCCGCCGGAGAGAAGAAACAGCACCGTATCCTCTGCCCGCAGACCATGCACCAGTTCCAATGCCTTTTCCGTGGCCGCAAAGCCGTTTTCATCCGGCACCGGGTGCCCCGCCTCATAGCAGGCCACGCCCGGGATTTCTCCCCTGACATGGCCGTACTTGGTCACGACCACACCGCCGTCCACCCGGCCCAGTACTTTCACTGCGGCGTGGGCCATCTGCCATGCGGCCTTGCCTGCCGCCACCAGCAGGACGCGCCCGCCTTGGGGCGAAAAGTGCTTCAGCGCCCGGCGCACCGCCTCATCCGGCAGAACTGCCTTCAGGCTGGATGCAATGATGGCATCGGCGTCTCTGCGCAGTGCAGTGTTCATTTTCCTGTTCCCCCGTTTCTGTCATGCCTCTGCTCCCGGGCGGCAATACTGCATGATCTTTGCCAGCAGCACCCGGGAATCCAGCGGCTTGGAAAGATGCTCGTTCATTCCGGCGGCCCGGGATTTCTCCCGGTCTTCTGCAAATGCGTTGGCCGTCATCGCAAAGATGGGCACTATCTTTGCATCCGGACGTTCCAATGCCCGTATCTCCCGGGCGGCGGTCATGCCATCCATCATCGGCATCATCACATCCATCAGGATGATATCAAAGGTGCCCGGCGTGCTGTTCCGGAACGCTTCCAGCGCCTCGCGGCCATTATGGGCCTCTGTGACCACCATCTTTTCATCTTCCAGCAGGCACCGGGCAATTTCCAGATTCAGGTCGTTGTCTTCTGCCACCAGCGCGTGGAGTCCGGACAGGCTCACGGGTCGGGAAAGCTCCGTCTTCCGGGGCAGCTGGTCTCTGCTGGCAGCGTCAAAGGTCAGGTGGACTTCTGCCGTTGTGCCCTTTCCCACCTGGCTCCGGATGGAGATGGTGCCGCCCATCCGGTCCACAAGGCTCTTTACGATGGACATTCCCAGACCACTGCCGTTGTAAACGCTGCGGGCATCGCAGTATTCCTGGGAGAATGGCTCAAAGACATGTGCCAGAAATTCCTCGCTCATACCGATGCCGGTATCTTCTACGAGGACTGTATACTGCACACGGCCATTCTCCGGCTCTGCCGCCCGCACCCGGCAGAAGACAGAACCACCGGGCCGGTTATACTTGATGGCGTTGTTGATGAGGTTGATGAAGATCTGCTTCACGTGCAGAGGGCTCCCGTAGACACAGGGCGCTTTCAATTCTCCCTCCACATCCAGATGCACCGACACGCCCGACTCCGCTGCCCGCATCGAGGAGATAGTCTCCACATCCCGCAGCAGCTCCATGAAGTCAAAAACTTCCTTCACCAGCCGGACGTTCTTGTCGTCCAGCTTGTTCAGCTCAAGGATATCATTCACCAGCGAGAGCAGATGGTTTGCGGCCACACGGGCTTTCTGACGGTTGGCATTGATGGCGGCGCTATCCTCTGCGTGGCGGTCGCCGTATTCCAGCAGGCCGATGATGCCGTTGAGGGGCGTGCGGATATCGTGACTCATCCGGGAGAGGAACATGGTCTTGGCTTCGTCCGCCTTCCGGGCCGCTTCCAGCGCAATGGTCTTTTCCACCAGCTCATTCTTGTCCAGAATGAGGTTCCAGTGCTCCACCGTCCCATCGGCATTCCGCACCTTATGGCCGTGGTCTTCGATGTACTTCCAGGAGCCGTCCTTGCACTTCATCCGGTAGGTGATGGCGTAGCTGTCGCCCCGCTTGTACTGTTCCAGCGCTTCTGCCACACCGGAGGCCACATCGTCCGGATGTGCGATACCCACGATGGTGCCGCCGCTGGCCTGCATGAATTCTTCTACGCTGTCATAGCCCAGCATGGCGGCATACTGTCGGGAGACATATTTAAAGGTATAGTTCGGGTCATCGTAGCTGATCTTGATGCCGCCCGGAATGGAGGCCGAGATGATCTCCAGCTGCTGCTGTGCCTGACGGAACGCCCTGTCCAGCTCCCGCTGATACGCTTTTTCCTTGGCCACAAGGGCATCCACACAGCGGAATCCCAGAACGGCAAAGTGTCCGGCGCCATACTCCTTGACGACGTGACATTCGAAGGTCGTCTGCTGGATGCTGTTGGGCGTAGTCTCGAACCGGAAAAAGAAATCCTCTCTGTCCTCAAACTCCCGCAGGATGTGGGCCCTGCACAGCGTCTCCTTCATGTCTTCGCAGCTCTCCGGCAGGACGTACTTATCCGCATAGTTCCGCAGATAGCTTCCCCATGCGTCGCGTTTGGATTCCAGTGCTGCGTTGTTCGTGCGCTGGTTGATGATGATCTCAAACTCGTCGGTATCCAGGTCGAGCATATACACTGCCGTGTAGTCACTGCCCAAGCCCGACAGCAGCTTCTGCACCCGGTCTTCCTGAACCGAGGCCTCCCGCTTCTGAAGATGACGGTTCAGCCAGTCCCGCAGCAGAGGTTCTTCTTCCACCAGCCGCATGATGGCCTGCCCGATGCAGTTGGTGCGCTCGTAGCTGTCCATCTGCCCAGTGCCGCTCTCCTGCAGGATATGATAAATTTCGTTTGTGTAGTCCATTGTTTTCCCCATATCCGATGGTTGTTGGTATCTCCTGCACAGTATACCATATTTATGCAATTTGAAAAAGCCCCGGCGAAGATTTTTACGCCAGAGTCTTGACTTGGAGTGAACTCCAGGTGCTATACTGAACAGCAAAGGAGGCTGCACACCCATGACCATCAAGGAAGTATCGGAAAAATACGGCATCTCGCAGGACACGCTCCGCTATTATGAGCGGATGCAGATGATCCCCCGAGTCCACCGCACTCCGGGCGGCATCCGGGATTACCGGGAACAGGACCTGCGGTGGGTGGAGCTGGCCCTCTGTATGCGCAGCGCGGGCCTGCCCATTGAAGTAATGATCGAATATCTCCGGCTGTTTCAGGAAGGCGATTCCACCATCCCAGCCCGGCTCGAGCTGCTGAAAGAGCAGATGGAGGCCCTTCAGGCCCAGAAAGCCCAGCTGGAAGCCACGATGGAGCGGCTCTCCTATAAGATCCAGCGCTACGAAGACGCGCTCCGGACAGGAAAACTGGTCTGGGACACCGACGCCCACAAGGAAAACGAAAAAAGAGAGGAGCATTGAGATGGAGAACATCAAAAAGAACTTTGGCTTTGGCTGTATGCGTCTGCCCATGAAGGGCGATGAGGTGGACACCGCCGAGATGAACCGGATGGTGGATGCCTTTCTGGATGCAGGATTCAACTATTTTGACACTGCCCACGGCTATTTGCAGGGCAAGAGTGAGACCGCTCTGCGGGAGTGCCTCACCAGCCGCTACCCCCGCGACCGCTACATCCTCACCGACAAGCTGACGGCTCCCTTCTTCAAGACCGAGGCCGACATCCGGCCTTTCTTCGAGAGTCAGCTGGCCGCCTGCGGCGTGGATTATTTCGACTTCTACCTGATGCACGCACAGGGTGCCAGCAACTACCCCCACTTCAAGGAGTGCCGTGCCTATGAGACTGCATTTGCCCTGAAAGCCGAGGGCAAGGTGAAGCACGTGGGCATCTCCTTCCATGACCGGGCCGAGGTGCTGGAACAGATCCTGACCGACTATCCGGAGATCGAAGTGGTACAGATCCAGTTCAACTACGTGGATTATGACGACCCCGCCGTTCAGAGCCGCAAGTGCTATGAAGTCTGCGTCAGGCACAACAAGCCGGTTCTGGTCATGGAGCCAGTGAAGGGCGGTAATCTGGTCAACCTGCCGGAGGACGCCAAGGCTGTTCTGGCCGAACTGCACGGCGGCAGTCCGGCCAGCTATGCCCTGCGTTTCGCCGCGGGCTTCCCCGGCATCAAGATGGTGCTGTCCGGCATGAGCAATCTGGAACAGATGGAAGATAACATCTCCTTCATGAAGGACTTCAAGCCCCTGAACGAAACCGAGTTGGCTGCTGTGCAGAAGGTGCAGCAGATCTTCCGCAGCAAACACCTCATCCCCTGCACCTCCTGCCACTACTGCACCGACGGCTGCCCCAGACATATCGCCATCCCTGACCTTTTTGCCACCATGAACACCAAGCAGCTCTACCACGACTGGAATGCGGATTATTACTATAACGTGGTCTACACTGCCCCCGGCCGTAAGGCATCCGACTGTCTCAAGTGCGGCAAGTGCGAGAAGGCCTGCCCCCAGCATCTGCCCATCCGCAAGCTGCTGGAAGATGTTGCAAAAGAATTTGAAACTGCATAAAGCTCCTGCATTTCCCTGCCGTTTTCGCTGTCCTGCGAAGGCGGCATTTTTGTTTCGGGGAACATATTTTATCTGAAAAAACGACGAAATATCCCTCCGGCCCTTGACACTGCGGGGCAGATTCAGTATGTTAGATATGATTCAGAATTTCCGGTGTCCCGTCCGTCCTGACCGGGTGCCGTCATTTCAGGATAAAGAGCTGCCGACAGGCAGCGGTCCGGCAAGGCCGGGCCATCATGTGGAGGTGCTTTCTTTTGTACAGTGAACAGAAACAGACTCTGGCCGAACAGCTTGAGCTGAAGCGTCCCGCCGTTCTGGCCGTCAGCGGCCTGCCGGGCAGCGGCAAGACCACCCTGCTGGAAAAGCTCATCCCCCTGCTGCGGAGCCGGGGGCTGAAGGTGGGCGTCATCAAACACGATGGCCGCGACTTTGCGCCGGATGTGCCCGGCACCGACGGTTCCCGTCTGCGGGAGGCCGGTGCACAGGGGGTGGCCGTCTACTCCGGCCAGCGCTATGTGTTGACGGAAGAGTTCCGGCTGACCGAGCAGGATCTGCTGGCCCTCTTCGAGCGCCACAGCTACGACCTCGTGCTGCTGGAAGGATATGAGAACAGCGGCTGGCCCAAGATCGAAGTCGTGCGCCGGGCCGTCTCGGAAATGCCCGAGTCCTTCCAGCCGCTGGCTGTGGTAGGCGATGTTTCCGGAGCCGATTTCGGTCTGGACGACATCCCGGCACTGGCCGACTGGCTCTGTGCCCAGATGCCTGCCCTGTAAGGAGAAGACTGCCATGAAGCTGATCCGCACCGAAGACGCGGTGGGGCAGGTGCTCTGCCACGATATTACGCAAATCATCCCCGGGCAGTTCAAGGGAGCCCGCTTCCGCAAAGGCCATATCGTCCAGCCGGAGGATATTCCCGTGCTGCTCTCCATCGGCAAAGAGAACCTGTATGTCTGGGAGAAGAAGCCCGGCATCCTCCACGAAGACGAGGCCGCTGCCCTGCTGTACAAAGCCGCCGCAGGCCGGAACATCCACGGCACCGAGCCGAAGGAGGGCAAGATCGAGCTCATCGCCGACTGCGACGGACTGCTCAAGATAAACCGTGACGCCCTGCTGGCGGTGAACCGCACTCCCCAGATGATGATCGCCACCATCCACGGCGACCTGCCCGTGAAAAAGGGCCAGAAGCTGGCCGGCACCCGCATCATCCCGCTGGTCATTGAGCTGGAAAAGATGGATGCCATGCAGGCCGCCGCCGGGCCGGAGCCCATCCTCAACGTCCTGCCCATGCAACCCAAAAAGTTTGCCGTCATCACCACCGGAAGCGAGGTCTTCAAAGGCCGTATCGAGGATAAATTCACCCCCATTCTGGTGGGCAAGCTGGCCGAATACGGCTGCGAGATGCTGTTCCACAAGGTCTGCGACGATGACCCTACCGGCATCACTGCCGCCATCCTCGAGGCAAAGGCTGCGGGCTGTGAGCTCATCTTCACCACCGGCGGCATGAGCGTAGACCCCGATGACCGCACTCCGCTGGCCATTAAAAACACCGGGGCCGACATTATCACCTACGGCGCGCCGGTGCTGCCCGGAGCCATGTTTCTGGTCAGCTATCTGGACGGTGTGCCGGTATGCGGTCTGCCCGGCTGCGTGATGTATGCCAAGCGGACGATTTTTGACCTGTTGCTGCCCCGCCTGCTGGCCGATGACCCCATTACCGCCGAGGATATCGCCCGGCTGGGCGAAGGCGGTCTGTGTCTGGGCTGTGCCGAGTGCCACTGGCCCAACTGCGGCTTCGGGCATTGATTTTTCCCAGCCGCATCGAGCCGGGCGCTTCTGGAATACGGCAGTCTGCGTTTTTCCTGCATCCGCAAACTGCATACCACAAACGATGCCGTCTTGTAAGGCATCGTTTGTGAAGATTGCGATAAAACCAAACAGTGCCCTGCTGTATCAGGGCAGAATGTAAAACCATGAGTGAAAACAAGCTGACCCATTTTGATACCGCCGGTCATGCCGTGATGGTGGATGTGAGCGAAAAAAAATCCACCGCCCGGGAAGCCACGGCCCACGGCATCCTTACCATGAACGCTGAGGCATTTGCCGCCGTGGAAAGCGGCACCGTCAAAAAAGGCGATGTGCTGGGGGTGGCCCGCATTGCCGGCATCATGGCCACCAAGCGCACCAGTGAGCTCATCCCTCTCTGCCATCCCCTGCCCCTGACCAAAGTGAGCGTTGATTTTGAGCTTCTGCCGGAGCGTCAGGCGGTGGAGGTCTTCTGTACCGTAAAGACCACCGGTGTTACCGGCGTGGAGATGGAGGCCCTCACCGGTGTTTCTACAGCTCTGCTCACCATCTACGATATGTGCAAGGCCGTAGACAAGGGCATGGAGCTGGGAGAGATCCATCTGGTGGAAAAGACCGGTGGCAAGAGCGGCCACTACATCCGGGCTGAGGGCGGCTATGTTTGATTCTTACCACCGCAGCATCCACTATCTCCGCCTGTCCGTCACTGACCGGTGCAATCTGCGCTGCCGCTACTGTATGCCGGACGGTGTGCCGAAGCTGGAACATGAAGACATTCTGACCTACGAAGAATTTCTCCGGCTGGCGGCGCTGTTCGCGGCCTGCGGCATCGACACGGTGCGGGTCACGGGCGGTGAACCGCTGGTGCGCCGGAATGTGGCCCATCTGGTGGCCGGACTGAAAGCCACCCCCGGCATCCGGAAAGTCACCATGACCACCAATGCCGTTCTGCTGGCGCAGCAGCTCCCGGCCTTGCTGGATGCCGGGCTGGACAGTGTGAACATCAGTCTGGACACCCTTGACCCGGAGGTGTTCCGGCACATCACTGCCCGGGATGAGTTTGCCGCCGTGGAGGCCGGGCTGCGGGCTGCACTGGAAAGCGGCCTTCCAGTCAAACTGAACTGCGTGCCGCAGGTCGGCGTCAACGAAGGCGAGCTGGAAGCCATTGCCGCTCTCGCGGAAAAATACCCCATTCAGGTGCGGTTCATCGAGATGATGCCCATTGGCTGCGGGGCCGCCATGCCCTGTCTCTCCGGCCCGGAAGTGCGGGCGCGGTTTTCCCGCCGCTGGCCGGAACTGGCTCCCCTGCCTACTGCCCGAAACATTGCGCTGGGCGACGGCCCGGCGGTATACGACACGGTTCCCGGCTGGAAAGGCAGCATCGGGTTCATCACAGCCGTGCACGGCAAATTCTGTGCGTCCTGCAACCGGGTGCGGCTGACCAGTCAGGGATTTCTGCGGCCCTGTCTCGCCAGCGAGATGGGCTGCGACCTGCGGGCCCTGCTGCGGGGCGGTGCACCGGATGAGCAGATCTTGCAGGCCATCCGGGAGACCATCTGGAAAAAGCCCCGGGAGCACCACTTTGAAGACAGTTCCATGCCTGCCACCCGTGGCATGTATCGAATCGGAGGATAACATTCTATGGGTAAAATCCTGGCCATCTGCACCAGCCCCCAGCGGGGCACCATCAAGACGGAAGTCCCCAGCGCCGTGCTGACCCCGGAATGGGGCATCGTGGGCGACGCCCACGGCGGGAACTGGCACCGGCAGGTCAGTATGCTGAGCGCCGAAAAAGTGGAAGCGTTCCGCCAAAAAGTCTGGGTGGACTACGGTGCCTTTGGCGAAAATCTCGTTGTGGAAGGGTTCGATTTCCGCAGTCTGCCCGTCACCAGCCGGTTTGCCATCGGGGATGTCATACTGGAAATGACCCAAATCGGAAAAGAGTGCCACAACGACTGCATCATCAAACAGAAGACCGGCGAGTGCATCATGCCCCGGGAGGGGGTATTTGCCCGGGTGCTGAAGGGTGGCACCATCCACGTCGGCGACGAGATGACCCTGCTGCCCCCGGTCAAGGACCCTCCGCTGCGCGCGGCAGTCATCACCCTGTCGGATAAGGGAAGCCGGGGCGAACGGAAAGACGAGAGCGGCCCCCTCATTGTGGAGATGCTCACTGCCGCCGGATATGTGGTGGAAGAGGCCCTGCTTCTGCCGGACGATGCCGCAGCCCTGAAAGCTCAGCTCATCCGGCTGGCCGATGGCCGTCAGGTGAATCTCATCCTCACCACCGGAGGCACCGGCTTCTCTCCCCGGGACATCACCCCGGAGGCCACCTATGCCGTAGCCGACCGCAACGCTCCCGGCATCGCGGAGGCAATGCGGTATCACAGCCTTTCCATCACTCCGCGGGGGATGCTGAGCCGTGCTGCCAGCGTCCTGCGCGGCAAGACGCTCATCGTCAACCTGCCGGGGAGCCCCAAGGCCGTAAGAGAAAATCTGGAATATATTTTGCCCAGTCTGGAACACGGTCTGCGCATTGCCGCCGGACTGGACGGTGAGTGCGCCCGCAGATAAGTTTTCCCGTTCTGCCCGGCAGAACGTTGGATACAGAGGGGTCTTTGCAACGCAAACAAGGAGTTACCATGAAGACCAATTTGATTTCCCGCCGCAATTTTCTGGCTGCTGCCAGCATCGCCGGTGCGGCCGCTGCCCTGACTGCCTGCGGAAGCTCTGCTTCTTCCAGCACTGCCTCTTCTGCCGCATCCTCTGAGGCGGCTTCTTCCAAAGCTGCCGGTGAGCCGGTAGAACTCATCGTTTTTGCAGCCGCCTCTCTGACTGAGACCTTGACCGCCATCGGCGAGACCTACACCGCTGAGCACCCTAACGTGACCTTCAGCTTCAACTTTGATTCTTCTGGCACCCTCAAGACCCAGATCCAGGAGGGCGCAGACTGCGACCTCTTCATCTCTGCCGGTCAGAAGCAGATGAACCAGCTGGACAGCACCGCCTCTTCCGAGGTGAACACCGAGGGGCTGGACTTTGTGGACAGCGACAGCCGCGTGGACCTGCTGGAAAACAAGGTCGTGCTCTGCGTGCGGGAGGGCAATGGGAAGGGCATCGACAGCTTTGATTCTCTGGCAGAACACCTGAAGGCAGAAGACATCCTCTTCTGCATGGGCAACAGCGATGTACCTGTGGGCCAGTACACCCAGAAGATCCTGGCTTACTACGATCTGGACGAAGCCACTCTGGCCGCTGCCGGTGTCATCACCTACGGCTCCAACGTCAAGGAAGTGACCACGCAGGTCAGCGAGGGCAGTGTGGATGCCGGTGTCGTCTACTGCACCGATGCTTACAGTGCCGGTCTGACTCCCGTGGACGAGGCCACCAAGGAGATGTGCGGTCAGGTCATCTACCCTGCCGCCGTCATGAAGGCCGCTCCCCACGCAGATGCTGCCAAGGAGTTTCTGGCCTACCTGAAGACCGAGGAAGCCATGACTATCTTCGAGGGCGTGGGCTTCAGCGCGGTGTAACACCCGCTTTATTTTGTTCAGCACCTTCCCCCAGCCGGGGGAAGGCTTTTTTCAGAGGTATCATTTATGGACTGGTATCCCCTTTGGAACAGCCTGCGCATCGCGCTCATCAGCTGCGCAGCGGTGTTCTTTCTCGGCATTTTTGCCGCTTACTACATTGCCCGACTGCCCCGGGCCGTCAAGGGCGTGCTGGACGTCATCCTCACCCTGCCCATGGTGCTTCCGCCCACGGTGGTAGGCTATTTTCTGCTCCTGCTCTTTGGTGCAAAGCGGCCGGTGGGCATCTTTTTCATGGAACATTTCGGCATAAAGCTGGTCATGAACTGGTACAGCGCCATCTTCGCTTCCATCGTGGTCGCCTTTCCCCTGATGTACCGCACAGCCCGGGGCGCATTTGAGAGCTTTGACGAGACGCTGGCCTGGTCGGCCCAGACGCTGGGCCTCTCCAACAGCTGGATCTTCTGGCGGGTGCGGATGCCCTACTGCCGTCAGGGCATTCTGGCGGGCACGGTGCTGGCCTTTGCCCGGGCTCTGGGCGAGTACGGTGCCACCAGCATGATCGCAGGCTATACTCCCGGCAAGACTGCCACCATCGCCACCACCGTATACCAGCTCTGGCGCACCAACGACGAGGCTGGTACCATGCGCTGGGTGCTGGTGGACATCGTGATCTCTGCTGTGGTGCTGCTGGCCGTGAACCTGCTGGAACGCAGACAGAAACAGGGAGGTGCCCGCAGATGAGTCTGGACGTCGATATCGAGAAAAAATTCGAGGGGTTCACCCTCCGTTCCCGTTTTACCGCCGGGAATACCGCCACGGCGATCCTGGGCGCGTCCGGCTGCGGCAAGAGCATGACCCTGCGCTGCATTGCGGGCATCGTGAAGCCGGATAAAGGCCGCATCGTGCTGGATGACCGGGTGCTCTTTGACAGCGAACGGCACATCGACCTGCCGCCCCAGCAGCGGGGCGTGGGTCTGCTGTTCCAGAACTATGCCCTTTTCCCCAACATGACCGTAGAGCAGAACATCCTCTGCGGCCTGAAAACAGAAAAAGACCCTGCAGCACGCCGGGCACGCTGTGACGAGATGCTGCGTGCCATGCGGCTGGAGAGTCTTGCAAAACGGCGTCCGGCGGAGCTGTCCGGCGGACAGCAGCAGCGGGCCGCGCTGGCCCGCATCCTTGTGGGCAGCCCCCATATCCTGATACTGGATGAGCCGTTCAGCGCACTGGACAGCTACCTGCGGGAGGAAGTGGAGGGTGAAGTGGGAAGCCTGCTGGCCGGGTTTGGCGGCACTGCCCTTCTCGTCACCCACAGCCGGGACGAGGCTTACCGGCTGTGCCGGGATATGATCGTCATGGACAGCGGTGAAGTCCTGCGCACCGGCACCACCCGGGAGGTGTTCGCCGCCCCCCGAAGCATCACTGCCGCCCGGCTGACCGGATGCAAAAACATCCTGCCCTGCATCCGGGTGGACGCTCACACCGTCCGGCTGTCCGGCTGGGATGCTCCGCTGCACCTCACTGCTACGGTGCCGGAGGGCTGCACTGCTGTCGGCATCCGTGCCCATGATTTTGTCCCCTGCCCTGCCGGTGCACTCAATGCCCTTCCGGTAAAGGCAGTCTCCACCAGTGAGAACCCCTTTGACTGGAACGTGATCTTTACCGCACCGGACGGCACGACCCGCCTGTGGTGGAAGGTCTCCAAGACCACTCTTTCCACTGCAGAGCCTGCCGCCCCTGCTTATTTGTCGGCGGCACCGGAGTGCATCATGCCGCTGTCCTGACGGAGATCAGCGGGAGAGTTTCATGTACAGGAGCGGATAGGGCCCGCCTTCCTCGTCGTGGTCGGTGCGCTTATAAGTCTCAAACCCAAGGTGCATATAGAATCCCACTGCCTGCGGGTTCTGCTCGTTGACAGTCACTTCCCGGACGCCATAGTCCCGGATGCCCTGCTCTACCAGTTTTCGGCCAAGCCCCTTTTCCCGCGCAGCAGGCAATAGGAACAGCATCTCCAGCCGGCCATCGGCCACGCCCATGAAGCCGGCCGGGCTTTCCTGTTGGTCTTCGGCCACCAGCAGATGGGGTACGCCCTCGAGGGCCTGCGGAACATATTCCCGGATGCGGAGGATCTCCGGTTCGGACAGGAACCGGTGTGTTGCCCGGACAGACTCCTCCCACACCTGCAAAAGTGCCCCGGTCAGCTCCGGGGTGCGTGCAGAAACTTCCCTGATACGCATAATTTTTCCTTCTCACGCTGGCTTTGACGGGGCAGCGTTTTTTATTTTATCTTATCATATTTTGCAGGAATGGAAAAGAGGGTGCAGTTCATCGAAACTGCACCCTCCTGCTGTATCGCTCTATTATTATTGGACGGTCTTCTTTTCCTGATGCTCAAGATAAATGTAGAAGCAGACATTCAACAGGATGCCCACCATCGTGGAAGTCGGAGCTGCCAGACCGATCTTTGTCAGGCTGGCGTTGGGCTGAATGCTCATGAAGTAGGCCATGGGCAGACGCACCAGCAGCGTCTGCACCAGACCCTGCACCATGACCCAGACCGTTTTATCGTTGCCGTTGAAGTAGCCCACCATGCTGAACAGGACAGCTGTGACGATGGTCTCCGGGGCAAAGCCCTTCAGGTAAGCAAAGCCCTTTGCGACCACTGCTGCATCGGTGGTGAAGATACCTGCCAGAACATTACCCTTGAACCACACCAGTGCAAACACGGCGCAGCCGAATAGCAGGCCGATGCCAATGCCGGTGAACATGGACTGCTTGACCCGTTTTTTGTTACCCGCACCGATATTCTGGGAGACGAAGGAGGCCATGGACTGCATCAGAGAGCTGGGGATGAGCATGGCAAAATTGACGATCTTGCAGGCCACGCCGTAGCCGGAAGAGGCTTCCAGACCCAGCCGGTTGACGAATGCGCAGAGTGCCAGGAACGAAAGCTGGGTCAGGAACTCCTGCAGTGCCAGCGGCAGACCGATGCCCAGGAACTTGCAGCACTGAGGATTCAGACGGAAATCGGACTTGTGAAGCGCAAAGGGAAGGTGCTTTTTCAGCAGGATGACCACTGCACACACCACGCTGACGGCCTGTGCCGCCACGGTGGCAATGGCAGCACCCACAGCATCCAGATGCAGTCCGGCCACCAGTGCAAGGTCGCCGAAGATGTTCACGATGCAGGCCACCAGCACGAAGAGCAGCGGCGATTTGCTGTCGCCCAGACCGCGGAAAACAGCTGACAGCAGATTATACGCTACGATGAAGAAGATACCGCCGCCGCAGATGCGGATATAGCTGGCCGTCAGGTCAACGGCTTCTGCGGGAGCCTGCATCAGCACTGCAATGGAGCGGGCAAAGCCCACCATCACCACAAACAAAACTGCAGAAACGATGGCAAACCCCACAGCGGCACCGCCGATGACCTGCCCGATGACCTCCGGGTGCTTCTCACCCAGATAGCGGGCAATGAGCACCGTGACGCCCATGGCAAACTGCGTCACCACGAAGGTCACAAGATTCAGCACCTGACTACCGGTCGAGACGGCCGAAAGGCCCGAGGTAGAGCCGAACCGGCCCACCACCAACAGGTCAACGGCACCGTATGCGGCCTGCAGCACCAATGCGCCCAGAATGGGCAGCATGAAGAGGGCCAGCTTTTTCAGGATGCTACCCTGGGTAAAATCGCTCTTATCGCTTTTCAAGAAGACCTCTCCTTTCGCACATAACGGCGTGGAATTTTTCAATGGTACGGATGGTGCACTCGGCATCCTCTTCCGGGATATCCTCCATATACGGGGCCAGTGTCCGGAAATAGTCCGCATCGTATTTGCGGGAAAGCTGCTGTCCTGCCTCTGTGATGGACAGATATGTTACTCTGCCATCCTCCGCAGAGACCTGCTTTTCCAGATACCCCTTTGCCTCCATCTCCTTCACCGTCCGGGTCACGCCGGGACGGGGCAGATCCAACGCGGCGCCGATATCCGACACCCTGACGCGGATGCCCTTTTCTTCCAGCGACTGGATGGCATCCATATACTGGATATATGACGGCATCACACCGTCCGGCAGGGGCGGGAGCATATCCCGGGCCCGCTTTGCCAGATAGCAGGCATCCATCATCCGCTTGATGATTTCAACGTTCGTAGATGACCTCTCCTCCCTCAAAAAAGTTATCTTAGATAATTACCATTGATAATTATAAGAACAAAACAGGATTTGTCAAGGTTTTTTCTGCAAAAAAGGCCCCTGCGGGTCTCCGGAGAGGCGCAGGGGTCTGTAACGAATGTACTTCTCTTATTCGCCGAACACGGCAACATAGTCTGCCTTGAACTTTTCAATGCCCTGATCGGTAAGCGGGTGCTTGATCATCTGCTCGATGACCTTGTAGGGCACCGTGGCGATGTCTGCACCGGCCAGTGCGCAGTCGGTGACGTGGATGGGGTTGCGCACCGATGCGGCGATGATCTGGGTGTGGATATCCGGGTAGTTGCTGAAGATCTCACTGATGGTGCGGACGAGCTCGATGCCGGGCTGACCGATATCATCGAGACGGCCCAGGAAGGGGCTGACGTAGGTCGCACCAGCACGGGCGGCCAGCAGAGCCTGATTTGCGCTGAAGATCAGGGTACAATTGGTGGGGATGCCCTTAGCGCTCAGCGCCTTGATGGCCTTGAGGCCCTCTGCCGTCATGGGGATCTTGACCACCATGTGCTTGGGGTCCAAGGCATAGATGGCCTCACCCTCTTTGATCATCGTCTCTGCATCGGTGGTGGTAGCCTTCACCTCGCCGGAGATAGGGCCGTCCACGATGGTGGCGATCTCAGCCAGCGTCTTGGCGTAGTCTTTGTGCTCCTTTGCGATCAGGCTGGGGTTGGTGGTCACACCGGCGATGACACCCATATCGTTCGCCTTGCGGATCTCGTCCACATTTGCAGTGTCAATAAAGAATTTCATAGCAATTCTCCTTTTCAACGATCTTTTGCAGGGAAACAGCACGGAACCGGCCTGTGGGCCTTTCCGTCCTCTGCTTTATTTTACCACGCTTTGCGCCGGGAGAAAAGCCCCCTAATCTCTGCTTTTCAGAGGCATCATATGGGTGGGCTTACCCGGCGTTACGATTTCGTCCTTTTCGGCATCCATTATGACCTCGATTTTTCGATACTCCCCGGGGCATGAGCCGGATCATAAGTTCCCGGCAGGCCCCGCGGGGTGGGATGGCCCTGCCGCCCGCCGCTCACACCTTCCATCCCGCCGGTCTTTCCATCAGATAGAAGGTCATATCTGCCTCCGGGTCGGCCAGCGGGATAAATACCCTACCGGGGTAACGCTCCTGCGCGTCGTTTTGATGCTGCACTATTTTTCTGACTTGCGATAAAACGAAACAGGAGGCAGAATTATGGAATATGTTACCCGAATAACGGCATCAAGATGCCCAAGCCGGGCTACGGCGTCTACCAGACCCCGCCGCAGGACACTAAGCGCTGTGTGCTGGACGCCATCGATGTGGGCTACCGCAGGCTACCGCAGCATCGACACAGCACAGGCCTACGGCAACGAGGAGGGCGTGGGCCAGGCTCTGGCCGAATGCGGCCTGCCCCGGGAGGAATTTTTCCTGACTACCAAGGCCTGGATCACCAATGCAGGTTACGAAAAGGCCAAGTCCTCTATCGAGGAATCCATGCGGAAGCTGCACACCGATTACCTCGACCTGCTGCTCATCCATCAGCCCTTCGGTGATTATTACGGCACCTACCGGGCTATGGAAGAGTTCTATCACGCCGGTAAGATCCGCGCCATTGGTGTATCCAATTTCGGCCCTGACCGTTATCTGGACATCTAACATTTTGCCGAGGTCAAGCCCGCTGTCAACCAGATTGAGACTCATGTCTTCCAGCAGCAGAAAGTCGCCCGAGAGTACCTGAAAAAATACGGCTGCCAGATCGAGTCCTGGGGTCCCTTTGCCGAAGGTCGGAAGGATATGTTCACCAACCCGACCCTGACTGCCATCGGTGCAAAATACGGCAAGACCGCCGCCCAGACTGCTCTGCGCTTCCTGATGCAGAGCGATGTTGTGGTCATCCCGAAGTCTGCCCATAAAGAGCGGATGCAGCAGAACTTCTACCTCTTCGATTTCACTCTCTCCGCTGAGGATATGGCTGCCATTGAAGCTCTGGATGGCGGTGAAAGCCTCTTCTTCTCCCACTATGACCCCAAGACCGTCGAGTGGTTCATGTCCATTCTGTAAAGCATCGCTCATACAAAAAAATCCGCCGGGTGCCTTTCCAAACGGAAAAGTGCCCGGCGGATTTTTCATGGAAAATTCATCGAAACACGCAGGTGTTCAGAAGACCGCCGGTACGATGGTCTGCCGATCCACATCCACCACACCGTAGGTGTTCAGCCGCAGTTTCGGGATGACCGGCAGGCTGACGAATGCCAGGGTCATGAAGCCGTCGATGTCCTCCGAGATGCCGTACTCCGTCAGCAGCGCTTTCAGTTTACGCAGTTCGGCGTCTACCTCTTCTGCCGAGCCGGTGCTCATCAGGCCGGCCACCGGCAGCGCCAGCTCTCCAAGGACTCTGCCATCCACCACAAAGGCCAGCCCTCCTCTGTTTTTGCGGACGGTGTTGCCTGCAAGCACCATATCGGCGTCGTTGGTTCCTGCAACGATGAGGTTGTGGGAATCGTGGGCAATGCTGGAAGCCACTGCGCCGCGTTTCAGTCCATAGTTTCCGAGGAAGCCCAGCCCCACATGGCCGGTATGGCAGTGCCGCTCAAACACTGCAAGCTTCACGATACCCTGTTCCACGTCCACGCCGGGGGCCGTGCCCGGGTGTGTCCGGAACGGCACGATGCGCTCCGTAGTCAGCAGTTCGTGAGGCATCACACAGATGACTCTCTCCTGCTCCCCGGTCTCTTTCAGCGCCAGATCATCCAGGGTGATCTCGGCCATGTCAAAAGAATCCATGACCGGGGCAAAGCGCTTTTCGTCAATGGAGAGCTTTGCCGGATGCAGCATCACGCCCCTTTCGGCCACAAGCTCACCATTTTTATAGACCTGCTCCACCTCAAACTGTTTCAGGTCGGACACCACAACAAGGTCTGCCGTGTAGCCGGGGGCCACTGCGCCGTTTTTCTTCAGACCGAAATACTGCGCCGGGATGAGGGTCGCCATCTTGATGGCAAGGATGGGGTCTGCCCCTGCCGCTGCGGCTTTGCGGATGAGATAATCCACATGACCGTCCCGCAGGAGGGGACCGGGGTGCTTATCGTCCGTCACCAGCATACAGCGCTCACAGAAAGGCTCCCGGAACAACGGCATCAGTGCATCCATATTCCGGGCCGCTGTGCCCTCCCGCACCATGATGTACTGACCACGCCGGAATTTCTCCATTGCTTCGTCCATGTTCGAGCACTCATGATCTGATTCCACCCCGGCGGTAATGTAGGCGTTCAGGTCGCTGCCGCTGAGGAAGGGTGCGTGGCCATCGATGTGCCCGCCTGCCGCCGTGCAGTCTGAGATTTTCTGCAAGATCTTCGCATCTCCGTTGACGGTGCCGTAGGAGTTCATCAGCTCCGCAAGACCCAGCACACGCGGCTCCTGATAATAGGGCCGCAGTTCCTCAGCGTTGAGGACTGCGCCGGACTCGTCCAGGCCGGTAGCGGGGACGCAGGAAGGCAGCATGAAATAGACGGACAGTTTCAGATCTTTGGTAGTTTCCAGCATGAAATCCAGCCCGGCCGTTCCTGCCGCGTTGGAGATCTCATGAGGGTCGGTCACTACCGCCACCGTTCCGTGAGGGAGAACGGCCTGCTCAAAAGCAGGGCCGCAGAGCATGGAGCTCTCGATGTGGATATGCCCGTCGATGAGGCCGGGGCAGACATACCTGCCCTGCAGGTCAACTTCCGTTTTGCCGGAATAGCTGCCTACGCCTACGATCTGGCCGTTGTGGATGGCCACATCTCCCTGCTCTACTTCGTTGGTAAAGACATTGACCACACTGGCGTTTTTCAGCACAAGGTCAGCGGGCTCTGTTCCTCTGGCGGCAGCGATCTGCATCCGTAAGGTTTCTTCCTTCATAGCGGCTCCCTCCTGTTGGTCCATCTGTTTTTAACGCTCTTTCTTCCCCTGCAAAGCGGGGACCGGGCGGTTATTTCGTTAAGCTCAGTGTAGCACAGAACCGGGTGCCGTTCAAGCAAAATATCCGCCCCCATTTTTGTGGAGACGGATATCGTTTCACTTTGTATGGAGCAGCCCGGCAGCAAACTTTTTCAGCTGGCCCGGGTCAATGGGTTTGCTCACGTGGGCATTGATGCCCGCCGCGTGGGACTTTTCGATATCCTCCGCAAAGGCGTTGGCTGAGACTGCAACGATGGGCACAGTGGCGGCGTCCGGGCGCTTGAGGGCACGGATGGCTTGGCTGGCCTCGTAGCCGTCCATCTCCGGCATGAGGATATCGGTCAGAATGAGGTCAAAATAGCCCACCTCCGATCTGCGGAAAGCTTCCAGCTCCTGTTTTCCGTTTTCCACAAGGGTCACTTCGGCTCCGGCATCTTCCAGCATGAACTGAAGGATCTCAGCGTTCAGGGCGTTATCCTCAGCGGCGAGGACTTTCACGCCCCTCAGGCCATTTCCCTCGGCTCGCTCCGTCTCTGCGGATTCTTCGACCGGGTGATAATCTTTATCGATGGGGAAAGTCAGCCGCCAGAAAAACGTCGTGCCAACGTTTTTCTCGCTCTCTACCCGGATGGTGCCGCCCATCCGGTCAAGGATGCGCTTGGTGATGGACAGGCCCAGACCGGAGCCCTTATATTCGCTCCGCGCACCGCTGTGCTCCTGGGTGAAGGGCTCGAACATCTTTTCCTGGAACTCCTTGCTCATGCCGATGCCCTCATCGGAAACCCGGAATTCGCAGGTCACGGTGTCCTCGGTCTGTGCAAGGATCTTTCCATCCACCGTAACGGTGCTGTTGGGGTTGCCGAACTGCAGCGCATTGCCCAGCAGGTTCATGAACACCTGCCGCAGATGCAGCTCACTGGAAATGACCCGCGGCGGGGCGAACTGCTCCACAGTCGGGATGACCAGCCGGATGTTCTTTTCCAGCGCTTTCGTTGCGACAAGCTCTCTGCAGTCCTGCATGATGCCGTAAAGATCGACCGAATCTTTCGGCAGCACCATCTTCTTGTCGTCCAGCTTGTTCATATCCAGAACATCGTTGATGAGGGAGAGCAGATAGCTCGATGCTTTGTGTATTTTGGCGTGGTATTTCCGCACCTGTTCAGGGTCATCCACACAGCGGTCGGAAATCTCCAGCATTCCGATGATGCCGTTCATCGGGGTGCGGATATCGTGGGACATCCGGCTCAGGAACTCGCTGCGCACGGCGTTGGCCTCCTGCAGTTCCCGGTTCTTGCGGTTCATCTTCTCTGCGTAGAAAATCATGAACACACCGACTGCCAGCACGGTGGTCAGGCAGACGATGACCAGAGCTGCCTGCGCCGGATACTGACGGATATAGCGGATGAGTGCGCCGGAGCTGGTGTGGGTGTTGCCGTCGCTGAGATACTGGGTAACTTCCACGTCCGACAGGCTGTCGATGTACCGGTTCATGATCTCCATCAACTCCACGCCGCAGTTTTTGGAGATACCGACGCCCACTTTCTGGTCTTCGCCTGTGATGAGGGTGGTGGTCAGCCGGCTGGCCGTTTCGTAGATATAATACTCCATCACGGAGCGGTCGCCTGCTGCGGCATCGGCTTTATGGCTGTTGACCGCCTCGATGCACTGGCGGGCGTTGTCGTAGAGCACGACGTTCTGATATATCGAAGTATCGATCAGTTCCTGCACGCCCTGCACTACGGCGAGGGTATCATTCTTGTCGTTGTCCAGATCTTTCACATAGGACAGGCCGGATTCGATGACTGGCTCACTGCGGACAAAGCCATGTTCCGCACAGTAGGCCGAGTCGAATTTGAAGCCCGCGATAAGGTCATAGCGGCCCTCAGCCAGAAGCTCGTTGGCCTCGCTGCGGTTTTTGCAGAAGGTATAGTGAAGGGGGATGCCGGTCTCTTCCGAAAAATCGTTCAGGACAGAGATGAGCATTCCCTTCGGCTTTCCCTCCTCCTGATACACATAGGGCGCATCGTAGTCGATGCAGAGCACCTCAAGGCTCTGGAAGCGGGACAGGTCTGCCTTTTCTTTTTCGGTAAGCTCAAAGGTGCTTTCCGAGGCCCGGAAATACTGGTCGAACAGCGTATCCTGCAGAGCGGGCTGCACATAGTCGATCTGCTGGATGGCATCGTTCAGCTCCTGCACCAGTTCCGTATTGCCTTTTGTGGCCGCAAAGTAGTAAGAACGGGGCGCGAACCGCTGGATGATGCGAGTATTGGCAAAGGGCGACAGCGATACGCTGGACACCACATCCACTTCCCCATCCAGCAGCGCCTGATACTGAGCATCCGAGGAATCATAGTAGGAGACGGTGTAGCTCAGGTTGCTGGAATCCAGATAATCCAGCACCTCCTCGTTGCGGGTCGTGGCCTGTTCCCACAGGCCGACGCGCAGATTTTTTACATTCTGCACGTTATTTTCATGCAGGCTGCTGGACGAAAGGGCATTCAGCGTGGTATAAACGGTGCCATAGCTGTTTTCGGGAAAGTCAAAATTGGCTTCCGTGTAGGCATTTTTCAGCAGTGGGCCGATGAAATCGGCCTTGCCGTCCATAACGTCCTGCAGGGCGTTCATCACGGCCTCGTTGCCGTTTTCGCTGGGGTAAGAAACAAACTCCAGCTCCCATCCCGTGTACTCTGCAATTTTCTGAAGATAGTCGTAATTATAGCCTGTTATCTTGCCGGAACGGCTGACATAGCTCATACCCTGCTGCTCCGGAAACGCCACGCGCACCACCCGCCGGGTGCTTTCTGCTGCTTTTGCCTTTGCCGGGGCCATGCTGCAGAGCACCAGACAGAGCATCATCCAGCAGAACAGCCGCCGGGCCGCATTTCTCACTCCCACGTTTTTGACCTTCCTCCCCCTCGAAACCAGTAATAATTTCTGTTTTCTGTCCACTATACCATAAATTCAAGTTTCCTACAATAAGCCCATTTGATTTATTGTATTAAATCGTCTATTTTTCTTTTCAGACTAGCTTTCTTTAATAAAAAGCTGTCCGCACTTGTCTTTTCAGTGCGGACAGCTTCGCTTTTATGCGGTTTTCAGTGATTCAGGCAGGAGCCCAGGGTATTTTTCAGGGCATCAAGGTCGAGAGGCTTTGCCAGATGGGCGTTCATGCCGGCATCCAGTGCATCCTGCACATCCCGGACAAAGGCGTTTGCCGTCATGGCGATGATGGGGATGGTCATAGCCTCCGGGTGCCCGGACTGACGGATGGCGCGGGTGGCGTCGTAGCCGTTGAGGACGGGCATCATGATATCCATCAGCACTGCGTCGTAGGTACCTGCGGGGGCGTGGGTGAACATCTCCACAGCGATCTGGCCGTTTTCTGCCACATCGCAGGTCGCACCTTCATGCTTCAGGATCTCCACCAGAATCTCTGCGTTCAGAGCATTGTCCTCTGCCGCAAGGAAGTGCAGACCCTTCAAGTCAATGGCGATATCCGGGCGGGTGACAGAGCTCTTGAAGCGCTCCACATCGATGAGCTTTTCCATCAGGTTTATCTTGGTGAAGGGCTTGGAGAGGAAACCGTCGATGTCGATCTCCAGCGCCTGCGTCTCAATACTCGACCAGTCGTAAGAGGTCAGGAACAGCACCGGGGTGTCGATGGGGATGATCTGGCGGATCTCCTTGGCGGCGTCCAGACCATTCATCACCGGCATCTGCCAGTCCAGAATGATCGTGTTGTACTCGCGGTTCTCGCTGTATTCCTTCCGAACCATTTCCAGCGCGGTCTTGCCGTCGGGAGCAGATTCGATCTCCACGCCGGAGCCTTCCATCATATGACGGATACCTGCGACCACATCGGGGTCATCGTCGGCCACCAGAATGCGGGCAACGCTGTGCTTCTCCCAGAAGGAATCGTCCTGCTCCTCATGCGGGATACGCAGGGGCAGTTCTACCGTGAAGGTAGAACCCTCGCCCACCTTGCTTTCCACCGTGATGGTGCCGCCCATCAGCTCGACGATATTCTTGGTGATGGCAAGGCCCAGACCAGAGCCGACTTCCTTATTGACCAGCGTGCTTTCTGCGCGGGTGAAGGGGTCGAAGATGATCTTCTGGAAGTCCTCAGAGATGCCGTAGCCGTCATCGGCCACCACGAACCATATTTTCTCCACCGCCTTGGAGGTGGGGCCAAGGTCTTCGATGGTAAAGGTGATATGGCCCTCCATCGGGGTGTATTTGATGGCATTGGACAGCAGATTGATGAGGATCTGGTTGACGCGGACTTTATCGCCCACATACAGCTCATGCTCCATATCGCCCATATTGATCTGGAATGTCTGTTTCTTTGCGCCGGACTGAGGGCGGATGACCACATTGACCGACTCCATCAGCTCATTGATGGAGAACACGGTCTGGTTCAGGGCGATCTTGCCGCTCTCGATTTTGGAGATATCCAGAATATCATTGATGAGGCCCAGCAGATGGTTGCTGGCGGCGTTGATCTTGCGGGCGTATTCGCGCACCTTCACCGGGTCGCCCGGCTCACGGTTCAGCAGCATGGCAAAGCCCATGACCGCATTCATCGGGGTACGGATGTCGTGGCTCATGTTGGACAGGAAGGTGGTCTTTGCCGCGTTGGCGTCCTGCGCAATTTCCAGAGCATCCCGCAGCTGCTGGTTGTGCTGTTCCTGCATCTCGGCCTGTTCCTTCTGCATGGCGGCCTGCTGTTTTGCGGAGCGGGTCGCCAGCAGGACGATGACCGTAGCAATGATGCCCACGAACACGAGGATGAAGAGGGTAGCCTGCGCCGGGTGGCGGCGGACGAATATCATGAGAGAGAAGGAATCGCTGTGCTCATTGCCGCTGCTCAGGCAGGCCGCGAGGTCGGCTTCCGACAGGCTGTAGAAGTAGTTGTTCAGGATGGCGAGGAACTGGGTATCGCAGTCGCGGGAGACGGCGGCGCAGATCTTCTGATCCTGTCCGGGAATGACGCTGGTGACGAGGGTACTGCCCATCTCATACAGGTAGTAATCCAGCACCGAGCGGTTGCCCGCTGCCAAATCGGCCTTGCCGCTGGTCACTGCCTTGATTGCGCTCTTTTCGTCCTCGCAGAGGATGGTCTCGTCATATTCAGAAGTCTCTATCTGCTCTTCCAGCCCCTTGACCAGTGCAATGCGCTTACCGCCGGTGCCGGACGGAGACTGCACATAAGCCGTGGCCGTCTCCAGCACCGGAGCACTGTTGATAAAGCCGTACTCTGCGCACATACCGGATGTGAGCTGCAGCCCGATGAGCAGATCGAAGTGCTGACTCTCTACCAGCTTTTTGGCCTCTTCGCGGGTGGAACAGAAGGTGTACTTCATGGTCACGCCCGTTTCCTTGGCGAAATCGTTCAGGATGGAGACCAACATACCAGCGGGCTGACCATCCTTCTGATAGGTATAGGGTGCATCATCGTCCACGCAGAGCACCTGCACTGTGCCCATCTTTTTCAGCAGGGCAGCTTCACTTTCCGTCATCAGGAACGAGTCGTTCACCGTGCGGAAATATTTGTCATAAAGGGTATCCTGTAATTTCGGCTCGGTCTGGTCGATCTTTTCAATGGTCTCGTCCAGCTCCTGAATCAGTGCCGTCTCCCCTTTCGGGGCCGCAAAGTAATACGGGCGGGGCGCGAACTGCGCCACGATGCGGGCATTCGACACCGGTGAGAGGGACACGCTGGTGATGACATCCACATCGCCGTCAATGAGGCCCTGTTTCTGAGCATCCCAACTGTCATAATAAGTGATCTCATAGGGGATCTTTTCTGCTTCCAGATAGGCGATGGCCTCACTGTTGCGGGTGACTGCCTGTTCCCATAGGCCCACCCGCAGCACATCCAGGCTGATGAGGTTCTGCTCCCGCAGGCCGCTGGACGTCAGGGCGTTCAAGGTGGTATACACCGTGCCATAGCTGTGCTCCGGGAACTCGAACAGCTCCTCGGTGGAAGGATTCTTCAGCAGCGGGCCCATCAGCTCGACCTTGCCGTTCTGCAGGTCAGTGATGGCGCTGCCCACGGCCTCGTTGCCGTCGTTGCTGGCATAGAGGACATAATCCATCTTCCAGCCGGTGTATTCCGATATCTTTTCCAGATAATCGTAGTTGTAACCTGTCACCTTACCGGAATGCCCGATAAAGCTCATGCCCTCCTGGGTGGGGAACGCCACCCGGATGACCTGCTGTCCGCTTTCCTCTGCGTGGGCAGTCAGCGGCTGCAGCGTCAGCATGACCAGCATCAGCGAAAGGAACAATGCCGCAATTCGTTTCGCTGACCGTTCAAATTCTGTTTGTTTCATGATCCGCTCCATTTTATTGAGCCTGTTTCGGGCGTCCTGCCGCAGAGGACAGTTCTGATTCTATTATACACTATCCTAAGATTCTTAGCCACAGAAGGAAAAAAATTTCATATACATCTCTGTTTTTTGGTTTACAATTCAGACTTTTTCGCATATTTTGCAATGGTCTCAATGAGAACATCTTTGAAAATGGGTTTTCCGAGGTGGGCATTCATCCCGCAGCGGAGACATTTCTGCACATCTTCCTCGTAGGCGTTGGCACTCATGGCAATGATGGGAACGGTATCAGCGTCCGGTTTCTCGGAGCTGCGGATGGCCCGCATAACCGCCCATCACCGGCATCATCAGATCCATCAGGATGGCGTCATAAGTCCCCGTCGGGGCAGCAAGATACTTCTGCACGGCCTCTTTTCCGTTCCCGGCCTTTTCCACGATGGCACCGGCATCTTTCAGCACGAACTCTGCGATCTCCATATTCAGTTCGTTGTCTTCCACCACAAGGAGCCGCCTGCCCCGGATATCTCTCTGTATCTTGGGAGCAGGTGCTGTGCGGACAGCATCCTTATCGATCTCAAAGGGCAGGACGACGGTAAAGCAGGTGCCCTCCCCCAGTTTGCTTTCCACGGTGATGGTGCCGCCCATCTTCTTCACCAGCTGGCCGACGATGGCCATGCCGAGGCCGGTGCCGCCGTATTTGGAGCGGGCGGTGTTGCTCTCCTGCACAAAGGGCTTGAACAGCCGGTTCTCGATAAAATCCTGCGTCATACCGATGCCGGTATCCTGTATCCTGAACTCATAGACAGCGGTATCTTCGGTGCGCTTCACCTCCCGCAGACTGGCGTGGATGGAGCCGTGCGGCTTGTTGTATTTCAGGCTGTTGCTGAACAGGTTGGTGAGGATCTTTTGTAAATGGACGACGCTGCCCAGAAGGTAGATGTCCGTCACATCCTCATGTTCCAGTTCTACGGTCAGCCCCTCCTGCTCTGCCTGCGTGACCACAGCCTTGCAGACCTCATTACACGCCTCATCCAGATTAAAGGGCTTATGTTCGACCACCACGCTGCCAGAATCCAGCTTGGTCATATCCAGAATATCGTTGACGAGGGAGAGCAGCAGCCGGGAGGAGGCTTCGATCTTATCCAGGCAGTCATCCACCTTTTCCTCATCTTCCCGGCAGGCCCGGATGATCTCCAGCATTCCGATGACGCCGTTGATGGGGGTGCGGATATCGTGGCTCATGTTGGCGAGGAAATCCGTCTTGACCCGGTTAGCGTGGGTCTCATTCCGGATGGAGGTCTGCAGCATCTGGTTGACCCGGAAATACTGGTTCATCTCCCGGATGTGCATTTTCTCGGACCCCGCTATGATCCCGTGGTAGTAGACGCCCTTCTTTTCCAGTGCCTGCATCATGGCGCTTTCACTGCCCCGCATTTTTGCGTACTGGTATTTGCAGTCCTCGACCCAGAGGCCGATGTTGTTTTCCTTCGGATAACGCACCATATAGTCGTCCATCTTCCGGATAACGATCCGGGCAAGTGCATCATTCTTTGCATCCAGCGCGCACTCAAACAGCACCTGTCCCGCATCCATGAACTCGGACGCAAACATCTCATCCAGCCGTTCCAGAAGCCGACTCTGACATTCCCGATATTTTTCCATCTCTCCGCGCTTATAATAAAGCGCCGTGCCGCAGATGAGCACATCATCCGGCAGCACTTCCCGGCCGTTATATTCGTTGATGCAGCGTTCCAGTGCCCAGAGGGATTCATCCAGCTCCCCGAGCTTTCCATAGGTAATGGCGAGGTTCAGATAAACATATGCTCCCATCACTTTATCGCATTCCGAGAGGTGCTGTTCTGCCTGCAGGATATAGTTCAGCGCGTTGTCGTAATCTTTTTCCGCGATATACGTCAGAGAGATATTGTTGTATTCGTAGGCATAGCGGCTCTTTTCGCCGTTTTCCTGCGCGATCTTCATGGCCCGCTCATAGAAGAAGCGGGAGAGCGCATACTGTCCCTCGCAGTGGGAGGCAACGCCCATCAGGTTGAAGCAGGAGATGAGCTCCGGGACATATTCATAGCTCATGTGGTTGAGCATCAGCGGTTCCAGTATCTCCAGCACCTTGCGGAAATCGCCTTCCTGATAATACAGCAGTGCCAGATGGAAGTACGCCATCAGCCGCACTTTGGAGGGCGCAGGCTCCTCTTCCAGCAGTTTCTGGTAAAACGCCTTTTTCTGCCCGGTGGGCACCTCTTCGATTTTCGTGTTCTCGCGTTGGAAGGTCTCGTAATCCATATCTCTCACACCGCTCCATCATCGCAATCCGAACGCATCTTTCCACATCGCCGCACGACAGCAGATACCGGGGCTCAAATTGCGCAGACGCCCCAGCCAGACCAATTTTATTGTATCACACTCTCTGCCGGAATACCATTCTTCGGGCGCGTTTTGTTTCCGCTCAAATACAGCAAAAAGCAGAGCCGGTTCCGCTCTTGCTTCGCCGACTCTGCCCTGCTTTCTCATGCTCTGATTTTTCCCCGCAGTCCGTCCTTACAGGGTATACCGCAGCCAGACTGCACCACTGTCGAACTTCTTCACGTCCGAAAGGCTCAGATGGGTAAGCGGATGCTCCATCCCCCGCCCATCGAACACCGAGGGCATATCCCGGCGGCCATCCACGCCTGCACCGATGAGGATGCTGATCTCATCCAGCAGACCGGCGTCCAGAAACGCCGTGTTGATGGCCGGGCCTCCCACGATGCCCATTCGCTGAACGCCGAACTCGCGGGCAAGGATATCGCAGGCCCGGGCAAGGTCGGTGTGCTTCTCTCCGCAGGCGATCCATGAGATGTGCTTCTCGTCGAGGTAGTGCAGATATTCCCGGGGTACCTGCTGGCTGGTGATGATGAGATAGGGCTTTTCCATCCCGGCAGCATCCGGCCAGAGCAGTTTGCCGTGGGTGTCCACCACTACTTCATAGCCTGCGGCATCGGCAGCCTTGGAGAAGCCCTCTTTCCCGTAAGGCGCAGCATCCTTTGCGGTAAACTTGCCCGGCTCGGCCATTTCCAGCTCAGCGGTCACGCGGCCGCTGACCGTGGTGGGAACATCCAGCGCATTCAGGGTGGCATAGTAGTCATCCACACCGGGGAGCTGGGAGGTCATGGCACAGTCGATGCGGCCATCCACCGAGGTCATCATATGACAGACGATATAAGGCTTTTTCATCACATTTTTCCTCCATACACCGGGAAGCCGCTGCTCTCGCCGTAGCTCTCAATGTGCTTGAAGTGCTTCAGGGTCTCCATATCCTCGGCGCTGATGGTGAAATCCACCTGTGCGTTGGTCGCCATGTGGGCAGGGTTGGCCGTCTTGGGCAGAGCGACTGCACCCAGCTGCAGTGCGTAGCGGATGCAGAGCTGAGGCACCGAGACGCTGTACTTCCGGGCCATGGCCTCGATCTCCGGCTGGTGCAGGATGACGCCGTGAGCAATGGGAGAATATGCCTCCACCACGATGCCGTTCTTCTGGCAGTAGTTCACCAGTTCCAGCGGGGTGTTGCTGATGTGGAGCAGGCTCTGATCCACCATCGGCTTGATGGTGCAGCCATTCATCAGGCTTTCCAGGTCGCCTACCTGGAAGTTGGAGACGCCGATGGCCCGCAGCTTGCCTTCTTTGTAGGCATCTTCCAGAGCGCGCCATGCGGCACGGTTGCCCTCTACATAGCGATCCTCGCACTGGTTCACCTTGGCCCAGGGCTGCGGGCTGTGGATGATCATCATGTCAAGGTAGTCGAGGCCCATCTTTTTCAGGGTCTCATCGATGCCTGCCTTGGCCTCCTCGTAGGTCTTGTGCTCTGCGGCCACCTTGGAGACCACGAACAGTTCCTCCCGGGGGACGCCGCAGGTGCGGACGCCCTCGCCCACACCGCGCTCGTTGCCGTAGGCCTGCGCAGTATCGAAGTGGCGGTAGCCCAGCTTTGCGGCGGCGCGGACGGCCTCGGCCACGTCTGCATCATCGATGAACCAGGTGCCCAGACCCAGCTGAGGGATTTTGACGCCATTATTTAATGTAAGAGTATTCGTATTCATTGCAGAACCTCCATATCGTTTTGTTATGGCATCATTCTACAACTTAAACTCGACTTCAAGTCAAGACTTTTTTATAAATTTTTCAGCCGTTGGGGTTGATGACCGCTTCCACTTCAAATTTACCGTCCTCATAGGCCAGTCTGACGATGCCGCAGTTGCCGATGAATCCCACCGGAGCATCATCGTGGGCAGGCACCATGGTCAGGAACCGCCGGATGGCCATGCCGTGAGATACGATGAGGATGCACTCCCCTGCCTCACGGTCAGCGATGTCCTTCACCGTGTCGTACACCCGCCGGGTGAAGGCGTCGAGGTCTTCACCGCCGAACTGCACAAAGTAATCTCCATAGGGATAGGTGGGGTTATAGATGTTAGGGGTCGCCTCTTTTGTGCCGAGAAAAATCTCTTTCAGTCCCTTGAGGCGGGTGTAGGGCATCCCGCCGGAGACCATCTCTGCGGTATCGCAGGCCCGCTCTGCTGTCGAGCTGTACACGGTATCAAAGTGGACGTGGTTGGCATCGTACCATGCCTTGGCCGCTTTCGCCTGCCGGATGCCGTTTTCGGTCAGGGGCGAATCGCACTGTCCCTGATTGACGTCCATCACATTGAACAGGGTCTCACCGTGCCGCATCAGATAAATCGTTTTCATGTGGTTCTCCTTCCTGCTGTCTCAGACTGATTCTATTTTTGAGGATTCGGAATACAAAAGGTCTTGACTTGGAGTGAACTTCAGGTATTATACTGAATCTGATGAAACCATACCGCGTCCCTGATCCGTTCGGGGCGCACCAAAAAAGGAGTATTGTTATGGCTGCACTGATCGCATTCTATTCCCGTGCCGGAGAGAACTACTTCGGCGGCAATTATCGCACCATCCCCGTGGGCAACACCGAAAAGGTGGCCGACCTGCTGGCTGAGCTCACCGACGGCACCCTGCTGAAGATCAAACAGAAGGTGCCCTACTCTAACAACTACAAGGCCTGTGTCGCCGAGGCTTACCGCGACCTGCGGGCCAACGCCCGCCCGGAGCTGGTCGGTCTGCCGGCAACACTGGATGCCTACGATGAAATTTATCTGGGCTACCCCAACTACTGCGGCACTATGCCCATGGCGGTCTACACCTTCCTCGAGCACTACGATTTCACCGGCAAAGTCATCCATCCCTTCTGCACCCACGAGGGCAGCGGTCTCTCCAACACCGTGAAGGACATCGAGAACACCGCCAAAGGTGCCATCGTGAAGCCGGGCCTTGCCATCCACGGCAGTGAGGTGGACGGCGCAGAAGCAGCCCTGAAAAAATGGGTCCAGCAGTAAGAAGTTGTTTTCATATGCAGGGTGTGCCGAATGGCAAAAAGGACGTTCGGGCGGTTTGCAATACTTATGAAAGCGGCTTCCAGGCGTCCTTCATCACCACATCCCGCAGACAGGCATAAAATGCATCATACTCTGCCTGCGTCAGCATCCTCGGACGGGACATGACCACAAGGTCATGTCCTTTGTTGTTTCTGTGGTAAGGCGGGTGGATATGGCGATAAGGGTTCTCCACAAAACCGCAGCGTTCATAGAAGCCTTTCCGCCGCACCGAAATGTCGTCTACCGGCGGGTCTATCTCCAGAATCAGCGGCGTATCGTGCAGAAGTTCCAGCGCCCGCTGCCCATAATGGCGGTTGCGCATCTCCGGCAGGATGCAGAAATGCTCGATGTAAAAGAAACCCGCCGTCTCCCAGTAGAGCACCTCTCCTACAAACTCATCTCCATCAAAAATGAGGTCGAAGTGATAGGCAGGGTTGGACAGGATCTCCGTCTGGGACGGCTCTTCCCGCAGCTCGTGGGCCGGGAAACTGTCCCGGTACAGCTCCATTGCCCGGGCATACAGCGGGTGGGATGGGCTGGTCATACGTTCTGCTTTCATGCTGTTCTCCTAATTTCTTTAAATAGAATGATTTGCTTTTTATTATAGGCGCATTCTCCCCTGTACGCAAGGGATTTTGCTGTTTTCCGCCCCTCTGTCTTTCCCGATGCCGACACTTGACAAATCGGTGCAAAAGAGTTACACTGTCAGCGTTGTAAAAAGTTCTGTGGGCTCGTAGCTCAGTTGGGATGAGCGTTCGGTTCGCATCCGAAAGGCCGAGGGTTCGACTCCCTTCGAGTCCATAAAAAGAAACGCCTTGTCGTAGATTTACGGCAAGGCGTTTTGCTTTTCTGTCTCTCCGGGGCTGGGCGTGCTGCTCCCCTGCCGTGGTATTCTGTGCGCACCTGAAGTGGTGATTTTTTTAACTTTCTGATAGGATGCAAACGAAAAAATTTGGGATTTTGTGGGCCAAATAACGCAAATTATGTTGTAATGGCAAAGATTTTAAGTTAAAATAGAAGTCAGAATGGGATTCCTGTGTCAAATCGTTCTGAGAAATGGGGAGTACGATCATGAAAAAAGTCTCGCGTCGTTCCTTTTTACAGGCATCCGGCCTGCTGGCTGCGGCGGCCCTGACCGGATGCGGCGATACTTCGTCCGGCAGCACTGCGGCTTCTGCTGCATCCAGCGCATCCGGCTCTTCCTCCAGCGGCAAGCACGAGCCCATTACCATGATGCTGCCATTCAACAATATCACGCCGTTCCTGAAAACGTTCAACGCCGAGTATCCGGATATCGACCTTGAGATCATTCCCTACTCCGGTTATAATACCACCGCTTTTGTCCGCGAGCAGCTGAAAGCCGGCATCCTGCCGGACATCTATTTTACCACCACCTACGATAAAGAGGCCGCATTCAGCGAACACCTGCTGGACCTGTCCACCTATCCGTTTATCGATAACTACTCCGAGTCATTCCTGCGCGATGTGCGGGAGGACACCGGCGTGTATCTGCTGCCCTCTGTTTACAACGCATTCGGCATCACCTACAACAAGACCCTGCTGGAAAAGAACGGCTGGGCTGTGCCAACCTCCATGCAGGAGATGGAGGAACTGGCCGAAAAGGTCAGGGACACCGGCCTCGACCTCTCCATTACTCTGCTTAATCTGCCCGGCTACGGGTTCCAGTATCTGTATAACACCCTCTCGTCGGGCTGGTTCAGCACGCTGGAAGGTCTGAAATGGCAGGATAGCTATCTGGAAGGCGACGCTACCATGAGCGGGAGCCCTGAAATGATGGAAGATCTCCAGCATTTCGAACATTATTGCAAGCTGGGCCTGCTGAACAACGCTTATTATAATAAAAGCGACAGCGTCATCGGCGACAAAATGTGCGAGGGCAACACCCTGTTCATGTTCGGTTCCAGCAACAATTTCTTCACCCGTGAGGGCGTCAACGGCACCTTCGGCCTCATGCCCTATCTCTCCGAAGACGGCACCCATAATGTGTTCATCAGCAACGTCTCCCGCTATTTCGGCCTGAACAAAGCCCTGGGCGAACCCGGCAATGAACAGAAACTGGAAGATGCCCTGACGTTTCTGACGTATATTTCCACCCAGGAAGGCATGACCCTGCTGACCAACGCCGTCGCCAACAACTACATCCTGCCGCTGAAAGATTATACTCCCTCGGAAGACAGCTTCTTCCTCGATATCAAGGACGACCTGGACGCCGGCATGGTATCACCGCTCATCACGGGCGGCCGCTGGAGCAACACCGTCGTACCTGTGGGCAACACTGTCCTCGACTACATCAACGGCAAGGCCGCTCTGGATGATATCGTCAAGAGCGTGGACGACAGCAAAGCCCTGATGGATTCAGATGCTGTGTACTGCACCACTGTGACCGAGACGGTGGACATGGACGCCTGTGCCCAATGGGTGGGCATCGCCTACGCACAGGCCACCGGGGCAGATTTTGCCCTCATGTCCAAGAATAAGTGGTACGAGCTGGATTCCGGCAAGCTGAACCCGAACGGCGTCAACGGCTGTTTATATCCTGTGCCCATCACCGATGAGGAGATCGTGGCTGTCATCCCCCACAGCTGGAGCAGGACCATCGAGACCATCCAGCTGACCGGCAGGGAGGTCAACGACCTGCTGGCAAGCGGCTATGATTACGATGGCACAGGAGAGCACAATTACCCTTACACTCTCGTTGCACCGGACGGTTTTATACTGGACGAGAGCAGGACCTATACTGTGGTGTGCTGCGGCATGGCCGACGCCCTGAAAGAGAGCCACGAGGTCGTGGATACCGGCGTCGTCGGTCTGGATGCAGCACACACCTACCTGAGCCAGTTTGATACCTTCTCCCCCGAAGATATCCACTGGAACTGAATCGTGAGGAAACAGAATGGAACAATCGCCACAAAAAGGCAGCCGTAAAACGACTTTTCTTGTTTTGGGCGTCATTCTCCTTGCCGCAGCCTGTGCACTGTATATTTTTCTGAATTTCTTTGGCCGCCGCAATGACAACCTGCTCTATCAGGAGCGGCAGAGCCAGATGCGGGAAGTTACGGTGCAGCTTTTCTCCGGCCTGGAAGATGTCATCAAGGGCAAGTGGGATACGGCACACATCCAAGTCCGGGCGCTGGCCCTGACCAGCCCTGCCACCCAGCAGGAGCTGGTGGACAAGCTCGGATATCTGGACGATGTTGCCGACATGGACGCACAGGAGACCTATGTGTTTGCGGTAGACAGTCAGGGTTACTACTATACCGCACAGGGCAGGCAGGGAATGCTGACAGAGCGGACGTATCTGCTCGATGCCCCGGAGCGCATCAGCTATGTGAGCAACACCCTTTCCAACGGCAAGGCCCGGATGAATTTTCTCTACCGGGTCGATGAAGACACGCCTTTTACCGGGGACAGCGGAAATACCCAGATCGCCTATGCAGGCATCTCTGTGGATATGGATGCATTCAGCCCCTATCTGAAATGCGATGCCTACAACTCCAACAACTCTGCCTACGTTCTGGATAACGACGGCTACAAACTGTTCAACGACAGCAAATACAATCTGCTGCAGGGATATAATATCCTCGCTGCCCTGAAAAATGCAGAGTACCGGCATGGCTCCACCTTTGAGGCCACGCTGGCCACCCTGAAAAAGACCGGTACGGCCTTCTCCAATGCTGTGCTGGACGGAACGGAGTATTACTACGCCCTGCGCCGGCTGCAGAATGCCGAATGGACGCTTCTGTTCATCATCCCCTCGGAATACGTGGCTGTCAACACGGTGGCCCTGATGAATTCCAGCACCCAGCTCATCCTGCTGTTTGCCACCCTCATGGTCGTCATCACCGGCATCGGTATCTTTGTGGTGATGCGGATGCAGCAACAGCGGGAGATCGCCATCGAGGTGCACAGCCGTCAGCAGGTGGAGCTGGCCAACGCCGAACTGGAGCGGACCAACAAGAAGCTGGAACAGGCTCAGGCGGCCACTGCCGAAGCCCTGCAGGCCGCCGAGATGGCCAGCAAGGCCAAGACAAATTTTCTCTCCAACATGAGCCACGACATCCGCACCCCCATGAACGCCATCGTGGGCCTCACCAGCCTGATGGAGGCCGACCCGGGCAACACGGAGAAGATACAGGAATATCTCGGCAAGCTGGAAAGTTCCAGTCAGCACCTGCTGAACCTCATCAACGAGATATTGGACATGAACAAAATCGAGAGCGGCAAGGCCACTCTGAACATTGCACCCTTCAGCATGGCTGACCAGGTCGCCCAGATCGAGAACGTCATCCGTCCCCAGAGCCGGGCCCGCAGCCAGCGGTTCGTCATCCAGACCCACTCCATCCGGCACGAAAATCTGGAAGGTGATGCCACCCGTCTGCAGCAGGTGCTGTTGAACATCCTCTCCAACGCAGTCAAGTACACCAAGCCCGGCGGGCATATCTCGCTGGACATCGAAGAGATCCCCCGCGAGGGCCACTATGCCCGGTATAAGTTCACCGTCACCGACAACGGCATGGGCATGAGCAAAGAGTTCCAGAAGCATATCTACGAGTCCTTCACCCGGGCCGAAAACTCCGTCACCAACAAGGTGCAGGGCACTGGTCTGGGCATGGCCATCACCAAGAACATCGTAGACATGATGGGCGGCGGCATCTCACTGGAAAGCGAACTGGGCAAGGGCAGCAGATTTGAAGTCATGCTGGAGTTCAAAATCAACGCCGAAGCCGACAATGCTGTGAAGAAACTCAGCCTGCTGCTCCTGCGCTGCGATGACGCAAACTTTGCCCGCATCAAGGATGCCACCGAGAACCACCCTATCATGGTCAGCCGGACCACCAGCCCGGAGGAAACGGTCCTTCTGTTCCAGAACAACACCTACGACGTGGTGCTGATGCCCTATATGCTGTATGCCGACGGTCTGAAAGAAGCCGTCCAGCGCATCCGCCGACTGGCCGGAGACGAGACCATCCTGTTAGGCATTGCATCCAGCCAGCGGGACGAGGCACTGGACCTGCTGCGCGGCAGCGGGCTGGAAGGCTTCATTCCCCTCCCCTTCTTCCTGAGTAATCTAGAAGCGGAGGTCGCCCGGGTGCGGGAGCGCCGCAATTCGAACAACCAGCAGGAAGAGCAGGCTATCCTGAAGGGCATGAATTTCCTCTGCGCCGAGGACAACGCCCTGAATGCGGAAATCCTGCAGGCCATGCTGAAACTGCAGGGTGCCTCCTGCACCATCTGCCACAATGGCAAAGAGATCGTAGAGAAGTTCAAAACGGTACAGCCCAACGAGTACGATGCCATCCTGATGGATGTGCAGATGCCCATCATGGATGGCTACGAGGCCACCCGCGCCATCCGCAGCGGGCCGAATCCGCTGGGCCGCACCATTCCCATCATTGCCATGACGGCCAACGCATTTGCAGAGGACGTACAGAAGAGCTACGATGCCAGCATGGACTCCCATCTGTCCAAGCCTGTAGACCTCAAGGCCCTTGAACAGACCCTGCGTCGTTTCCGCCGTACCCCCCCCGAAATAGAAAATAACGGTGGGATGAGATTTACGCGGTAGATTCTCCGGCAGAGCCAGGCGAAGTCTATTATCATTATTCACAACTACAACAGAGCGAAAAGGCGAAGCTGATACAGGCTTCGCCTTTTTTGAGGGCAGAGGTGCGGGACAAATGGGGGTGCTTGCCTCTATGGTGAGGGAAGGGTTCTGCTAACGCGAGGGTTCTTGTTTATGAGATAAACGGGTGCACCCGCTTGTAGCGGGGGTGAAGTTTCTGCTGTCGCGAGGTGGCTTTTGGTAAGGTAAACGGCATTTCTCGCCTGTAGCGAGGGTTAGGGTCTCGCTGTCGCAAAATGGCTTTTCGCTCCGCGGGGCTGAGGTTTCGCTGACGCGAAGGTTTAGACTGCTCTGATTGTTGAGATACATTCTCTTTTGCGTACCAAAAGAGAACCAGAAAAGTACCCGCTAGTGAGAGGCTCG